>ERZ795046.3727-NODE-3727-length-11785-cov-17.661893_pt1 | contig 11785 bp, 9 predicted proteins | sample MGYA00375130_ERZ795046 | MGnify/ENA primary metagenome ERZ795046 (study PRJEB30175, sample SAMN05720202) | activated sludge metagenome | isolation source: anaerobic digester from wastewater treatment plant | place: Japan | collected 2015-05-15 ...
GCTTAAAAGGCCGGTGCTCTGCCTCCTGAGCTACGGGCCCCGAACATTTAAATACTATCACATGTTAAATGAGCTGTCAACAAACATAATGACCCCTGTGCATAACTCATTCGACATGCTAATAAAGCAACTCATCATTATAATTGAGTTATGACTCAAGCGGAAAGTGAAGCACATAGAATTGAACAGTTCCTTCGACAAATGCTCAGCGACGAGAAAAAGAATGGTTATGTCATTGGAGTGAGCGGAGGTTTGGATTCTGCAGTAGTTTTAAAACTCCTTGCTAGAGCCGTTGGGAGAGAGAAAATCTTCGGGCTAGTACTGCCAGACAGGGACACGGAAAAAAAGTCCACCACCTTGGCTCGCTCACTCTTAAAAGAAGAACAAGTACCACATAAGGCCGTGTCCATAACTCCACTTCTGAGCCGTCTTGGAGTTTACAAAGATCTACCTTTGTTTCTTCTGCCCACAAGAAGGTTCAAAGAATCCATGGTAAAGCGCTTCTACGGCGACTACACAAGAAAACTCAATAAACCCGTGTTTTTCGCGCAGTGGGAAGAACCGTCATCACCATTGCCCTATTTCTACGAAGGGATCGCCTACTACAGAGTGAAACACAGAATAAGGATGGCAACGTTGTATTATTACGCTGAGAAAAAGAATTTCTTAGTAATTGGGTGCACAAATCTCACAGAAAGAAGAATTGGATTCTACGTTAAATACGGGGATGATCTTAGTGACGTGGCTCCCATAGCCCATCTTTACAAGACGGAAGTGAGGCAACTGGGCAAATACCTTGGAGTACCAGAAAGCATACAGAATCGACCACCAAGCCCCGACCTCATACCTGGAATAACTGACGAATACTCCATGGGGATGGACTATGAAACCCTGGATCAAATACTTATGGGCCTAGATCAAGGCAAAACATCCGAGCAACTAAAAAAGCTTTTCCCTTCCGACATCGTGGACCTTGTTATCAGCCAACTCGAGCTTGTTAAAAGGACCGAAGGAAAGCCGTACATGCTGACAAGAATCGAGGAAAACTGAGCCTTTAGGTTTGTTCACTGACGCCAATTCCGTAGTATTGTGATATAATTGTCACACACCGCAATATTGAAATGTGGGTTTGCAAAGGAGGAAAACTTATGTCAAGTCGCACTAATTGGTTTGCCGGATTTCTAAGCCTCTTTGGACTATTAGGGTTTCGGTACTTTACCACACACGACCCATCATATTTGAACTATTTCGCATTTTTCGCTTTTTTGTCGAACTTTTTCCTTGCAAGAATCAACCTAGGCATATTGGATGAACGCTACTATGAGGACGTCAGGGAAGCGAAGGCTTTTGCATTCGATGTCGCATTAGCTGAGATTGTTATCTTCTTCATCATCAACGTAATAATGTCCATGTATTTGCCAGCAGCCATCATAGGGCACGTTTCCGTGGGCCTTATCGCCATCTGTTATGCCTCGCTAGTAACAGCCTACGGCGTAAAGCTTTACAACCTCGAAGAGCGTTGAGCAAGAAATACCATGGCAAAACTCATATGTAACCTCAAAAAGTATAGGCAATTAGCTGGCTTGACGCAGGAAGAACTGGCAAACATGGTTCACGTTCGCAGAGAAACCATAGTACGCTTAGAAGCTGGCAAGTACAACCCTTCCCTTAAGCTTGCCATGGACATTGCAAAAGCCGTAAACGCTCCTTTGGAAGAGATATTCATCTTTGAAGACTAGGACGCACAGTTATCGATGAACATCTATTGGCACGCCTGGAGGGACTCGAACCCCCAACCTGCGGATCCGAAGTCCGCTGCTCCATCATTCGGCTGTGCCGAAGAGCGCAAGGCGGTTCTCAAGCCACTTTTCACGTTTTCTCTTGCTTCTCCAAAACCCCTGAGTCCGACGACTATAAAATCCACTTCCAGAGAGAGGCAATTTTTATGGAGCAAGTAATAAAACTTTCTCAAACTAACGACTGGAGAAATTTTCAGAGCTGCTCCTTTTTGAGGAAAAAGCAGAGGGCATTTCTCCCGGATTTATCTTATTTTACAGAAGGAAGAAAAGAAGAGAGGGAGGATATACTCCTTCCTCTCGATATCTTATCTCCCCGGCAAAAGGAAATTATATATCTCCTTTTCTATGACTGCTTAAGTGAGAATGAGGCTTGGAAACATCTAGGTATTTCCCGAAGAAGCATAAAGACACTCGGTGATCTCGCTCCCGCTTCGCTTCCTCGCAACCTTACCTTATTGCCCACCCACCTCGCTCTTGCAATTGATGGTTAAAAATCGTGATTAACATCACCCAGTTTAACCATCAGATACCGCTCGAGCCTCCCCGCCAGAGCTCGCTCATTCACTTCCCTTCCACGCCGGTATTTCTCACTCTGCTGGAGGGCGATGTTCACATTCGTTCAACTTCCCTCTCGCTTACCGCTAGATGTGCTCCCTTAGAATTGTGTTCTGCATCGACTAACTAACCAGAACACAATTGCCGCACGCATAAAAAAGCAGTCTAAGCAATTGCAGGTCTCTCGAAGGCCGCCAAACAGGAGGGGTAAACAAAAGCTCCCACCATGCCAATTCTCCCACCTCTTTATACCTTTGTCAAGGCAAGGAAAACAGAGATCATTTCAACCTATAACGCTAAAACTGAGGTGGGATTGAAGCAACGAAATGTTCCGACAACCAAGATTTTTGGGTGACCTCAATTTAGTCATAATCATTCATTTTAACTAAACCAAAAATCAACCAAGTTCTTAATTGCATCTTTGAAGAGCTCTGGTGGTTTTATCCCTAATACTAAATCTCCATCTTTATTTAATAAGAAACCGATCTCGACTTCGACAGCTTTTTTTTCATGTCCTCCATACAGCACTATCGTGCGGATTATCTTATACTTAGCATAATACTTTTTAATGTATCTTTTTTCGATTTCCTCGAAATTGTTTAGGTCCTCTATCGCTTTATTTCTGAATTCATATCTTTTACCCTCGATGTTTATAATTTCGCATCTTCCAAAGTCAATTAAAATTAAATCAGGAATGTTTATAATTTTTCTTTTATCACCTTTTTTATATGCTTCTCTATCAGCGTATTTTTCTAGGGGAATAGGTGTACCATCTTTCGTTATGAAATATCCTTTTTCACAACCAGCGTGATTTTCAAATATTGCGTCTCCGTTAGAAAAATTTTCAACTACTGTGTGGATAAAAATGGTTCCTAGCTTTTCACTTTCTGTTTCGTATCTCCAATATTTTTTACTTTTTGTAATTTTGGGAATTTTCAGATTTTCTATTTCAATATTTAGCATATTTGCGATTTGTATAAATTTATTACTAGGTCTTATGTGGTTCTGTTTTAAACCATGTTTTGTTACTACAATTTTACCTTTCCAACCTAATTTTCTTAAAGTCGCAGCAATTAAACTCAAGGCTCCGATATTGGGATCGTGAGCCAAGCTATTCGACTTTATTAATCTACCACTGATTGTTATTATACCTCGTTGTTTATCTATTAAAATCGGCACATTCCCTTTAGGGGGTCTTTTCATACTGTTTTTAAATTCAATCAGTTCTTCTATGGTTGAAAAAGGACGAAAAACATTAGGATCTAGGTTTTTACCCAATATTTCAACGCCTAAAGTTAATAAGCATCTTGTTCCAAATACATAAGTGTCCGTAGGTGTTTCTTTTTGTGGAACCTTTAAATTATACAACATGATCTTTTTTGTATTAGGGTAATAATATTCAATAAAAACAAATTTTGAAGCCCTTTGAAATACCCCTGTGTTTCTGCTTTCTCTGTCATCTGTTTTAGTTTCTTCTATTGCATATAAAGGAATATCTGTTTCTGTTGGTTCATTGTCTTGGTAAAAAACTAAATAATCTACAAAACTACTATAACCGGTTACAATTTTCAAGAAAACTTTATTAATTTTGTTAGAGCAAAACCCAATAACCTCATATAAGAAAGTAAATCTTCTTTGTTCATTTAGAATTGGCAAGATTCTTATGGTGTCGATAAAACAAGCAATTTCATTTTCCTTAGCGAATTTATACAAGATTTGAGCTATTACCTCTCTTTTTGGTCTTTCTTCAGCCAATATCCATAGATTTTTTACAGGCACAATTTAAACCTCCTTACGAAATATTAAAATAAATTGGTGAAACTGATTGCTTACATAGGCGAAAGGGTAACCAAAAGGGTAGAGATTTTGTGCTTTATCAAACCATATCTTATAACCCTTAAACCTAAGTCCTTTTATTCTTGACAAAGTTGAAACTATATCTGCGTGCAGCATGTTATGATGATTTGCATTTGGCTGTAAATCCTTTGTAAAAACTACAACATATTTACCATTTTTAAGGAAACAAATGGCTTTTTCAATGATTTCTTCTAGTGCTTGTAAATAAGCGTTATATTCTATATTCCCGATATCTCTCGGATCTTCAGTAAATGGAGTGCTAAACTTTTTCCCAGTTTTTTTTGCTTTATCACCAGTTTTTAGTCTCGCTTGCATATTGCAATAAGGTGGATCGGTTAGGATTAAATCAAATAATTCACCCGAGTCTTCAAAAATAACAGGTATATTCTTTGCATCTTCGACAATTGTTATTTGTTCTCTAAGCCCGAGTTTTTCACAAACCTCTTTGTATGTTTCTATATATTTTTCTGAGATGTCTATGCCCACAGCATTTCTTTTACACAAGGAAGCTCCTAAAAGTGTTCCACCAACCCCCATAAACGGATCAAGCACCCAGCCTCCCTCTTTGGTGAAAAATTCAATTATGTTTCTCATTAATTGTGGGGGTTTAGGAGATGGGTGAATTCTCCTTAACTCATGCGCATAAGATTCTTCTCCAGTAGTTGAATAATTCGTTATTTCTATTGAATTAAGGAAGAATAACCACTTTCTTCCACTTAAATTATTTAATTCGTTTCTAATATCGTAAACTTCACCATCTGGACCAATATAAGAGTATAAATTTTTTTTTCTGTATCCTCCTTTCTTTATTTCATCTCTAAAATCTTTAAATGGAAATGGTTCATATTTCTTCAATAGTTCTTCAAAGCTCACCGTTTTCTTTCACTCCAATAAATAGATATTCACCAACTCTATTCTTCCTTGAATTGTTATTGCTCTTAAATCTTCTATAAGGAATTTCATAAAATTTTATATCCCTTAAGCCGCTTTCGTCGAGTATTTGAATTATTTGATTTTTTGAAAGGAGCCCTTCACTGTTGTAACTTATAACAATATATTTTGCTTTTAATCCCTTTACTAATTTAAAAAAAGCGTCTTGTACGCCTTTTTTACTACAAAAAACAGACCTTTCCTGATCTCCATATTCTCTTATTCCTGTTTTACCTTTAATTTTCGGATTATCATATTTTGCTATTGTCTCTAGTAAATGATAATTCGTAATATATTGTCTCGAGTTATATGGAGGGTCTATATAAGCAATATCGCAAGTTACTTTTTCTAATAAATCAAAGATATCTTCGTTATAGGCTACATGATTAAATTTGCTAGGTATTATCTCTATATATCTCAACGTAAGAGGCTTATATGATCTAGCATCCCAAAATTTATTAAATGCTCCATAAGTCCCAGATATATTCGCTATTTTTTGAACAGCGAGAAGCAAGCTTGCAAGGAGATAAAAATATTCATCTTCCGATATATAACCATTTTCGAACCATTCCTGTATTTGTATTCTTGTAGCATCTATTTTCATCCCATTTTCAGTTGTGAAGTATTTTCTTTCTACGCCATCGACATCTTTACTAGCAGGAGTATAATGCCAGTATATAAAGCCTTCAACTCCTTTTAGGTTATTAAGATAATGCAAAATTCGGTAGACTCTTTCTTTTGGATCTTTTGGGATATTATCAAAATTCAAATTAGAAAAGGAAGGACACTTATTCACAACTATTAGTGCACGTTGTAGAATATATGAAAAGTAGAGATTATCATTTGAAATCACTGAGAACATTTTTTTAAAGAATCTCCCAACCACAGCACTTCCGCTAAAGACGTCAAAGAAGGAATAAGCTTCGATATTCTCTTTTTCTAAAATTCTGTATATATCGAGCAGTATATTATACTTACTGCCAATAATCCTAAACTGTGGAATATCTTTAAGAGGAACAACCCTTAGAGCTTCATCAAATATACCTCTGTCTAGACAATCTCGAACTTCTTGTTCTTCCAACATATTTCAACTCCTCTAAAGACTATCAAAAGCTTCTTATTGTCTCAAGACTCTCACACGGATAAATACCGAGGAGAGCAGGCTTGCCTTTTGTTATTTTAACATAACTTACTAACGCAGCTAAACGTAGACGACCAAAAGATCATATCAACTTATAACGCTCAAATTAGGTGTTTACACTAATCACTGATGAAAACAAATGTTCAAACAATTACTCCGAAAACAAGATAAAGGGACGTAAACAAAAAATGGTTAAATCTTCGCAAAGTTCCGAATCTTTTCCTCAAAAAATTCGGGAAAGAGTAGAAAAATTGTAAAAGCAAGGTGGTATCACTCACCAAGGAAATGGTGTTTATGTTATTCCTGCTCAAGGCAATGGTAAATTTAGCTATACTGTAGATTTAAACCAAAGGACTTGTGAATGTAAAAACTACGAAACACAACACGAAAAATGCAAACGTATAGTAGCGGCAGAGATAATATCAGGTGTAGAAGATAAGAAAGAGGAAGAAATTAATTTACAAGAAGTTTACCAGGTGTCAGCGGGAAAGATACGAAACCTTTGCCAGGAGTTTGTGGCCTCTTACTCCAGAGCTTAGCTCGGAAAGTAGTGGAGCTAGAAAGTAAGATAGAGAAACTCGTAGACAAAAAGAAAGCAAGAAAAAGAGCTTCAAAAATTACTGGGTAATTAAAGAGATGGAGCACTTGCTTCCTCTCTTTTTTATCGGCTCTCAAAGTGTGGTGAAGTATTCTATCTTTCCTCACCCCTTCACGCCTTTTATCTCTTCTCTTACATCAACTCACCAAATGAGATTCTTTCAGCTACTCTTGAAAGACTTACTCTCTACTTAGAGTTGATAAAGAAGAGCTCCATCTCTAGAGATTCTCCTTCCCCAAAGTAATTCCCACCATAATGAAAACAGCTCAACAGTATTTCAGTAAAGAAAAGATAGAATATCCTGTTAGTCTTTATGTTCTTTTATTTGCCATAAGAGAAACCGAGAACGAAGGGAAAGGCTTTGGGTTCGGCATGGTGATAGCTAAAAATACTGACTTAGAAACTCAATGTAGATATGTAGCCCAAACGATAATAAACAATGTGAAGAGTTTTAGCGCCAAACAGAAGAAGAAAATTTTATTACCGTCTTAGGCTCCTGCTATACACCAGTGGGCGCAGATAATGAGATGAATAACTTAAATGCTAACTGGGTGAGAAATGTAAAGTTCTTCTATAACCAATTCGAAGGAGGTAAGTAAATGGAGTTAATAAAAGGATTTACTAATATTGGTTTTAGCTTTTCTTTTAACTGCTATATTCAGTTATTTAGGCATACATAAGTTTAATTTTCAGAGATACTAGAGATTAATTGAAACAGCCGAGGAAGCTGTCTTTTATGCTGATGATTATTACCCGGAAAGCTCTGGAGTGGATAAGCTAGAAGAAGCTATAGAATACTTTAAGAATGCTGCTCAGAAAGCAGGTTTCTGGGTAAGTGATGAGGAAGCAGAGAAGAAAGTAAGAGTAGCATATCAGGCACTACAAAGAGATGCACTGAATAACTTAACGAGAAAACTCCCGGGGAAGTAGTTAAGGGGAAGATATTCTTCTCCCTCTCGCAAGTTGCCAGAAGAGAATACGAGAGAAAAGGAAAGCCAGGAATTTACCAAAAGATTAAGCAAAACAAAGCTAAAAGATATTGAAGGATATAATGAATTTGTAGTGAGATTTGACTAGGAGAAACAAGAGAGACAGCAACTAGAAAGGCGTTTCTTTAGAAAGAGAAACCAATGAAAATGTACTTTTGGCGCGCCTGGAGGGACTCGAACCCCCAACCTGCGGATCCGAAGTCCGCTGCTCTATCCAATTGAGCCACAGGCGCGGCTAGTGGTGAGCCCGGCAGGACTCGAACCTGCGGCCTACAGCTTAGGAGGCTGTCGCTCTATCCACCTGAGCTACGGGCCCATTACATATGGGGTGAGCGAGGGGACTCGAACCCCCAGCCCCCAGATCCACAGTCTGGTGCTCTGACCAGTTGAGCTACGCTCACCATCTTGGTGAGCCCGGCAGGACTCGAACCTGCAGCCCTCGGCTTAGAAGGCCGATGCTCTGTCCAGTTGAGCTACGGGCCCATCCTGGTCGGGGCGGGCGGATTCGAACCGCCGACCTCTTGCTCCCAAGGCAAGCGCGCTAACCAAGCTGCGCTACGCCCCGCAGAAATTTATTATACCATTATTCCTTGCCAGTGTCACGGTCTGGGTTGAACCCATTCACGATGGGCATCCTCCAACCCTTCCCAAAATTGCGTCTGGACACTTTAGGAGCCAAGGGTGCTTGCTTTCTCTTGAATTCGCTGCTTTTAACCATGCGAAGAACCTTTCTCGTCAGCTCCTCCCCATATTTACCCTCAAGTTCAGCAAAAGACAGGTTATCAACGATGTAGTCCTCCAATAAGGGATCAAGTACTTCATATGGAGGCAGAATGTCTTGATCTCTTTGGTTCACGTTCAGCTCAGCTGAAGGTTCGCGCTTTAAGGTGCGTTCTGGAATTACAAACCCTACGGAGTTTCTGTACCTGGCAAGTTCATACACCTGTGTCTTAAGCACATCCCTTATGGGAGCAAAACCACCAGCCATATCGCCGTAAATAGTTCCGTAGCCCACAGCACTTTCGCTCTTGTTGGAGCATGACAAAACTAGGTACCCAGTCATATTTGAAAGGTAAAAAGCTATGTTAGCTCTTATCCTTGCCTGCAAATTCTCATCAGCCACATCAAAGATCTGCTTATGAAGCTTCTCTCTTAGAACTTCTTCGTACGCTTCGAATATGCTATCAATCTGAATAACTGAGAGTTCGCACCCTAAGTTGTTTGCCAAAAGACTTGCATCTTCAAAAGACTCCGAACTATTGAACCGACTAGGCAAATAGACCAACTTCACGTGCTCAGGACCCAAGGCATCCACGCTCATTGTAGCTACCAATGCACTGTCAACTCCACCTGAAACAGGCACTATGGCACCTTTGAACCCCTGCTTGCTTACATAGTCGCTTAAAGCAAAGACCAGCCCCTTGTAGAGATTGCCAATGTCATCTTCGGGCACGGTTACGCCTTCGACAACCTGCACTGAGTCAGCAACTGTTAGATTCACCCCAATGCGTTTCACTTTTGGATCTTCCACCCTCGCGGAGCTACTACGGGCTGCACTGTGGTCTACCATATCGGGAACATTAGCCACACAAAGGCTTTCTTCAAAAAACGGCAGTGAGCAAGTCACCCTACCATCTTTTTGAACTACCAGACTTCCTCCATCAAACAACAGCTCATCTTGACCTCCAACCATGTTCACATAAACGATGTTCACATCCAGCGACTTTGCCAGGTACTGAAGTAAGCTTACACGATTCTTCATCTTCCCGTACTCATAGGGGGATGCATTTATGCATAGCACAGTGGAGATCCCGGCTTTGCTAGCCCACTGCGCAGGTCCATCGGGGTGCCATAGATCTTCGCAGACCACAACTCCCATGGAAGTGTTTGCAAATTCTAAGACCGTAGCCGTGGACCCAGCTCTGAAATAGCGTAGCTCGTCAAAGACATCATAGTTAGGTAGGAATACTTTTCTGTGGCTATCGATAATTCTTTCTCCACTAAGCACAAATGCACTGTTGTAAAGGTCTGTTCCCTCTTTTTCAGGAGCTCCCAGAATAACCACTTGATTACGTGGAACCGACTGCGCTATTTCGCGTAAAACCTGCTGGCTTTGTTGTTGGAAGTCTCTGTTAAACAAAAGATCCTCCGGTGGGTAGCCAGTCAAGGCAAGCTCAGGAAAAACCACAATGTCTGCTTCTCTTAGCCCATCGAGAGCATGAAGGATTTTCTGTTTATTGCCATTAAGGTCACCGACTTTTGGATTTATTTGAGCTAATCCTATTTTCATAGAGAAGATTATATAACAGAAAGGGGAGCCAGTTGGCTCCCCTTCTTCAGCATGCGTAGTTACTGCTTACTGCAGGATTGTTATTCTACCAACTACTTCGTAGTCGATGGTTTTTCCTTCCTCAGTCATTTGCTTAATGGCTTCAATAATGGCATCACGAACCAGCACGAAAGTGTTGGTAACGTTCGTACCATTCTTGAATGCAGCGAAACCATCTCCGCCCGTTGCTAAGAAGTCGTTCGTTGCAACTTTGTAAGTTACATCCAAGCTAAATTCTTTACCATTTTCAAAGGAGACCGCAGTAACTCTTTCACCTATGGGCTTGCTCATATCGCAGGTCCACCTGATGCCAGAAGGTTGTAATTGACCCTTGCTAACTCCATTTGCATCAGATTCGCCTTCTTTCAAGCATGATCTCTCAAGCAGAGCCTTTATATCCGCACCTTTGAGGTCCATGACTACAACCGTGTTGTCAAAGGGCATCAGCTGCCAAATGGTGCCCACAGTTATTGTGCCTGTTGGAATATCGATGCGAATACCACCTGCATTCTGGAAAGCTGCATCCACAACAGCATCGATGGCTTTGCTTGCAGCCTGCAGAATGATATCGGAGGTGAAGTCACCTAAGTTGGATTCTCCGTAGTAGTTCCTTGTTAATCCCTTCTCAGTGTACCCAATCTCAGTGCTGAAAACGGGTCCCACTTTCTCGTCATATGCCGCAATAATTTCTGCAATGGCTGGGACTTTTGTTTCTGTGGTAACCTTAGGAGCTATCAAAGTTGCCGTCTTCATCAGGGCTTCGCCTTCCAATGCATCATAGAGAAGACCTATACCGCCGATTCTGCGTCCGTTGTACCAAGCCTGAACAGTGGGTACACCGTTAATGAAACCAGCAACCTGCGTGTGGCTGTGTCCGGTAATTAAGGCATCCGGCTTGTACTCTGCAATATCAACTACGGAGGGGCCTGTTATAGAACCTGTCTTTGCGTCTTGATAGGCACTATCATGAGCAAGAACAACAACTAAGTCAGTCTTCTCTCTTAGCTCGGTGATGTAGGGTTCTATGGAGCTAGCGCTCTTGAATTCTAATCCACCTACGATGGACGGGTGAGCGGTTATGGAAGATTCAGGTGTCGTAAAACCTACAACTCCCACAGTGAGGAAACCCTTTTCAAGCACCGCATAAGGCTTTACAAAATCTAACGCCTCTCCCGTTTCCTTATCAAAAATATTCCCAGAAACAATAGGGAACTTAGCCTGCTCAATTCGCTCTTTTAGCACGTCCAAACCCCAGTCGAACTCGTGGTTTCCAATTGCCATGGCGTCAGCACCGATGGCGTTATGCAGTGTAATCAGAGGTTCACCGTGCAGTATGGTTGACGTGGGAGTCCCTTGCATCAAATCACCAGCATCAAAGAAGTACGTGTAAAGTGGGTTCTCTGACCTGTATTTGTTCACGTACCAAGAGATGGTTTCATATCCGCCCACGGTTGCTTTCAGGCTGCTGTCACTGTAAAACGTACTGATGTTACCATGGAAGTCGTTAATGCTGAGCATGCGGACGTTCGGGAAACGACTCCAGTGGAGCATGTAAACGAGTTCACTCTCGTTAATTGTATCTTTTGG
>ERZ795046.3729-NODE-3729-length-11783-cov-7.830662_pt1 | contig 11783 bp, 5 predicted proteins | sample MGYA00375130_ERZ795046 | MGnify/ENA primary metagenome ERZ795046 (study PRJEB30175, sample SAMN05720202) | activated sludge metagenome | isolation source: anaerobic digester from wastewater treatment plant | place: Japan | collected 2015-05-15 ...
ATGAATAAGCTTTGGGCTGGACTGTATCCTAATAAGTGGACACGAAATAAGAAGTGTTATTTGATTATCAATTACTTTTTAGGGCCTTGATAATTCTTGTTGTTTGGATTGCATTGATTAGAGTGATTATTTTGATTAGCTCTAAATGCAGAATTGTTAGGATTCTTTTGATTTGCGTAATTATTTAATTGTTGTTGTGTATGTGTCTTACCACTAACACCATTAGGTTTACTCATCGTCATCTTCCTCCTCAAATTCATCTGGAATACCATAGAAGTCACATAATACTAGGTAAGCTGCATATCTCTTGGCTTCTTTTTTTGAAGTTGCATACGCAGTCTTACTCATAGCCCAACTTCTGATATAGCATGTGCATTCCCACATCATCCTACCGTCATTTAATTGAGTCATTTCGTCGGGTTGATCGTATTGTGGGATTGAACACCTACCATGTTCTGCTAATTCCTTTAAAGTTGTTACTGCGTTTTCTAACTTAAACTTATCAGGTCTTTCTTCTTCAGTATCGACATCCTCTAAGAAATCATCAATCTGAAGCATAAATTCGACTGAGTTTTGCAATTCATCTGGATTCCAATCAGTATCAATAGCGATAGCTCCAAGTATAGCCTCGAATAAATCCGCCTTTACCTTTTCTTGTCTTTCAACGTGATTATCAATATCACTATCACCCATAAACATAAACTTTGCGAATCCCAACTTATCAATACGCTTATGAGATAATTATATCAAAAATATGACATTTTGTCTATTGCTTATATCTAATTTTTATTGTAATATACTAATTTACTAAAATCGTTCAAAAGTTGAGTAATCGTTAAATCGTTAATAAATCGTTAAATTGTAGGGTAATCGTTAAAAAGTAGCCTAATCGTTAAATTGTTATCAAATCGTTAAATTGTTACATAAAAAAGTAAAAAAAGACCAATAATTAGTCTAAAGATTGACTACTACTGATCTAATGAAAACTGGCGGAAAGGAAAAATCTCCCTATCCGCCGCTAAATATTTAATGTTTTGTATTGTATCAAAACTTGTAATTCAATATGGCTATATTGAACCAATAGTCGAAATTGATAATTATTTCGCATACTTTTTATAAAAAAATCATATTGAACGAAAAGTAAGTAATTTTTGGAAGATTGTAAAATGAAGTATAACGGGTAAAAAAGTTCACTATGATATTTTTTATCCGTTTAAGGGCACCATACAGTTTCCCTACAATAAGCCCATCCCCCTTGAGCTCATTTCTGCCATCTCAAATTGGGCATACGAGGATGTGGCGAAAAGATAAAGTTGTATATTGACCGTCAGAGGGTTCTCTCCGACGGTCTTTTAGCTTTTGCTAAATCCACTAAGATAATCATTTAAGAGCGACGTCACTCTGCCGATGAAGTCATAGTCGGGGTGGTAGAGGCACCATTCGTATGTTATTCCTATGAGAAGGGTCTTGATATTTTCGGCGATGACACTGCTTTCGACCGGTTTAAATTCTCCGCGAGAGACGCCAAGTTCATAGAGGGCTGTAAAGAGGTCCGGCATCTCAAAGAGCGATTTGACGGCGGTGCCCGTCGTGGAGGCGCGCTCTATAAAGATCTTATATACCGTGCGCATTGTGGCAACGCCCCAGTCCCTTACCATGGAGCATATTCCGCATGCGGTCTGTATAATCAGTTCCCTTGCTGGCAGCGTTCTGTCCAGCTTTTCCCAGTACTCTCTGACGATATGCTGATATCCTTTAAGCTCATCCATCATCAGATATACGGACAGATCCTCCTTTGACATAAAGTAGACGTAAAAAGAGCCTCTTGCTACACCCGCTTCCCTTATGATGTCGTCAATGCTTACGGCGTCGTAGCCGAATTTGGAAAAGAGGGTTTTTGCCGTATCATAGATCTTTTGCCTTGTCTCCATCGCCTGAAGCTGACGTTTTGTAAGCTTTTTTTTCATATTCCACACCTTTTTTTTATTAGCTATTGACCATGAGTCGTAAATTGAAATATAATATATTGACAAAGTCAATGACATATCCAATATATTATACTTAGTCAATGACTGATGTCAAGCAAATTTATTTTAATTGGGGGATATTATGCCAAAGAACAGCAAAAAATGGTATAGAGTCCTATTGATTTTATTGGGGGCGATCAGTTTGTCCATGGCGTTCATCGCAACCCCACTTACATTTGCAAGCGTAGAGTCCGGGGGGTTCCATTACCAATTATCTCTTGAAATCACACTGAATGAATCCGACAATTCTCTGTCGGCAAAGGCAAAGATTGAGGCACTTACCGAGCATCCCTTAAAGGGCGATCTCATTATCTCGCTCTATGAAAAGGGCGAAGGAGTAAACAGGCTTGTGGATATCTTTTCATGTTCCGCATCCGGTCCCGCGCCTCGCGGAAAGCTTTCAATCAAAGGCGCAAAACTCAGGAACCTTGAGATAAAGGCTGCAGTCTGGAGCGCTGAAAATCAGCTTTTGCAGCTGTCCGACACACTCAAAATAAAGCTGGGAGACTTCTTCTATGCCGTAAGCACCTTGGAACCGCAGGATATCACAAAGACCTCAGCCATCTTAATGGGAAAGGTGAACGCCGATACCGGCCTTTCTCTCAATGTCTCAGACTACGGATTTGTGCTAAGCGAATCGCAGGGAGAAATAAGGGAGATTGCGGCCGAATACATAAGCGATGACGGAACCTTCAGCGCTGCCGTCACAGACCTTGAGGACGGAGCGGAGTATACATATTTTGCCACCGGCATTGAATACTATGGTGAAGCAATTAAATTTTCAACTAACACCGACTGCCCCGACGTCGTCACCACAGGTGCAGTCCAAGGCCAGCTTAAGGATGGGCTGTGGACATATTACTTGGGCGGAAAGGTTTTGGATGCAAGGGGTTTTTACATAACTGCCAAAGGCATTCAGAAGGCCCCGAATCCCAACATAACCCATGCAACTCCAAAGACCAACCAAAGCGACTCGGGGAACATCATCTCCGTAACGGAATACCTGCTTCCGGGAGAGACCCTCTATTTCCGAGCCTTCGCACAGACGACGGGGGGAATCAGTTACGGAGAAATCATGAGCGTAAAGACGCCGCCCATTGAGCCGGTATTTAATTACGACGCAAGATTGACTTTTGATCCTGAAACATGGACGGCGACCTTTTCGGCCTCACTGTACAGCAACGGCGGAGATGACATCATTACATACGGCTTCAGGTACAGGCCGGTCTCGAGCGAGGAATGGATCTATCTGACACCCGAGCCGATGGACGGATATAACAGGTTTTCGGCGCAGCTTTCCGGGCAAAATCAACTGCCTATCGGGGTGTATGAGGCAGAGGCATATGCCTCAAATTCCGTGGGAATGACCACAATCAGAATACCGGAACTAACCACCCCTTCTCTTCCCACTTTATATACAACCATTGACTCATCCTCAATCCTCGCCGATTCGGCGGTATTAAAGGGAGAGATTACCGGATATTGCCTTTTCCGCGGATTTGAATACCGTGAGGAAAGCAGCCAGGTCTGGCTGGAGGCCGGCATGGAGGAACACAGCGGAGCTCAAGGCTCCTTCAACTTATTGCTCGATAAGCTAAAGCCTAACACGCGCTATGTGGTGCGGGCAAAAGCCACGGGATATGCCGGCACAGCCTATGGCGGCGAGCTCACATTTACCACACTTTTCAGCAGCATCCCCAAAGAGACCGTCTACAAGATGAGGCAAAATGGAAAAAGCGCGGCCGAGGCGATGGGAATTTTAAAGAATAATTATAAGGCGGATATAGAGGAGGCGCTGGAGAGCATGCTCTTTGCCGGCTACAGCGCCAATGATGCGGTAGGAACTGCTGTTTCGCTCTCCTATGCGGAAATAAATGACCATATTAAGGTAGGAAAGGTCTTAAAGAGCCTGGGATGCGACGCATTTACTCTTACAAACATATTAAAGACCCACTATAGCGGCAAGTTCTATGGCTCATCAGCTCCAAGGGATATAAAGGAAGCCCTTTTAAGCATGGAATACAGTCAGGACAGCGCCATCAAGGCCTTGGCTGAAATCTATACCATGGGCACCGATACGATATACGCTGAATTAGGGATAACTTCCCAAGAGGCCTATTCCGCGCTCATAAGAATATACGGAATAGAGCAGTTTGCCTCCATGTACTGGAGCGATCATGAGGAATTTTTCGACGCGTACTACCTGTTAAAAAAGCTGGCACAGATAATAAAAGTCAATACCGCTCTCGATATTTCCCAGACGGCCTTGATATTGACTGCTGTTTACCCTTCATTCGATATGTCTCTCTTTGTCGACAGCTTTAAGGAACTCTATTCCCTCGAAGAAATCAGGAGGGGACTTGTTGAAGCTTTTTCAACGGATATTCTCTCTATGGCGCAGGCGCTTTATGTAAGATTTCCAAAAGATGAGGTAAACGATCTGCTCATAGGAACAATGGAGCCCGATCCCGTCACCCTGCTGCGGCTTTTATGGAGGTGTTATGACAGGGTTGCCCTTGCACAAAAGGTTCCGCAATACCTTGACTCCGTATTCGGAATCATAAGCCCCGTCCAAGCCTCCGTCCTTATGGATCAGGCAAACAGGCTGGAGAGCAGTATATATAATATGTATAACTTCATGGATCTCATAAGGCAGTGTTACGGAGTGGACAATGCCTATGATTTCATCACAATCCTAAAGGAGATGGGCCTTTCCGCGATAGAGGTGGCAGACAGCATAGATAAGTATAATATTATACGCCCCGTCGGCACATCCTGGAGAGAGGTCTGGCTTGCCGAATACATAAGATGCGGCTACACTTCGGTAGATATCGGAAACTGGGCATTGACGTGGAACTATAGCGGTATTGACGCCGCCCGCTACATAAAACAGACAGAGGGTTTAGGAATACTTGATGCCGCCATAATGCTGAATGAGGTATACGGACTAACCTCAACGCAAACCCAGGATATTTTAATTGATTGCAAAGATTACATCTATCCCTGGACCCAGGAGGATATTGAAAACGCGATCTTAGCCGTATACGGCGTCAACGTCATCGAACAGGAAATCGAGCAGATGAAATCGGAAGGCAAAACCGCCTCCCAGATTACGTCCGTCTTAAAGAATAAGTATGGCAGGACTTATTGGCAGGTGTCAGATTATCTGCGGCAGGCAGCATTTACAATGGAGGAGGTTCTTACCGCCGTCAGCAGCAGCTTTAATTATCTACAGCAACTGCCGTTTATGCAGATGCTGATGGGAATATTAATTGACGATTATTCAGAAAATCCCGGGGACCATATTCTGTTTCTGTTACAGATGCACGAAGAATATAAGTGGAATTTTGAAAATGAAATGCGCTGTATACAAATGATGCAGAATTTAGGTTTCGGGACCAAAGATTATGCCTTTGTCTTAAAAGAGTATTATAAATTGTCAGCCTTTAATGCCGGGAAGATGCTTCTTTCCGCAAAAAAAGATTTCCATGTATACATAGACCAGTCCGAAATCATTTATTATATAAAGCAGCTCTATGAGGTAAATTTTTTAGAAACGCTGGTGACAGACTACAGGGATGATGATTATTCGGCTGCTGCGGTGGCGGGGATTCTCGAAGACGAATTTGATATCAAAGAGCTTGAGGCATTGGCAGTGTGCCTTAAAGACGGCGGTTATTCCTTAGAGCAGATTTTAAGCGGCTTGTATCAGGTCTATCTTTCGGAAAAGAGCGCCTCTTATCAGATTGATACCCTGTCAAGAATCTACAAGAACGTCTTTTCCGGGATCACTTTCAGTTTAAAGACGGTGCTGGTTTCCATTATCGGAAACGACAACACGCATTCGCTCTTTACTCTGCTGCCCGCGGCGGGCTATACCGTTCCGCAGATAATTGAGGTCTTGAAAGAAGAATACAATCTGTCGGTCGGTGAGACAATCAATTTGCTGCAGTATCATAATGTCTCGCTAAAACCTGACTTCATCAGGGAAGTTTTCGGCGCAAACAGTATTACTGAACTGATTTCCCAGCAGGTCGAGCAGGGTAAAGATATAGACGAAATCTATAGTTTTTTGAAGAACGCTTTGAATGAAACGGAGCTTTCAAGGCTGCACGCATATCTGAAAGAAGCGGGGTTTGATTTTAAGGACTTCATGGATATGATGTACGGCAAACAGGATTATTCTTATTCCGATATTTACAGTGTGGTTCAAAGTGTGTACGGCGATACGGACATCATACAGGAGTACCTGCTTCATCTTAAAGAGAAAGGCAGCAGTATTACGGCATGTTACGATTACATCCGCAACGAGTTTGGCATAAGCAATCCTCAGGTCATTGCCCAATACCTTGGCAGCGTGGGCTTTACCATGGTGGAAATCAATAGGCTGTTTTACTCAAGGCAGGACTATGACGGCCTGACGATTCTGGAAGCGCTGCAGGAGACTTATAAGGACATTGACGTCATCGCAGAATTTATAAAATACGAACGCTCTCGTGGCATATCGGTTTCGGGGTCTTATTTTGTGTTAAATCAGCAGTTCGGACTGGAGGATGTGGCGGAGATTACAAGGTATTTAAGCAGTGCGGGCTACAATGACAATGAAATATTGGCAGGGATGGAGAGCTGTGTGCGTTATCATGCAATAACCATCCTCCATACACTATATCCCGAAGAGGATATAGAGCAACTGCTTGTGAGATTAAAAAATTCCCCCATTCAGCAATTTTACGCGTTCAATCAACTGATAGAGAATACCCTGACAGAGTTTCCTGAAACAGAGTTTCTCGACATTTTGATGAGCTTCAAAGAGGCCGCATATTATGGAGAATACACCTCAAAACGGATGGGAGAGTTTTTGAGCCAGCCGGAATATGGCACCATCATACCTTTAGATCAGAGAGCGATCGTGGCAAAATACATGGGCGCTCACGGCCTTGATATAGAGCTCATATGGGCAGTTCGTTTCACAAAGCTTTTACCCGAGGCAAACATAAAAGAGGCGGCAAGGGTGCTTGTTAATAACGGTTATGAATCCGTTGAGGTCTGGAAGGCCATTAATAATGAATACGGAGATACCAGTCCCTACCATTACGAGACTCTAAAGGCCTTTGAATACGCGGGATTAAGCTTTCAAGAGCTGGTGATTTTAGCGCGCAGCTATTTTGCATCATCAAACAGCGTTGAGGATGACGGCACAATCTTCAGTTTCAAACCCATCCTGGGACTGGGAAAGTCCATGCCGGAGACAATCGCGGCATACTTAAATGAAGGCGCGCAGCCCAGGCTGTTGATTACATTGATATATGAATACGCAAGGGACAGATTCCGGGATGAAACGACCTTGAGACTGTTGACACCCACACTATGGCAGGCGCTTCCATACCATTACCCCTATTCACAGTCCGATCTGAGGATGATAAACATTGTCACATGGGTTAGGGATGAATTGAAAAAGCTCCCCGAGGAGTTGATAAAGGATATAGACATAATTCAGCAGGCGGCCGACGGCATATACAGAGCGGGGCCGGCTCCCGAGGAGATTTTTGAGGCGATGTATTATATCGCCAAAGAGGAGACAAGTCGCTGGAACGTAAAGCTTCCCAGGGCAGACATAGAGGTGCTGGGGGAGCTGCTGATTTTGATAAATAAGGTGATAACCATCGGCGCCAATACCGTACAGGATATTCTGACGGAGATCAGCGTGATCAGCGCCCTCCGCATGGCGGGCTGCACAACCGAGCGGATGACTTTTTACTTAAAGGAGATAGGGGACGGCTGGCTCATGAATATCGGAAAGCAGGCTCTCGGAGGATACAATCTTGAAGACGCATGGGATGCCGTCATGAGCTATTCCTATTACCGCAACCAGTTCGGCTGGTCGGTGCTGTGGTCGATTTTCACAAAATTCTATGATGTGCCCACCTATGTCACAATAATAAAGTATGTTGTAGATTATCGTCATATAGTAGAAAAGCTTGGCAAAGCGCTCATCGACGCTGTTTGATCTACAGATTGGGGTAGATTATGAAAAAGTTTAAGAGTATTGTTATATCTATTATTATAGTGCTTATGGTGTCCTCCTTGCTTGCTGCATGCGCTGACGGGACATTTACGATAACCTTTGACGGCAGCGGCGGAACCCTTGTGAGCGGAGAAACGGTACAGACGGTAATGGGCGGCAACGAGATTATTCCCCCCGTCTTTGAAAAGACGGGATATCTGCTCTCATGGAATTATTCTGAATTTGATATGGTGACGTCTGATCTGACAATCGCTGCCGTCTGGACGCCCATCTCCTACGTCATCAGGTATGACGGCAACGGCGCAGAGGGAGGGGAGACCCCGGACAGCCTGCATACATACGATGAGCCGAAAAGCCTTTCTGGAAACGGCTTTATAAGAAGCGGCTATACTTTTCAAGGCTGGGCTGCCACAGAGGACGGTGAGGTGCTGTATGGGGACAGAGAACAGATAACAAACCTTACCGCACAAAATGAATCCACTGTTACCCTGTATGCCATATGGTCGGCGGAGAGATTTACATATACTTTCTATGATGAAGACGGAACCACCGTTTTAAAAACCGAGACTGTAGATTACGGAAGCCCCATAACTGCGCCCAAGGATCCCGAGAAGCAGCCCACGGCCGAGTACACATACACCTTTGCAGGCTGGGATAAGGAGATACCATCAAAAATTACCGGAAATATCACCTTTAAGGCAAGATATGATCAGACAAAGAACAAGTATACATATGTATTCTATAACGATGACAGGGTATTAAAAGAAGAGACGGCAGAATACGGCAGCGCCATTGTTCCCCCGCCGGATCCCGCAAAAGAACAGGATGAGCAGTATGTGTATACCTTTGCGGGATGGGATAAGGAAGTTCCCGAAACAATAGAGGGGAATATAGAGTTTTATGCGGTCTATACGACGACTGCAAGGCAATACACCTATACCTTCTACGATGATGACGGAGAAACGGTACTTAAGACTGAGACTGTAGATTACGGTAGTCCGATAATTGCACCCGAGGATCCCCAAAAGCCGCCCACAGCACAATATACTTTCACTTTTGCAAACTGGGACAGGGAGATACCCGCAAGTATCACTCAAGATCTTGTATTTGTGGCGTGCTACCATTCGGAGATACGCAAATACACCATCGCATATGAGACAAACGGGGGAAGCTATGTGCCTCCTGTCACGTTGGATTATAACTCATTCGTCGTGCCGTATGATACGTACAAGGAAGGCTATTCTTTAAGCGCATGGTATAGAGATCCCGGTTTTGAGAATGCCTGGAATTTTATCACAGACGTGGTGACAGAGGATGTAACGCTGTATGCGGAATGGTATCAGGATGGGCTTAATTTTACCTATCTTGATAGCGGGGAGTACGAGGTATCATATTCCGGAAGCGTGACGGGAAATGTGACCATTCCCAATACCCTTTTTGCCAGAGCTATCGTAGGGATAACGGCGCATGCGTTTGAGAATGCCGCCATCACAGGTATTACAATTCCAAAGAGCGTCACATATATCGGCGATTACGCCTTTTCGGGCTGCACGTCATTAATCGGCATTGCCCTTCCCGAAAATGTGATTGAACTTGGCAGATATGTCTTTTCGGGGTGCTCCTCCCTTGAATATATCGTTCTGCCGAGTAATCTCACCCAAATCAGCGAAGGCCTGTTTAAGGAGTGCGTAAAGATTGAAAGCATAGCGCTTTCTGGCATAACGCATATCCGGGATTACGCTTTTTATGGATGCGAAAAGCTTAAGGATATCATGCTGCCACAAGGCCTTGAGGGCATAGGCAGATATTCTTTCTCGGGATGTTTAAAGTTTGAGAGCATTTCTGTGCCCGGCAGCGTCACGAAAATTGATGAGGGAGCCTTTGCGAATATTGTCAATCTGAAAGAGGTTGATCTTAAAGAGGGAATTAAGATTATAGGCGGCAATGCCTTCTTCGGGTGCTCAGGTATTTCCGGCATAAATATTCCCGGCAGCGTTGAGAGCATTGGCGCGTCGGCATTTGAAGGGACGGGAATGATCTATGCGATTATATACGCGGCCGTCCCGCCCGCTATAGAAGAAGATTCGCTGCCTGATGTTTCCAGCGGAATCAAAATCTATGTACCCGAGGGATGCGTGGAAATCTACAGAGCGGCACCGGTCTGGGAAAACTACTACAGCCAGATCCATTCTAAAGATATAATAAGCGGCGACTTTGCCATAGACGGCGGATTGCTTTTGCAATATCTTGGCAATGAATCAATCGTATCAATCCCTTCCGGCGTCACCGCAATCGGAAGCAAGGTGTTTATGGGAAGAACTCTTTTGAAGGAGATCATTATACCTGATACTGTGACGATTATCGGAAGCGCCGCATTCTACGATTGCGCAGCTCTTGAGAGCATTACGGTACCTGACAGCGTCAGACAGATAGGGCACTTTGCTTTCAAAGGCTGCACAGGGCTGACAGAGTTGACTATTCCCGAAAGCGTTGCCGCCATAGGCGAGCGCGCATTTGAAGGCTGCGTAAATCTTACCGCACTCACCTTAAACGGCGGTGAAGACAGCATAGGTGAGGCAGTATTTATAAATTGTACCGCGCTAAAGACGGTGATTATCGGCGAAGAGCTAAAGAGCATAAGTGCCTACGCGTTCTATGGCTGCACCGGCCTTGAAAGCGTTACCATACCTGCAGGTGTTACTTCCATTGGGGAATATGCCTTCTACGGCTGTTCATCGCTTGCGGCTGTGACGATTTCAGAAGGTGTGGAAAGTATAGAGGAGGGCGCTTTCACAGGTTGCGAGATGCTGCAATCTGTGACACTGCTTGCTGTAACTCCTCCTGCCTGCGACAGATTCGCATTTGCCGGCCTTGCGCTCACGGCCCGGATATTTGTACCCGCCGAAAGCGTGGAAACATATAAAGCATCCGATATATGGAGCAGCTATTCAGGCCAGATTTACGCGATCCCTGACGAAACGTAAGAATATCTGGGTTAACTGGGATTTAATGAATCTGTATACTTATCGCTCCCCTTTGATGTGACCCCAAAAAGTTAGACGAAAAATAAGATTTTTGATTGGTCATGGTATAATAAACTAGACAGAAAGTTAAGAAAGTTTTAAGAATATTTTTTCTCGTACTCAATAGGCGATAGAAAATCCAATGTTGAGTGAATACGTTTTATATTGTAGTAGGTTTCAATATGCTTAAAAATTTCCATTTGAGCTTATTCCCTTGTATCATAAACATAATCGGGAATGAGCTCTCTTTTTAAGGTTCTGTAGAAAGATTCCATTACTGCATTATCATAAGGATTGCCTTTACCTGACATATAAAACTAAGTAATACATGCTTATATATCCCACAAGAGACATATGACATATCAGATGATATTGAAGAATTATGTTATATTTCATTAAAGGAATGGTTGCTTAATCATGCATAAAATTGATTTTTCAAACTTATGTGGTGGACTATAGTCAAGCAAATGGACACACTTTTGTGAATTATTGCTAAAGAATTTTTATAGATAAGGGGGTTTTTGCGACGGGGGATATCCCCCGAAAGCGAAGTGTTTAGTTTGCATAGTATTTTTCTTCTCGGGCATTAGGGGTTAAATAATTATTAGCGGAATGAGGACGTTTTGAGTTATAGTAGTTAATGTAAGTGAATATGGGCATTCGCTTTATGGCTGACTTTAAAAGCAACTACTTTTCTAGAGAACAAAT
>ERZ795046.3730-NODE-3730-length-11779-cov-5.396111_pt1 | contig 11779 bp, 13 predicted proteins | sample MGYA00375130_ERZ795046 | MGnify/ENA primary metagenome ERZ795046 (study PRJEB30175, sample SAMN05720202) | activated sludge metagenome | isolation source: anaerobic digester from wastewater treatment plant | place: Japan | collected 2015-05-15 ...
GTGTCGGTCGACCACCATCGCCCCATTCGCCGCGTTCCTCGGGAAGACGGAGGCGCCGATCTTCAGCCCGCCGGCGTTCAGATCCTGACCATCAAGGCCGTGAGGTCGGAGGACGTCGATGGCTGACCGGACCAGCGCTGGGCTGTTCGGGATGTTCTTCAACGTGCTGGCCAAGAACCCGACGGAGGAGCACCGGCAGATGGCCCTGGAGGTCTACCGGGAGACGCGCAACTACGACTTCAACGACTACCAGATGTACTGCGACGACGCGCTCGTGACGCTCGGCCTCGCCAGGAAGAAGATCGATCCCGAGGACGGCGAGGAGCGGATGTTCTACGGGCCCGAAGGAGAAGACAGCCCATGACCCAGAGCATGTTGACCATCAACACCTGCAAGACCCATGGGACCGGGTACTTCACGGCGCCGAACAAGGGAGGTCAGAGCTACTGCGTGAAGTGCGTCCACAACGGGATGAAGAAGAGCCCCAAGAGCTTCTTCGTCACCGAGCACTTCCGGAAGCTCGTCGAGTTCCACGCGGAGTGGCCCTCCTGATGGACCGTACGGCCCAGCCCGTCTCGGACGAGGAGTACATGGCCTGGCTCGTGAAGGAGCTGAAGAAGGACCCCGAGTTCGTGGCCATGCTGGCTCGGGACACCTTGAGCAACTGCATCACGACCAAGGATCAGCTCACGCCTGTCGGAAGGGCCAGGGCAGCCCTGCTGATTCGCCGGCTTGAGGAGGCCGGGCACAACGTCGCGGTCGAGAAGGTCCTGCTTGCGCACGTCCAAGAGCACGTCTGGCCGAAGGAGTAGAAGTCTGGTAGGGTCTCCTGGACCGCATGAGCTGGGCCGATCACTTCCTCGCGTTCGATGTCGAGACCTCGGGCTTCCACAAGGAGGCCCGGGTTCTCGAGCTCGCGATCGTGGAGTTCGTGTGCGGCGAGCCCGCGCAGGCCGAGACGTTTCTCTTTAGCCCCCCGGGCCTGGACTGGGAGGACGAGCGGACCAAGAAGGCGCTCGAGGTGAACGGCCTCGACCCCGACGAGCTGCGACAGAGCCCGCCGTTCGAGTTCCGCTTCCCGCGGGTGCAGGAGTGCCTGGCGTGGGCGCCCATCTGGGTCGCGCACAACACGGCCTTCGACATCCGGATGCTCGACCGCGAGTTCTCCAGGCTGAACCTCGCGACGCCCCGTCCTCGAGATCTCCTGGCCTGCACGCTCTCGCTCGAGCGTCACCTGCGCCAGGCGCCCAGGACTGCTTCGGGCTTCAAGCTCGCCGAGGTCGCGTGCGCTCGTGGGGTGCAGATCGGGGCGATGCTGCATCGAGCGCACGTGGACGCGACCCTCGCGGGCCGCATCTTCACCGAGCAGTCACGGGAGCTTCCCGAGGCCCTAGAGGACGTACAACGGGTGGCTGGCGCGGCCTGGGCCCAGCAGACCCTTCTTCGCTGACTTCGCCAGGCGTCGCTCATGTAGTACGCTGAGGTAGCTCCCATGACGAATCCGTACTTCAAGGCGTCCTCGTCCGCGAAGCCGCATCTGGTCCGCGGGCCTGGCGGCCTGAAGGGCGAGATCTGGAAGCTACGGCAGGAGCTCGAGGCAGCCTTCGCCACCATCGGCGGCACGGAGCGCCGCGTGTCCGACCCGGAGCGGTTCGTCGTGAAGACGCGACCGACGCCGGCCTGATGCTCATCCGCGTCGACACCCCGTCCAGCGTCACCGCCGCTCGCGGCTACGTCGGCACGCGCACGCTGCCGGCGATGCTCGGCATCACCCCGGCCGACTTTGGGTGGCTGGAGAAGATCGCCGCCGCGCCGACCGAGACGCCGGTGCCCGCTCCACTCGAATCCGTGGAGCGCCTCGAGCGCGCCGGCCTCGTGTTCGCGACCTACGGATACGCCGCCGTCACGCGAGCGCGCGACTGGCTCACCGTCAACCCCACACCCGCGGCCCACTCGGTGCTGCACCTCGTCTCGCGCGTCCACGTGGGTCGCGACGGGCATATCGATCACGAAAGGATCTGACCATGGCCTTGAACCCCAAGTTTTGTTCCAGTGGTCGCAACGCAGCGATCGACGCTGGGCTCGCCGTCATCGGTGCCAGCGGGAAGTTCCGTTGGTACGACGGGACGCAGCCGACCGATGCCGATACCGCGCTAGGCGCCCAGGTGCTGCTCGCCGATCTCGCCCTGTCGGCGACCGCCTTCGGCTCGGCGTCCGCTGGCAGCGCGACGGCGAACAGCATCACCGCTGACTCGTCCGCCGACGCAACGGGGACCTGCACGTGGTGCTCGTTCACCACGTCCGCCAACGTCCGCAAGCTCGACGGATCCGCAGGAACGGCGACCGTCAACCTCGTCTTGAACACGGATTCGATCGTCACTGGCGCCAACTGCTCGTGCTCGTCGGCGACCGTCACCATGGCCGCGTGAGGAATCCCATGAAGACCTGCATCGCATTCCGCATCCGCTGCCAGGGCATCGGCTACCTGCCCGACGTCTACGCCGCCGAGGACCTCGCCGCGCTCGCGCTGCCCGGGGCTGAGGCGCTGGAGCGCGCCACGCACGGCGAGACGGGCAAGGACGGCGCGCCCCGCTGGGCCCGCGTCGAGCCGGTCAAGCTCATCGCGCACGACAGCATGGCCGGCTTTGCCGCGTGGCCGGAGGAGCCGGAGGCGCCTCCAGCGACGCCCGCGTCTCCTGGGCCGAACCGCGCCACGGCCGCGCTTCCCGACGTGGTGATCTCCGCCGTCGGTCACGTCGAAAACCCGGGGTGATACGTGGCGATTACGTCGCAAGACTCGCTCGTCACGGCCAACGTCGCGGCGCTGCTGAGGAACTTCCAGAAGGCTTCCGTCACGGCCAAGGCGGCGGGGACGTACCAGTCTCTCTGGAGGGCCGCGGGGATGCCGGGGGCTGGCTCGGCGCCCAGCTCCACGGCCGGTGTCGTGCCCACGTCGAGCACGGACGGCGCGATCCCGTTCACCGACAGCAACGTCTCGTACCTCCAGCGCCTCGCCGCGCAGGGCGCGACAGTCGGCACGCTCATCCTGTACGACCGGCTCGTCCACAGCGACGGCCTGAGCGGTACGGTCGGCACGGCGCAGACGGTCGGCACGCCGTCGCTCACACGCGCGACGGACGGCATCGGCGTCGAGATCTACCTGGAATGGTACTCAGCGACGGGCGGCACCGCGGCGACCGTCACGGCGTCGTATACGAACACGACACCGACGAGCGGGCGCACGACGGTGTCGCAGACGATCCAGGCCACGCCCGTGGCGGGCCAGATGCAGTTTCTCCCGCTTCAGGCGGGCGATCTCGGCGTCACCGCCGTCGCGTCCGTCACGCTGTCGGGAACGACGGGCACCGCGGGCAACTTCGGGATCACGCTGGTGAAGCGCATCGCCGAGGTGCCAATCACGCTCGCGAACGTGGGCAACGTGTACGATCAGATCGTCGGGCCCATCGTCGAGGATTCGTCGTGCCTCGCGCTGATGGTCCTCTGCTCCACAACGAGCACGGGCCTCCAGTCCGGGAGCCTCCGCATCGCGCAGGGCTGATGGCTCGCCAGGTCCCGCCGCTGACGCCCGTGTGGCGCGTGCGCCGTATGCTCGTCGTCTCAGGGGACGCCGGGCGTACGGCGCTTTTCGCGTTGCGGAATCGCATCGAGACGCGCCTGGCCGCGTCCGCCGTCGTCGAGCACTTCGGCGGTGGTCGTTTCGCTGACGACGCCGCTGCGGTCGCGACGCGCGCGCACGTCATCTTCGCTCACCCCGGCGGCGTGCTCTTCGCTGCGTGGATCCCGCCGCGATGGCTGGTCGATCACGTCGCGCCGTTGAAGGCGCGGTTCCCGGCGGCGTTCACGGCCATCAATCCGACGTTCACGTTGCTTGACGACACCTGGATCGGAGCCACGGAGATATGACGAATCCGTGGGGGGCATCGCCCGGCGACGCGCGCAACTGGTACGCGGCCGACCTAGGCATCACGACCGTATCGGGGAAGGTTTCCGTCTGGGCGAACCAGGGCACGACGGGCAGCGCTGACGACCTGGCGCAGTCGACGTCCGGCAATCGCCCCACGTACGTCGCGAGTCACACGCCGAACGCGCAGCCCGCCGTGCGCTTCGACCCATCCGCGTCGACGTACATGCAGACGCCGGCCTTCGGGTCGAGCGTCGGTGGCGCGAACACGTTTTTCATCGTCTTCCAGCGCGACGGTGCGTCGACGTACTACTCGGGCGTGTCCGAAATGGTCATGTCGACGCTCGACGACGGCGCGACGGGCCCGGACTACGCGTGGGAGGTGTATCTCTACAACGGTTTCTCCGACGCCGATTACCTGCTCATGGGCCCGGATGGCGGCCTGCAGATCGCCCGCGCGTGCACGATGTTTCGCAAGGGCGTGGGGCTACTCGTCGGCGGCGCTGACTCGGCGCCAACGACGGGCGCGCCGCAGCGGATTAACTCGGCTGACTGGGGCGTGTTCACGTCCACGTCCTCGCGCGGGATCAAGGGACTGACGTTCGGCGCATACTCGCCGCTCGGAGGACCGATCGGCTTCTTCTTCGACGGCGTGATCCAGGAGTTCATCCTGTTCGACAGCGTGCTCGGCCTATCGGATATCCAGGCCGTCGAGCTGTACCTGTCGTGCAAGTACAAGATCCCGCAGGCGCTCCCGCATCGGCGCACGCTTACAAACTACGGCGGTCCCATCCAAAAGAGCGGGCTCGGTCATCGACGCGGGATCCAGGCCGATGTTTACTCGCGGTGGTTCGCCAACGGGCGATGGTCGACGCGCGCGCAGGACAAGCCAACGGGGGCGCCCAACATCAACTCGACGATGCGGTCTCTGCTCGTCAACGCGCCTCGCGTGGACGCGTCGTCGACGACGTTCGCGCTGCAGCCGTTGGCGCACGCGGAGGCAGGCGCGGAGGGGTTCCCCGGCACGGCGTCGCTCGCGCTGTCGCCGCTCGCGCATGACGAGTCCGGCACCGTCTCCGCCGCGGGCGCCTCTGGCACCTTCGCGGGTGCGCTCTCGCCGATCGCTCATGCCGATGCGGGGGCGGAGACGATCGCGGGCGCTGCCGACGCCGCGCTCTCGCCGCTTGCCGTGTCGGCGAGCGGGACCGAGACCATCTCCGGCTCGTGCTCCGCGTCGCTGTCGCCGCTGGCGCTCTCCGCGTCGGGGGCCGAGACCTTCGCTGGCTCCGCGTCCTGCGCGCTGTCGCCTCTCGCCTGGGACGCCGGCGGGCTCGAGACGGTCAGCGGCTCGGCGACGTGCGCCATGTCTCCGCTAGCCCACGCGGAGGGCGGCACGGTCGTCAACCCGGTGTCCGGCTCCTGCGACGTCGCGCTGTCATCGCTCGCCGCCTCGGCTGCGGGCACGGAAACGCTCTCGGGAGCGGCGGCGCTCGCGCTGCAACCCGTCGCGCTCGACGCCTTGGGGGTCGAGACGTTCACGGGCGCGGCCACGATCGCTCTGTCCTCGCTCGCCTGCTCGGCATCCGGCTCCGAGACGATGTCGGGCTCCGCGGCGTGCGCGCTCTCGTCGCTCGCGTGGTCGGGCTCCGGGACCATCACGGCGCCCGTCACGAGCACATGTGACGTGGCCCTGTCTCCGCTGGCGCTCGCGGCGATCGGGACGGAGACGGTCTCGGGCGCGAGCTCGTCGGCCGTCCAGCCGCTCGCCTGGTCCGGGGTGGGCACCGAGGGCATGGTCGGCGCCGCCTCCGTGGCGCTGTCGCCGCTTGCTGCCTCCGCTTCCGGATCGGAGGCCATGGCGGGCGCGCTGGACGCCGCCCTGTCGCCCATGGCGGTCGCCGCGGCCGGCGTCGGAGCCATCGGCGTGGACGGCTCGCTGTCGGCCGCCCTGGCGCCGCTGGCCGTCGCCGGCGCGGGCGCCGAGACCATCTCCGGCGCGGCAACGATCACCGTGTCGCCGCTCGCGTGGGAGGCGGAGGGCGCCCTGTCGGTGCTCGCGTCCGCCGCGCTCGCCCTCTCGCCGCTCTCGCTCGCCGCGCTCGGCACGTTCACCCCGAACCCCGTCGCCGGGACCTTCGCCGCGGACCTGCCGCTGTCGTGGGCGGCCGCGGGCACGCTCGGCGTCGAGTCCGACTACGCGGCGGCGCTGCAGCAGCTCGCGTGGTCGTCCTCGGGCTCGATGGCGTCGCCCGTCGCATCCGTCTGGATGACGGTCGCCGTTCAGACGGGCCGTCCCGGTCCGGGCGGCGCCGCCCGCGTGCAGGTTGTTCTTCAGGGCGCGGCCATGGCGGCGCCGAAGATGCCCGAGGAAGACGCTCCGGTGGCTCCGTCGGGCCAGGCTCGTTCTCCCAGGCCACGGTAGAAGCTGGTACGCTCCGCGCATGAGCATCCTCGACCTTCAGGCGTTCATGCGCGACCTGCTGAGCCGGTACGACGAAAAGATCGATACCAGCTCCGGGTCCGAGGCCGACAAGGTCATCATCCAGCCGCTGCTGCGGCGAGAGGGCCCGGACCCGTTCTCGATGGACGTCCGGGCCTTCCTGTTCGATCGCCTGAACCAGGAGTTCCCGAGCTTCGCGACCCGCGACGGCGACGCCATCTCGGACCTGCTCGTGAAGCCTCTCGAGCTCCTGATGGACCCGGTCGTGCGGGAGAACCAGAGGGTCAGGGCGAACCTGTCCTTCCGGGACCCGGCCACGATGACCATCGACGAGGCCGAGGCGCTCGGTGGCAACTTCTTCGTGACCCGCGACAAGGGGGACTTCGCGAAGGGCGCGGTGCGCATCTACTTCTCGTCGCCCCAGAGCGCGACCCTGACGCCGGCGAACTTCGTGACCTCGAGGGGAGGGCTCACGTACTTCCCCGACGGAGTGCAGAGCATCAAGGTCGACGAGATGCTCTTCAACCAGGAGGGCGACCTCTACTACTTCGACGCCAACATCATCGCCGAGCAGGCGGGCGACCAGTACAACATCGAGGCGAACGAGATCGTCCAGATCGCCAACTTCACGGCGTCCGTGAAGGTCACGAACAAGCGGCGCATCCGAGGCGGCGTCGCGGCCGAGACCGTGATCGACTTCGTGGCCCGCATCCAGCAGGAGATCACCGAGCGCTCACTCGTGACGAAGCGCGGCATCGTGGCCGTGCTCTCGAACAACTTCCCGGAGATGACGCGCATCAACGTCGCGGGGTTCAACGACCCCGAGATGCAGCGAGACATCATCGAGGGCGGGAGCCTCGGGAAGGTCATCGGTGGAGGGCTGCATGGCTTCTCGATTCAGGACGGGGAAGCAAAGCCCTTCTCTCGTCGGTTCCGCGCCGACACGGTGCTCGATGGCCCCGTGGACTTCACGACGCTCATCGGCCCTCCGACCTCCTCGGGGAAGAACTTCATCCTGGTCGTCCACGGCACGTTCTTGGGCACGCCCTACGTGAAGGACGTGGAGGTCAGGACCGTCGTGGACGCGATCACGCTCGACCTCGAGGAGCAGGTCTTCCCGCTGGTCTTGACGGGCTCGCACACGATCGTCTGGGAGATGCGGAAGCGGGAGCTCACGCTCTCGAAGATCCCGGGCGGCATCTTGTTCCCCGACAGCCCCAACGGGACCGTCTCGGTGCCGAGTGGGCAGATCCACATCGGAGGCGCCACGGACTCCTACTTGCGTGGGACCGTGCTCGACTCGGGCAGCCTCATCATCGACGGGCTCTCGGACGACTCTCCGGTGCTCTCGGGCAACAAGGTCGAGTCCGACGGCGCCGGGCACCTCATCCTGCGCGACCTTGTGATCGCCCCCTTCCCGGGCGCGAACTACACGAACGGCGATGCGACCTTCGAGGCCATCCTGGAGGCCCCGGGGAAGCTCTACGTCGTCCAGGTCCTCGACGGCATCGCGCCCGGGACCTACACGCTCCAGAACAGCATCCAGCCCTCCACGGCGCAGGGGAACCCGGCCTTCGTGGTCTTCCCGCCGAACCCCGTCGCGTTCGTGGGCGCCCGCTGGCGGCTCGTCGACATCATCGACATCGACCTGAACGAGCCCAAGGAGACGCGGGTCTCAGGCTCCGACCTCAGCACTCTCCAGGCGAGCGCGACCGTCACGACCCTCGGTGGCCTGAACTTCAACGACTTCGGCGTGGCCGTGAACGACACGCTGCGGATCCTCTCCGGCAAGGACGCCGGCGACTACACGGTCAAGCAGGTCACGCCGTTCCCGTTCTTCACGCAGATCGTTCTCGATCGCACGGTGACCAGCACCGCGAGCGGGTTGCAGTACATCATCTTCCGTCCGAACGCCGCCGGCGCCACGTCGCTGCCGTTCATCCGGATGAAGAGCATCGACCTGCTCGACTCCAACAAGCAGCCGGTCGGGTCTACGGTCCCGTACGCGAAGCCCATCGGGGCCTCGAGCTTCTCGTTCTCGAATCCGGCCCGCGGGGTGAAGCTCGACCTCGTAGACGCGCATCTCGGCATCGTCGGCATCGTGCAGCCGCCCGCAGGCGCGTTCGTGTCGGGCACGGGGTTGCAGATGACCCTGCGCCCTGGTGGTGTGCCGACGCTCTTGAGCTTGACCTTCACGGGCCTGAACCCGGTGCCGCTCTCGATCGCGATCGGTAGCCCCGGCTACCCGCAGGGCGGCATCATCGAGCAGATCAACACGACCAGCATCGGTCTCGGGGTCGGGCCGATCGCCGTCGCGGTGGGAAGCAACCGCCTGGGCATCATCCCCGTCGGGTTCACGGAGGTCATCGGCCCTCCGGTCCTGACGGCCGTTGGGCGCTTGTTCGGAGCCGACCCGAACGCGCCCTTCTTCCCCTTCTACATGAACTCCAAGATGGTCCGCTCGACCTTCTTGGACCAGCACGACCTCGTGCAGGAGATCCAGCCGCCGCTCGACCTCGCGTACGACGTCGTGCAGGTCGTGGACGGGCTCCAGGTCGGAGCGCACGTCATCCAGTACGCGGCGCCGTACCCTGGAGCTCCGATCCCTCCGGGCACGCCGCCGGCGGGCCTGGCGCTGCCGCACGTCATCACGATCGGGGACCAGTACGACTTCTCCCCGGAGCCGGACACCCACGTGCTGCTCGGAGCGCGGTCGCTCGGCAAGGCGCGGCTGTACTTCCTCGAGCCCACGAGCTTCGAGGCGGACCTCGACACCATCTTCCACGCCACGCTCTCGAACGGGACCGTGCTCGACTTTCAGCCGGACCCCGCCATGGAGGCGCAGCTCATCCCGGCTCTGCCTGCGGGGCCGAAGCCCGTCGACGGTTCGGGCGTGGCCGGCGGCAACGTCCTCACGTCGCCGACCACCAACTTCATCAAGCGGCAGATCCGCGGCGGCGACATCGTGGTCATCGACTACATCCCGATCATCGGCTCGATCGCGCTCGCGGACCCGGTGCTCAACCTGGCCTTCAAGACGCTCATCATCGAGTTTGCGGACGGCACCCAGAAGACCATCACGTTCGTGCACGACAACGGCGCCATCCCGGCGACGGCCGTCACGCGAGCGGGCGTGGCCAACCAGATCAACAACGCGGTCGGGAAGGTCATCTGCAAGATCAACGCGACCAACCGCCTCGAGTTCGACGCGCAGGTCCTGATCATCATCCACCCGAACGGCACGGCCAACCCGCTGCTCGGTTTCTCGGTGCTGGTCGAGCAGACGAACCGCTCGCCCTACGAGGGCCGCTACACCATCACGGTGCTCGGGGCGAATCAGGTCACGCTCACGCCGAGCTTCCCGCTTGCTCCGCCCACCCAGACCAACATGCAGTTCTCGGTCTTCCGCCGAGGCACGCAGCGCACGGGCACCACGACGATGTCGAAGCAGGTGGGCTCTGCGGGGCTCTACTACACGGACGTCGAGCTCGTGAGCATCGGCACGGGCGACGCGTACAACCTGGATGCGGGCGTCGACATGACGCTCGAGAACTACCGCTCCGACGGCTACTACCTCACCAACGAGGACTCGAACCTGACCTTCTCGATGGCCGAGAAGCTGCACCTGCACGTCTCAAGGACCATCAACGAAGTCGGGACGGACGACAACCCCGAGGACTCCACCAACCTCCTCGGGCAGAACATCCAGACGAACTACGAGTTCAGCGCTCTCGTGGCGAACGTCCAGAGCTTCTTGCAGGCGGACCTCGAGCGGGTGGTCTGCGCCTCGCCGCTCGCCCGACACCTGGTGCCGCACTTCATCCGCTTCGACCTTCAGTACTCGGGCGGCCCCAAGGAGGCGGACGTCCTGCCGGACATCCAGACGCTCATCCAGGCGCTCTTCCCGGACCAGCAGCTCGAGGTCTCGGACATCACGGCCATCCTGACCTCGCGGGGCACGAACAGCATCGTGAACCCCATCACGCTCTACGGCGTCATCTACAACACCGACCGCAGCGTCTCGCTCGAGCGCAGCCAGGATCGCATCAACGTCGGGCGCATGGCGGCCTTCATCCCCGACGTCATCAACCTCACCCGGAACCTGACGTGACGCGCTCGATGACCCTGTCCGCTCCCTTTCCGAGCTCGACCGCGAGGCCCGAGTGAGGGTCGAACGCGAACTCGCACTGCGAGCAGCGAAGGCCGGATCGCGGCAGGGGCGTGTCGGAGTTCTCCCCGAAGGCGTGCTCGACGCTGATGAAGTACTTCTCGCAGGCGCCGCCGCAGCGCGGGCATCGCTGTTGACGGTAGAACGCCTCGAGTTTCGTGGCCTCGCCGGACAGCACGTCCTCGTATCCCTCGATCGCCGACGCGGCTACTTCGGGGTCCAGTTCTTGATAGACTTTGGGCATATCACCACCTTGGCGCAGTTCTGGTAGGAGTAGCGCATGGCCGCCGTCTACGTCATCAACCAACCCACTGGAGCTGGTCCGGGTGCGGCGGGCATCTCCCGCAAGGACCTCTGGCAGAACCAGGCCGTCGTACTTCTCTGCGTTACCGCCGAGAACGACTACTCCTGGGACGTGCTCGACAAGCCGCCGGGGTCGACCGTGCCGGCGAGCCTGGGCAGCGGCCCCCTCTTCCAGAGCACGAGCTTCACGCCGGACCTGCCGGGCACCTACCGGATCCGCCTCATCACGAACGGCGGCGCCTCGAGCTCGATCCGCTTGGTGGCGGTCACCAAGGACTCGACGGGCGTGGCCGTCAACCGCGGCTGGCGGTTCTTGGCCTTCGACGAGCGCGATGACGAGGCGAACTTCGCCGGGAACACCCGCGGGTACGCGCCCGACTGGGAGCTCATCCTGGCGGACATCATCGCGAACCTCGGAGGAGGTCCGACGAGCGGCGGTGCCGAGACGGGCGCTTCGGAGCGAGCAAGCTCTTCGCGTAGCTACCAGTTCCTCTGGGGCGCGTCCTTCCCGCTGGTCGCGCCCGTAGGGGCGGCCTCGAACGCACGTCCGGACATCGTCAAGAGCGATGCCCTCTTGGCCGTTTCGGACATCACGGCGCAGCGCATCGAGGTCTACGACACGCGTGACCTTCAGGCGCCGGGAGCTCTGGCCAACCACGGGTTCGGAGCCACGGGACGGATGTCCCATGGACCCGAGGGGTACGGGGGCCTGACCTTCTTCAACGCAGCAGACGGCTTCGGAATGGCCTCGACGAACTTCGCGTTCGTCGTCGCCTCGCAGGCCGTGACGCCCGGTACGGGCGGCGGCGGCATCGCGTTCTTGGGGAAGTGGGCCTGGTTCTGCGTCCCCGGCGAGGACGTCATCTACTCGATGAACCTCGAGACGAACGCGGTGGCCCCCGCGTGGTCGGGGGCGCCCGGCGACTTCCCGTTCGACCTCTGCGTC
>ERZ795046.3733-NODE-3733-length-11769-cov-14.807410_pt1 | contig 11769 bp, 10 predicted proteins | sample MGYA00375130_ERZ795046 | MGnify/ENA primary metagenome ERZ795046 (study PRJEB30175, sample SAMN05720202) | activated sludge metagenome | isolation source: anaerobic digester from wastewater treatment plant | place: Japan | collected 2015-05-15 ...
CAAGAAAGTAGTGGAAAATCAACATTGACACTATTAAATATTGCTGAAATTCAAAAAAATGGAATGATATGCGCTTATATAGATATTGAACAGTCTTTTGATCCTAATTATGCTTCTATGTTGGGGGTTGATGTTGAAAAACTTGTAATTGTTCAACCTGACTGTATGGAAGAAGCATTTGAAATGCTTTTTGATTTGTTAAATTCAAAAGTTATTTCTTATATTGTGGTTGATTCAACAAATGCGATGATACCACGAAAAATGTTAGAAGGAGATACAGATACTGCACTTATGGGAAAAAGTGCTTTACTTATGTCACAACAATTACCAAAAGTTGTGTCTCTTGCTAAACAAAATAATTGCACTGTAACTTTTATTTCACAAATAAGAAGTAAAATTGGTGTGACATGGGGTAGTCCTGAAAAAATTGGAGTTGGTGAAGCAATGAAATTTTATGCTTCAATTAGATTAAAGACAAGTAGATCAGATGTGCAAAAAGATGATGAAACAGGACAAACTTCTGCTATTATTACAATTCAAGTAATAAAAAATAAAGTTGGAGTTCCATTTAAAAAAGCGACTTTTAAATTGCTAACTGGAGAAAATAATGAATTTGGAATTGATACTATGCAAGAAGTTATAGATTTTGCAATTAAATATGATATTATTAAAAAATCAGGATCATGGTTTTCATATAAAGAAGAAAGAATTGGACAAGGGGTGCAAAAAGTAAAAGAATTTTTTAAAACAAATATAGATATTTATAATAATATCTATAATGAAATAAAACAAAATATTATCGATGAATTACAAAAAACATATAATTATTCTTATGTTTCTTTTGTTTCAGAAACTAATAATAACAATAATGTTGAAACTAATAATAAACCGAATAAAACAAGAAAGGCAAAAATTAAAAATAATAGTGAAATAATAATAAATGACCTTTCAGGGGAGAATAAATAATGCAGATTTCTTATTTAAAAATTCAAAATTTTAGGAATATTGCGGAGATGGAAATATATCCATCTCCTTATATAAATATTATAACAGGTGATAATGGAAGTGGTAAGTCTTCAATATTATATGCGTTGATGTATGCGATTACCGATAAATTACCTGAAAAATTAAGCAATTATATTATGTGGGGGAAGGATTATTTTTTTATAGAAATTCATTTTAAATATTTAGATAGATTTTATAAATTAAATGTTAAGCATGATGGAAATAAAACTATTAAAAGTTTAGAATTTGAAAATGATATCTATTATAACAGTGAAGTAACAAAATATTTAAATAATTTGTTTAATACAAATTTAATCTATTATTCTTTATTTTCAGAGCAAGGAAAAACTTCTCAAATATTATTTGATACTCCCGCTAATAGATTAAAAAAGTTAAAAGAAATTTTAAATATTGATGTATTAAATGAAGTATGTGATAATATTAAAGAAGATATAAATAAAGAAAAAGATGAAATAATTAAAATTGAAACTCAATTAAAAATAGCAAAGGAAAAAACTTTTACTTTTCATAAACTGCCTCAATTGCCTGATATTATAGAAATTCAAAAACAATTTGATATTTTACAAAAAGAAAAAGAACAATATGATAGTGACGTTGAAAAATATGTTCTTTATAAAAATAAAAAAGAAAAATATGATTTTTATATTTTGCAAAAAAAGGAAATTGAATCCAATATATTTAAGTTAAAACAGGAAATAGATAGTTTACATAATAATTTTATTTATACCCCCTATGATGAGAAAATTAGTGAATTACAAAATCAAATTTATGATATACAAAACAAAAAATTTGATTTAGAAAAAAATCTATTAAATGCAGATGAGAAGATAAAATTATTAAATAACTATAAATTGCTTAAGGAAAATAAAGAAAAAGAAATTAAAAGTTTAATAGTTAAAAGACTTGCTAAATTATCATTTACTGAAGATGATTTACAAAATATATTAAAACAAATTAATTCTTTACAATATGAATTGAATGATATTGAAAAGCAAATTGCATTAGTTGAAAAAGGAAAATGCCCTACATGTGGAAGAGATTTTCATGGATTTAATATTGAAGAATTAAAATTAAATTTAAAAAAATTAAAAGAACAAAAAGCGATTTATGATTTAGATTATAAAAATAAATTAAATACTTATGAAAATTATAAATATACTTTATCTGAAAATGAAAAAATAATTTATAAAAAAAATTTATTAGAAGATGACTTAAAAAATTTAAATTCAGATATAGAAAATATAAATAAAAAAATTAGTGAGATAAATATTAAAGAAATAAAAGAACAAATTCAAGAATATAATAACCTTTTAATTTCTTTAAATCAAGATATTAGAAATAATTTAGATTTAAAAAAACAACAAGATATATTTCTGTCTGATATAGAACAGAAAAAAATTTTGTTGAACAGTTATATACATAATTTAAATCAATTAGAAAATCAATATATAGGTTATACAAATGAACCTGAATTTTATCCTGAACCAAAAAAATATAATGAATTGCTATATAATGAATTACAAAATAAAATTCAAGAATATAATAGTTTAAAGTCACAATATGAAATACTTGAAAAGTTAAATACACAAATTCTTGAAGATAAAAATAAGAATGATAATTTAATAAAAGAATTACAACAAAAATATGAAGATTTAACAAGTCATCTTGAATTATTAAAAGAATGTCATATAATACTGGATAAACAATTTTCTTCATATTTAATTGATACAGGTGCTCAATATTTAAAAGAATATATGAATAAATTTTTTATTTCAACTTATGGTAAATATGAGATTACTTTTAGTCAGGATAAAAATTCTATAGATTTTTATTTTGGTGATGGAGATACATTTACATCATGTGCAATGGCAAGTGGTTTTGAAAAATCCTGTTTATCGGTTGCTTTACGTGTTGCTTTAGCAAGTTTAATTCCTTCTTTTCTTATTATGATACTGGATGAAATTGATAGTGATGCATCAAGTAATAATAGTATACAAATGTATAAAATGTTATTAGAATTTTTGCCTCATCATCAATTTTTTATTATTACTCATATTGATGAAACAAAAGATTTTTTATTACAAAATTATCAATCAAATTTTTATACTATTAACAAAGGACTACTAATAAATAAATAATTAAAGGAGATTTTTATGTGGGAAATTAAATGTGATAAAAATTCATTACAATTTCTTTCTTATTTTGTGTTTTTTTCAGACACGAAAACACCTTTAGGTAATAAAATAAGAATACTTAGTAAAAATGATAATGTATATTTTGGGATGATAAGCAATTCAGGTTGTCTTATCTATAATTTTGGTGAAACTAATTATAAAGACATTGACATTATTTTGGATGTTAATTTTTTACATTCTCTTCTTGTTACTTTAAATGAGAAAGATATTATTTCAATTTATAGTAATAAAATAGTGATAAATGATGGAAAAGCTGAATATAGTATTCCTACTTATGATATTTCAATTGATATTGACTCATATATAAGTAAAGATACTTCATCATGTAAACAAATATATTTAAATAATTTATCTTTAATTGATAAAATTTATGATTTTGCAATGGGAAACGGTCTTGAATTTATTTCACTTCAAAATCAACATTATGTTGCATCAAATAGGTATTATGTAACTTGTGCAATTACTTCTGATGATGTTTTTAAATCTGATACACCTTTTTGGTTTAATAAAAAGTTTATTAAACTATTACAATTATTACAATTAATTTCTGAAGAAAAAAATATAGAAATATTTTATAATGAAAATATGTATATCGTTTCATTTAACAATTTTAAAATTATAAATCCAATAGAAAAATCTATGTTACCTTTTATTTTTACTGAAAATATTCAAAAGAAGTTTGATTATACTTATCAAATTAAAGTTAAACTATCAGATATAAAAACAGCAGTGCAAAGACTTAAAAATATTTTAGATGTAAAAGATAATAGTGTTTATTTGACTATTCAGGATTCAATATTGAAAATAGAAAGTAATGATACTATTTCTGCTTATGAGAATATTCCATTGTTATATTTTGATGAATGTTTGAAAGATAATAGTTATCCAGTGCCTATTAATTATTTATTTCAAATTTTACAGAAATTTCAAAGTGAAAATATTATTATCAAAATGTCTGATAATGTAAAAGATAGTATTTGTGTAGTTATTACAGATGATACACAAAAAAGTTTTTACATTTTGATGCTACTTGAGAGGTAATTTATGGAAGTAAAAAAAATGGATAAAATAAATGATTGGTTGATAAATGATTCTTTTCTCAGGGAAGTTAACTTCCCTGATATTTATTATTTAGAAACTCTATGTTATAAAATACATTCTTTTCTGAAAAATGTTCCTATTCCAGTTTATACAAGTTATGATATAATTCATAATTCAATTTATTTTATGGTGGGGCAAAATAAAAAATTTTTTCCATTGGATGTTGATATTTCTTATTATGACTATATAACGTTAGTTAAAGAATGGTTACAAAATTTTTATCCTCAATATAAAGTAAGTTTTAATCAAGAAGTTGAATATAATGATTCTGAAATATTGGAAATAATTGAAAAAGAGGGAATAAGTTTAAATGATGCATTACTAAGAAAAAAAGTTGTTACTATAAATGAATATTGTATAATTGATAAAGTATATTTAACTAAAGATTCCTTTGTTTTATATAGATATCAAAATGATCAGTTAATTTCTAAAGAGGTAAGAATATCAGGAAGTATTCTTGATAATAATATTTTGACATTATCTAAATTTTTAGACGGTTATAGAAATTTGTTAGACCAACAAGCATCTGATGAAGAAAAAAAGAATTTTATAGAAAAGAATAGTAAAATAACACAATTTTTACCTTTAAAAGACTCTCCTATTATAGTAAATTATTATGGTAAAATGATGATTAATTTTTTTAAAATTAATTACCCACTATTGAAGGATAAACCTTTAGTGCAAATTGATGAATTTGTATATGAATGGGGAAGATTTAACATTATTTTTGAAAGCAGATTATTAAGAGATGATTGTATAAATCTATATTCAAGACTTAAAGAAAATTAAACAATATTTTTTTTAAATTTAATAGGAGGAAAAAATGTATTATATTGATTATTATAATCAAAAATTTATTTGTAATATTAAATTAAATAGTTATATTTCTCCTGTAGAATATAATGATCTTATTATTCCTTTAAAACAACAATATTTACAATATCATAATACCAATAAATATTGGATTATTCCAAAGAATAAAATAGATGAAATTATAATATATTTTCAAAAAAATAATTTTGAATATTATGTTAGTGATATAGCCCTTGCTGAAATAAAAAAATTGAATGATACTTATCAAAGAGAATTAATTGTATATAGAGATAGACAATTTAATTTTAATGTATTAAAAGAAAATATAAAACCTTTTGATTATCAATTAAGATCAATAAATTGGGCTTTACAAAGAAGTGCTTATTTAGATTCCCATGCACCTGGATTAGGTAAGACGTTTATTAATATTTGTGTTTTTTCTCATCTATATAATAATAAATTAATTGATGGTATTATTATCTTAGCACCGATTGGATTAGGTTTACATTGGAAATATCAAATTTTAGAATTTGTAAATTGTTTTTCTGAAGATGATATAGTTCTCATAGATAATGAAACAAAAATAAAACCTTTTACAAAGTTTAAAGATAAAAAAGTTATTATTATCCGTCATGATTTATTGGCTGACTGTTTCGCATCTTATAATAATTCTTATAAAAAAAATAAATCTTTAAAACGTTTTAAATGGAATAGTTTAAAAGTTGATATTAAAAAAGAATTTAATAAACAATCAATTTTTTTAGTTGTTGATGAAGCTCATAATTTTAAACATTCAAATTCTATAAAAACAAAGGCGCTATTTTATTTAAAACAATTTTGTGATTATCGTGCTTTATTAACAGCAACACCTTCAATTAACCATATTGAGGATATGTATTCATTATTATATATGGTAGATAAAAGTATTATAAAAATGAGTGAAAATGCTTTTCGCTATTGGATTAGTAATGAAATAGGTAATAGATGGGATAGATATGCTATTATTAGTTATAATCCAGAAAATGTTAAAAAATTAATGCAGTCTTATCAACATGTTTTTATACAAAAATTAAAAAAAGATATTCCAGAATTAAAACAAAAACAAATTGTCTCAACTATTGAATGTGAATTATCTTCAATACAGAAGGAAATTTATAAAAAATTATATGAAAATGAAATATTTATTTTAAATCAAGAATATGACAATATAACATGGAAATTATTTTTATCAAAATTGCCATTACTTCTTGAAGTTTTTGATAATCCTTTATTATTACGAAAACGTATTTATCATGATACTATATTAAATACATTAGTTCAAAATTTTAATAGTAAAAATGATAATAAATTACAAGTTTTAGATTCATTACTTGATGAACATATTAATAATAGAAATGAAAAATGTATTGTATATGATATTCATCCTGATACATTAGATATGTTATATAGTAGATATAAAAAATATAATCCACAAGTTATTCATGGAAGTTTACCTATAAAAGATAAAGAAAAAGATAGAAAAGAAAAAGAAAGAATTTTTAATTTTGATAAAGATTGTAAATTGCTTTTGTTGAGTATGCAAACAAGTTCTCAAGGTATTAATCTCCAATATGGTGGACATGTTATAATATTTAATACGTTACATTGGGATGCTACACTTTATGAACAAGCAAGATATAGAACGGATAGAGTAAATTCTCAATTTGATTCTTTAATTTATTTATTGTATTATCCTAATACATTAGATGCTCTAAGATTAAAGAAAAACTTAAATAGAATTATATTAAATGAAAATATGAATAAAATTTTAAGTGAATATGATTTAAATTATTTATTAAATGGAGGGGGTATATGATTAATATATTATCTTATGTATGTAAAAATTGTGAGACAGAATGTGTAATTTTTACAGATGAAAAAACAATTACAAGTCAAGAGTATAAAAATTCTTTATGTGTTGATTGTTTTAAAAAGAAAAATGTAATAAAGAAAAATACTAATAAATAATAAAAGATAAATATTGAGGTTATATATCTATGAGGTATAAAAAATTTAAGGAAGATTTTCCAGCATCAAATACTATAAAAGCGATAAATTTAATTCATAAACTTATTAGTAAAAAAACAGGGAAAAAAGTATTTCTTTCTCCTTATCCAGAAGAATTTAAAAATACTGAAGGAAAATTTAAAGCTTTAATTGCAGTTACTTCAAATAATAAAGTAATAAGATATTGTTACCCTATTAATCAACAAGGTAAAAAAATAGTTAGTATTGATATATTTTATACCTATAAGAATTATATGTTAAATAAACCACCTGATGCTACAATAGATTGTAGTAATGTTAACATTGTGCAAATAGTTGGGTTGATAATTAATTTTGTCAATCAAGATGTAGAAGTTTCAAATGATGTAACATATAATGTAATTGAAGAAAGTGTAAAGAAAAATAAAATTCCTTTAGTTATAGCTGAAGGAGTTATTGTCCGAACAAAAGGTAAGAAAAGTGAGACAATTACAAAACTTATAAATCAGTGGTTAGATGATAAACAAATTGATGATATATTGTTGGCTAATACAAGATTGTCTCATCTATGGAGAGATTTTAATTATTGGTATAAAGAGCTTTCTAACATAGATCTTCCTATGATTTCAGAAGTTACCTTTAGAACATATATTCTTGACTATTTAGATAGTGTGGGTCTTAAAAATATTTTTATTAAAACTATAAATGTTACAAAAGGACAAAAACAAGTTGTCATTAATACAGACAATTCTTCTGAAATTGCTTATAAAGACATGCAACATCTAAAAATGAATTTAAATGACATGAGACGTTTTATGGAAGAGTCAATTTCCAGTGTTATTAAAGGGTATTTAAATGGTCTTGTTATTTGTGGTCAAGCAGGTTTTGGAAAAACAACAACAGTATTAGAAATGATTAAAGATAGTGGAAAGAAAGCTGAAATTGTAAATACAATAAAAAACATGTCTCATCTTTATAATATTTTTTATCAAAATAACAATGAAAATTCTATAATTGTTTTTGATGATTGTGTTGAAATTTTTAACAAAAAATATATGGGTATGGTGCTTGCAGCTTTAGATGATAGAAAAGAAAGAATTATAAATTTTCCTGTAGAGGCAGGAAAGGATATAAAAAAATTTAATCCTAATTTAGTTTTTATTGGTAAGGTTATCATCTTAACCAATATACCTAAAAAGAAAATACCAAAAGCATATTTCAGTAGAACAGTGCCTATTGAAATATCAGGCAATATTCAAGAAACTATTGATGATATTAGAATAAATCTTGAAAATGTAATGCCTGAAATTCCTATTGAACAGAAAGTTGAAGTATTGGATTTTATTGAAAAAATACAAAAAGATATATTGTCCATTGATTTTAGAACATTTAAAAGATGTTTAATTTACTATTTAACTGGATCACCTAATTGGAAGAAACATATTTATTTCCTTTTATCAAGTAGTTAAAAAATATAAATAATTTTTATAGAAAAAGCTATCAATAACTAATATATTGATAGCTTTTATTTTTTTAAAAAAGGAGATATTCTTATGTCTTTTCTGAAAAGGATAGAAAATAAAAAAATTTGTGTAATTACTCATATTGACTTAGATGGTATAGGTTGTGTTGTTGTAAGTAAATTTTATTTAGAAAATTTAGCTGAAACAATTGATTATATTTTTGTTGATTATGATGATATAGATACACTTAATAAAAATAGCTTAGACTATTATGATTTTATTATTTTTACTGATATTACTCCTACTAATAATTTGTATAATTATTTAAAAGAAAATAAGAAAGAAGTTTATATATTTGACCATCATGTTACTTCTTTTGAATCTCTTAATGAATATGATCCTGATATAAGAAGATATGTGAATTATTTTTATGACGTTTCTATTTGTGGAACACAGATTTTTTATAATTTTATTATTTCTTGTGGTGTAGAAGAATTTAAAAATATTAAACAGTTTGTTATGTTAATAAATGTTTATGACTGTTGGATAACTAATTCAAATTATTTTAGTATAGCAAAAGATTTAAATAATGTATTAATGGGAATGATAAAATGGAAAGAACCTAATTCTATTTATAAATTTTCAAAATTTATAAATTTACAAGTTTTTAAATTTTCCACTTCAGATTATTTTTATTTTACTTCTTTTGAAAAATCTATTATTCAAGATAGCTATAAAAAAGAAATTAAAGCTTTAGAAGAAGCAAAAAGCACTTTACAATTTAGAACAGATAATCAAGGAAATAAATATGCTTATTTTTGTTGTGGATCTAAACTTTCTTTGACTGCTTATTCTTTATTACAAGAATATAAAGACTTAAAATATATTGTAGGTCATAATACTTTTAAAGATAAGAATGGTTTACTTGAACCTACATTATCTTTAAGATCAGACAATGGTATAAATGTGTCTGAAATTGCAAGACAATATGGAGGAGGTGGACATTTTAATGCTTCAGGTATAACATTTAAAGACTATGATTTTTTTATGAAATTTCACAGAGGAGAAACTCATTTAATTTAAAGAAATATTATAATAATTTTTATATTATATAAAATAAAAAAGGAGGTAATAATGAGTGAAAAACTTCTTTGTCGTATACAAAATCTAAATTTTGATAATAATACTATATTATTACAATTTTCTTTTTTAAATTTAAATCAAATAGAATTACTACAACAACTAAATGACTCAAAACAATTTTTTACGATTAGTATTTTTAATATTAAATCAAAAAATTTAAAAACTTATAAACAATTAAAAACTTATTTTATGTTACTTAAACAGATTTTAATTAAATCTGATATTCCTATTACTAAGGATAATATACAATCTTTAGATAGGTATATAATGGAAAATTTATTTCCTTGTGCAACTTTAGAATTAAATGGACAAACTATTAAATGCCCTCCATCAAAAAGATTTTTATCTATTGATGATTTTAATGAATTATTAAAAATAGTTTTAGATACTTTTTCATATCTTGATATTAAAATAGAAAATCTTTAAAAAAATACTAATTTATAAAGGGGTTATTTATGTATAAAATTGTTGATATAGATGGAGAAGAGTTTGCTATACCTGATGATGAATTTTATTGTCTTCAAAATAAGAAATATCAATTATTATTACAAAAAGCTAATATACCTTCTTTTTATTGGGATATAAATTTTGTAGATTATCAAGGAGATAAAACAAGTAAAGAATTTCAAATTATTTATAATTATGCTCATAATTTTTTTAAACCTGAATTTAATCATATAAATTTATATTTATGTGGGGGAACATCAACTCAAAAGTCCGCTTTAATGTATAATATTGGAAAAACTGCGATTAAACTTGGTTATAATGTTAAATCAATTTTAGCTGGAAGTCTCATTGATAAGCTAATGAAAATACAAGGATTTAATTATAATGAAAAAATTTATAATGAAATTCAAGATTTAAAACAAAGTGACCTTTTGTTGATTGATGATTTTGGTGATATAAAGAAAACTTTAATGTGGCAAAATGAAGAAAGTAAAAATATTATTTTGGTAGAGTGGGATAAATTTTTAAGAGATATCGTAGTTTCTAATACTCATGTTGTTATGACATCAAATTATAATTTAGCTTTAGTAAAACAATATTTTGGGGAATATATATATGAATTATTAGATAGAAATTTTTTTGAAATTTATTTGCAATACTCTGTTAAAGAAAAAAGGAAAAATAAAATAGAGAATGCTATTAGATCTTTAATTATTGAAAATTCATCTTCACAAGAACAAGTTTTAATTAAAAGAAGACAACCTAAAGATATATAAATAAAAAATGAGGTAAATATTTATGGGTGATTTACAAGCAAATATTTTTTCTAAAATTGGTTTAACTTTTATTGATTACCCAGATCCTTCTTTGCCTGCAGTTATTGTCTATTTTTTGGGATGTGATCATAATTGTTTTTCATGTCATAATCCTGATTTTCAAAATATAAATTATAGAAATAAAAAATTATTATCTATAAATGATCTTTATTTAGAAATTATAAAATTATGTAATATATCCAAAACTAATTTAGTGGTGTTTAGTGGAGGAGATCCTTTAAATCCTTTTAACAGGGATTTTGTTAGATTATTTATAAATAAGTATAAATATAATTTTCGATTTTGTATTTATACTGGGTATGATATTGATTATGTTAAGAAATATGATATTAAAGGATTTACATTTCTTAAATGTGGAAAGTATGACTCATCTCTTCATCAAGTTGCACAAAAAACAAATGATTATATTCAATTTGCTTCTAAAAATCAAATTCTTTATGATAAAGATTTTAATGTTGTAAGTAAAGACGGTAGGTATTATTTTTAAATTTTAAAATAAAAAGAGGTTATTTATATGTTTGAAAATTCAAGTATTATTTCATCAATTAATTCTATATATAAAACACTTTCTTATAATATTCAAAATGCTTATTCTTTTATTCCAGATAATAAAAGATATGAAATTGTTGATAATTTATTAAAAATTCATGGTTTGAGTAAAGAAAATTTTTCTGTTATTAAAAACATTGAAGAAATTATTATAAATAATATTAATGACGT
>ERZ795046.3735-NODE-3735-length-11765-cov-7.402477_pt1 | contig 11765 bp, 5 predicted proteins | sample MGYA00375130_ERZ795046 | MGnify/ENA primary metagenome ERZ795046 (study PRJEB30175, sample SAMN05720202) | activated sludge metagenome | isolation source: anaerobic digester from wastewater treatment plant | place: Japan | collected 2015-05-15 ...
TGTAGCTTTATTAGATGTATTTTCTTTTACGTTAATTTGATTTTGTAAATTAACATCTGCATTTTGTCTATTAGTAATTTCTGCATTAAATTCAGATTTATCAACTTTTAACGCCAATGCATCGCTCACTGCTTTTGTTGTTGGATATTTTGTATTATTAGGCGAATCTAAATCTGTAGCTTTATTAGATGTATTTTCTTTTACGTTAATTTGATTTTGTAAATTAACAATCTGTGTATCTACATATGTTTTGTCTGCCTTTTGATTTACAGATGTATTACTAGCCTTATTATTAATTTGTGTTTGTAAATTAGACTCTACATTATCTATTTCATCAGCCAAATATTCAAAGTTCTCTTTTAAAGGCAATCTTTCTCCGTTGTAACCAACATCTTTTAGCAAATTTTTTCTTGGCATTTTATCACTCCTCCCATTATAGATAAGTGTATCTATATTCAAAACTTAATTTAGTTAAATTCAAATTTTCACCAGTCATTACCATATCATTTAAACCACTTTCTATTACTATAAAATCACCATCAAATACTTCTGTTCTCAACGTATTGCCAGCGCCACTTATGACTATTCCTCGCAAACCATCAATTACTAAAACTTCATTGTCGATTTCGGAAATTTTAAACGATTGATTTGTTGTAGTGTTTGTGATAACTATGTTTCGTCCCGATCCTTGAATGGTAATAATACATTTTGAAAAATAATTGCCACCATTATATAATTGAAATTCACCATCATTTGTTAGAATCTCTGATATACCATCTGAATTGAATAAAGATGGTCTCCAAAGATCAGAATCTATATAAGGTATTCCTGCATCATACATAAACGTTTCTTCTGGTGTAGGAGGTGGGTCTGCATCTCCTCTTTTTGGAATATAAGTTGATTTATAATGGCTATAGAACAAAGGATCGTAAGCCGTATAGCGAAGTTCCACAAGACAATCATAATAATCTCCTTTGTATAAATAATCCATATCAATTTCTCTTGTTTTTTTAGCAAAAATATACTGATATGGTCGTCTATCGAATTCGAGTTTTACTGGTGCTTTGGAAAATAAAATTCTTTGCAATTCCCTTCTATGAGTTTCGGATATATCAATTGCAAATACAGGTACAGTAATTTCTCTAGGTTTTAAACTAGAACCAAAGAAATATTCTCCATCCATACCCGTAACTTTATCTGTATAATCTTCTGTATCTGGTAAAAATATTTCTTTCCACAATCCTGAATCAGTTTTACCTATGTAAAGACCATAGTCGCCCAGATAAATTTTGTTACCATTTTTATCGTAAACACTAAAACTTTCCCATGACATTTGATCACCTCACATAAAAAGACATAAAAATAGCTATACAATATATAGTGTATAAAACAATAATAATACACTATTTATTGTGTAGCAAAGTTAATAAAATTGGTATTTGATTAATCTTTTTGTTTATCAATATCTTTTTCTACATCTTCTTGAATAGGTTTACTCAACACTTCTAAGATTTCAGTTAAAGCTGCATGTTCCTTAAAACCTTGAAATGGTGTTCTATTTAAAAATTCTATAATATTATTTTTTACATGGTCTGGAATTTTGTATAACATTTTTATACCTCTCCTTTGTGAATTATAATTTACCCAAAGCTACTTCAAAGTTGGTAAAATATGTGGCATACAATGGGGTTTGAATACCTTCTGGTATTTCTGGTATTTTATCTGATTGTCTTCCCAAACTATCAAATATAGCATTAATCGCCCATACAGCATGATTTAAGACTCGTTCAGTTAATTTAGTATTACTTACTACTGTCGGAAAAGCACCATATTCAGGCAGACCATAATAAGTTCTAAATGCATTTATTCTTGCAGTAAATTGGTTCCATTCGGCAGCAGTTATAACATATGCAGTCCATTCCCATGCACCGTTTATATACTGATACACACTATCATATATTTCACCGCCAGAAGCCAAAGTATAGCCAACTTGTGACCAGCGCCATGCGTTAGGTTTCAAACTTGTTATTGTAAACTCATATTCGGCAGTTTTTAATGAATAATCATTATTTTCATTTACTATCCATGCAGTAGCAAGATATGTTCCTGCATTTAATTTAGATAAATCAAATTGACAAGATGTGCTTGCATTTTTATAAAGCAAACAAGGTGTATCTAAGTTGTTTATGCAGTCAAAAGCATCCCATCCACTTTGACATAACATAAGTTGTTTAAACACAGATGAATCAAGTTCATTATAACTTTCTGGATTAGTCCATGGTGGATCAAAGTATACACTATCAGGTTCACTCCATGAATCATTACCAGCACCTAAACTTTGAAGTATTTCTTCAAATACAGCATGTTTTACAGTTTCACCATCAGTAGCCACGGTAATATCAGAGGCAATATTAGCTATACTTGTTGATAATCCCCGTTTAGGATACTTACCCCAACCCCGTATTTGCCAATTACCATTATAGTTTTGATTTGATAAATACATACTTTCTTTAATACCTATACGAATAATTAATTTGTAATATGGACTTATATTATTATAATTATCATCAATTTTTTGACCATTGCCTTTAATATCTCCTCTAATCATAACAATATTATCAGGCATTGTTTCATAAGTATTATCTAATTGAATTGTAAATCCAGTATTCATATTATTAATGGCATTAATAGCTTCTTGTACATATCCAAAACATGTATCTTTAGTACTTGTGCTAATATTTGCATACCGTGTAGTTCCACTTGCGGAAAGTTTGTATGCATTATCAAACACAACTTTTGCAGTTATTTTTGAACGATTCCACTTTCTTATATATGCTTTTGTATCCCAATCTGGATGGTCATCATCTGCGACAAATGCAGTAGCGGGAATACCTTCCCAATACTTGCCGCCTTCAATTCCTTTCATACCTGCTGTATAAAAATAATCTCTTTGTTTTATTGTGAATCCATTAACAGTAGAAGGTCTTGTTTTCTTTTCTATTTGCAGATAACATCTATTGGATGAATTACTTCCTGCATTTACAGTTAATACATTGGTATTTGTATTGAATCCTGTTATGCTGGGTGTGGATAGTGTATTTTGCATAACATAACTAAAATCACTAGTATAAAAAACTTCATTTCGATTAATATCATACCCCCGAATACTACAAGTCCATGTCCCACTTGATAATCTAAAACTACTAACACTATTCCATTGAGAATCAACAGCATGATTAATTGAATTAAGTGAATAAAATTGTGGATATTTTGAAGAATTATATTGTTCGCCATTTATATATCTTGTAGTTGACCCTTTGCTAAATCTAACGGTTACATATTTTATATTAGAATAAATACTTGCATTATTTATAAAAGCGTATATATACCCATCATAATCCCATAAAGTACAATGTACTACGTTGCTACTAACTTGCTTAGTTTGTAGTAAAATAACATCATTATCCGAATTATTAGCAAATATTACATTAACACGATTAAGATTATTTGTTTTAATTTTATGATACCCTCTGGCAACAATTGACTTTGATTCTTTATCTCTCTTCATACTATCACCACCTAAAAAGGACATAATAAAAGCACCCTATCAAACGATAAAGTGCTTTGTTTTAGGTATTCTATTTATTTATAAACGGCAAAACAATAGTTTCAAATTCTTCTTTTGTCATATAGGGGAATTCGCTTTGTTCAGGAAATAATTCAAGTATATCATCACGTTCAATTGCTAAGCCATATTTACGTTTTAAATCTTCAGTTTCTAGCCCTTTAGTTTCTTCTTCTGATATCCCTATTTTTTTCAGTAATTCTTCTCTTGATAAAACACTGTCATCAGACTTTATTAATGTATACCAAAGTTTATCATTGTCTCTTTTTTTATTAATTTGCCAAGAGAAAATATAACCTTTTTTGTCGCAAATATTATGAATATCAATGACATTAATATATTCTTTGTCATCAATCGCAACATATGTATATTCTATGTCACTTGCATGTACTTGTGTATTTTGCACTTTAGACCTCTCCTTGATAATCTCAGCTTGCCCTTTTTCATCATTCCAATCTACCTTTACACCAAGAATATTTCCTAATGTTCTTAACGGCAAATATGTTCTACCTTCGATAGTGACAACAGGCATATCCAATTTAACTTCTTGTCCATCAACTAAAATAGGGAATGTTGCTTCTTCTGCTATGTAAGTTTTTATTGAATTTGCAATCGTAGGAATAGCATAAACAAGTAATGTACCAATAATCATACCAATTAATATGTCTTTTAATTTTTTTAACATTTATATCGCCTCCTAATATTTGATACTTTAATTATAACCAATTTGTCATAAAATATCAAATATTAGGCAAAACGTAGTGTTGGTGCATGATTTCCCCATATAATTTCGGTGGCTTCACTGAAATTCCATTTCCCAATAGCCAACACATCTCCCTTATTACCAGCAGATGGGTTGTCATTTCCTAATAATAATCTTTGTTCTGCTTTTAAATGTATATTACCACTAGCGTGATAAAGACTCCCTCTTAATTCATCCCTATAATAAAAATACAAAGTGCCAAAACCATCTAGAGAACCACCACTTGAAAGTTTTATACCACTTATTTCATTATAATTATTTTTACTTACAATACCACTACTATCAATAATCAATCTTTTTACGTTTGGAATATCGTTATTTACAATATTGGCATTAGGATTATCTACAGCAAAGAATTTACCACCAACTACATAACCGCCACGAACAGTAGGTGAAGATATTGTTGTACCATCAATAAAAGTATAACCTGTGAATGTACCATTGGCTAATCTATCTATATTGCTTAATGCTGTTCCTGCTCTGCTATATGCGCTGTTGGCTATATTATATGCACTATCAGCAGTGTTTTGTGCATTGTCAATTGGCTCAGTATTTACATTTTCCCAACTTATACTTCCACCTGTCATAGTAAAATTACCAGTAATGGTTGCATCATTCATGGTAACCTTACCAGTATCTTCATCTACTTTAAAATATGGATTAAACTCGCTACCTACTAAAATTCCTTTTGCTTCAATATATCCACCTTTTATTTTACCATTAGTCAATATTGACATTCCATCAATTTTAAAATCACTAGCATCTACAACACCTTTAAAATTCGCATTACCATTTGTATCTAAATAGATTAAGTCCGTAGGAAATGTACCATCTCCGTTTCCTTTCTGTATCTTAAATCCATCAGTAGCATTTAATAATGTACGAATTTTATTATCACTTCTTGTTGCAGTAATTCCATCTACCGAATCAAATTTAAGATTATTGTAAAGTTGCCCCAACTGAACACTTGATGCTTTTAAAGCGTTAGTAATGGCATTCATTAATATGATTTTATATTTATAATAATCACTGAATTTACTTCTAAAAATTACACCCACTATATCGCTCGTTGATGTTAAATCAGCTAGTAAATTATTAGATGTAAGATAGGTATCTAAAGCATTATAAGCATTAATATAATTAGTTTTATCAGTAGTTATTCCATATGCTGTTGCCTGTGATTCTAATAAAGTTTTTTCTGCTACAATTGAATCCCATTCTTTTTTAACTTCTTGCTTTTCAACTGCTGTAAGTTTGTTGTCATTTGCTATATCTGCAAGTAATTCATTTGCATTATTCGCTGCATTTTGAGCATTTTGAATATTTGCCTTCCATGTTTCGGCAGAGGCTATTTGAGAGTCAGGTAATCCCCCTGTAATTTCTAATGCACCAGCATTAATTCTAATACCACGTTTTTCGTTATTTTCACCATAAGTGCCTATCTCAACAACCTTGTTTTCTCCGTCCCATATATCAATACCATTAGCATCAACTTGATTTGCGATTACCCATTTTCCACCTAACACATCTGCAAAAATCTTCCCCTTACCAATTGCAATATTCCAATCTTCACCACCATTATCAGAAAGCAATATACCATTAGATGTATACAAAGATTGATATTGTGGATTTGTTACATCAACCATTATAATACCACGACTGTTCCATTGTACATTACTTTTAGAATTCATGATAGCTTGCTGCGTTACATCTATTGCCGATTTCATGTAATTGGAGATTATATTCCTTGCTTCTCCACCTTCCCTCCAATTACCAAAACTTTCATTAACCAATTTATTATTAGATTGTGTAGTTTTAAGAAAATCCTTTAATAATAGAAACCCTTCTTTAATATCTTTATCGTTGGCAATTCGTATATTTAATTTATGTCTATGAACATCATGATCTATTTCAACAATTTTACACATAATATCAATGTCTAAATCAGCATATCTAACCTTAATTTTGTTACCAATTTGCAATGCATTTTTATCTAAATCACTAACCCTATAATCTTCTGATTGCATAAAATTAATTATATCTATTTCAGCAGAATATCTAGGTTGATTGTTTAATTGTAAATATTTCTGTGCCTCATATAACAACTCTTCTAAAACTTCAATGGTATTACTTCCATCTTCTTTAAGACGTTCTGTTATAGAATTATCAATAAATGTTCCTTCAAACGTAAAATCATTAAGTTCTTTTATTTGTTCAGAAGTAAGAAAATTTGATATATCTAAAGACAAACGTAACGTATTAATTTGAGAATCTACTGATACTATTTGGTTATTAATATCATCTATATCTTCTTCAATAACATATACTAAATTTTTCCTACGATTATATTCAGTATTTACAGATGTGTTTGTTATTTCATATTTTGATGTATTATCAGGAATCGTACTCCAACCGCTACTTAATGTAACTTTTCTTGTATCTGGATTATATGAAGTAATAGTTCTTCTTTGACCAAAACCTCTACCTTCGGTTATTTTTAATGTTAATCCATTAAAACAATCTTTTCTTTTAATTTTAAGATTTGAAGGTATATCTAATAAGTTTAATATTGCAGTATTACTAGTAGCAGAAACTACATTTCCATTTGTAATAACAATCGTTTCAGATTTTATATTTTCTCCATTAGCAATTTTTACATCTCTAAGTTTCTCAAAAGGATATAAACCATATGTACTATCATTGCTAAAAAAATCTAATTCAGTTTCTTTCTCAAATAATTCAATTTGCAAAACAGATTTGTCATTTAAAAGAAATTGAAATTCACCCGATTTGTTTTCTAAAGCCACTTTATAATTATCTAAACCGTTTTTTAAGCCTATTGACATTTCATCTCTGAAATAACTATAATCAGTAATATAATTTTGACCACTTAAATTAACTTGTTGAATACTAATATCATTCTTTCCAAATACCTTTAATTTAGTAATTATATCACTTTCATTCATTGTAAAATTGATATTTTTCAAATACTTACCTTTTGTAATATACAAACCTGTAAAATACCCATCAGTTCTGTAATCAACAAATGATATTTTTCTATTTATAGTATCATATTTAGGTATACAATCCCATTTTTCACAAATGGTAGTTATTGCATCTAAAACATTACTGTCGGGAATATCTACTGCACGATATTTGTTAATTATATCTACATCAGAATTAACTTCATCTACACTCCAATTTGTTCCTTCCAAAAGTAATTCCATAGTACCTGTTAAATTTTTTACTGGATTATCAGGTGTACCAGTTTTAAAACTTCTAACATTTTTATATTTAAGTTGATATGCTCTTGATTTACAATCTATTTCAAAATATTCTTTTCCACCTTCAGAATATCTATCTATTTTAATTATTATAAAAAAACTATCGTCATATTTAATAAGATAAAATGGTTTAATAATATCACATACATAATAATCTTCAATTTGTCCTTCTACATTAATTTTTAAAGGAATTTTAAATTTGAGAGTATCTATGTCACCATATTTATAATTATAATGTATGTTGTATGCGTATAATATTGGAGCATAATACTCCTCATTCATTTTATATAAATCTATTTTTTTAAATTTTTCTTTATTAAATATATCGCTCAAAAATAATCCTCCTTTCCAAAAAGATAAGAAAACACACCCTACCTAAAAATAAGCAAGGTGTGTTATAATTACTTTGTGAACCTCCCACGACTAAAGTCGTGGGCTTTCGGCTAAGTTTCATTTCAAAACATCGTTAATCCATATTTTAAATCTCTTTTCAACTTGTCTTACCACCTCATCTGCTGTATCTGTTGGTAAAGCAGGTATGTTTAGATTTACCTGACCAATACTAATGGATTTGCCTATATTACTTGCAAACGCTGGTATATTCATTTTAGGTATCAGAAATTTAGAAAAATCTATAGCTTTAATGAAATTGGGATTATTAGCAAGTTCAACAAGTCTTTCAAAGTTTTTATTCTGAATTGGTGTTAAAACCCTTTCTTTCTTATGAGCATTAACAATAACCCCACCATCATCAAAATTTAAATTTGGAACTTTAGCCTTCTTTAAAGCTTCGATAATATCTTTTATTTTGGCATAATACCTATCATCAGAACGAAGCTCAAATTTACTTGTATCAATTACCTTTCCATTTACTAAAACAGCACCAGTTTTCTCATCCCAATCTACTGTTGCACCCATTCCTTCTACAAAACTTCTAAATTGAACAACTTTATTTGACTCCGCAAGATTCTCTTGTCTAATTGCAGATTCAGGATTTTGATATTGAGTCGCCGATTGAACAATTTTAGTATAATTTTTAGCTTTTTCAGATATCTCGTCCCATTTACCACCAACTACTTTAGCCATTTCATTATATTTGTCTATTATATGACCCGTAGTTTCATTAGTAAGCATTTGTACAACTTCAGCATATATTGCTTCTTGCTTAGAACGTTCTTCAAGAGATTTCATATTTACCTTATATTTTTCATTTTCAGCTTCTTTTGCTTTTTCGAGGGTTTTTCTCATCTCGTCTCTTTTGTTGTTTTCTACCATTTCGTTCTTTTCATCTAGTAACTCTTCTAATTCTTCTTCAAGCTTTGCTTTCTTAGCTAAACCCTCCATAGAATTATCAAGTGCCAATGCTTCAAGTTCAGCTTGTTTTTTAGCAATTTCTTTATTTTTCTTTGCTAATTTTTCTCTATAATCTTCTTTATCATATTTTTCCTCAAGTTTTTTAATCTCTTTATCTATATTACGAATAACCTCATCATAACGCTCTTTTTCCATATCTTTGAGTTTGTCATAGTATGCTTTGTATAAGTCAATTAACGTATCTCTGCCTTCTTCTGCAATTCGAAGTTCTACCTCTTTTTGTTTTTCAATGTTAGCTAACTTTTGTTTTTCAATACTTAACCATTCTTTGCTGTTGCTAATGATTATTTCTTGTAACCTCTCATATTCCTCAGAACCTTCTTTTAATTCTTTACGAAGTTCACGATATTGTTCATTTTCTTTATGCAACATGTTTTGCCTATCAGTTAAGAGCTGGTTTTGTCTTTGTAAATTTTCAATCCATTCTTTAGAACCCTCTTCATATTTAGATAATTCAAATTCTAATATACGCAACTCTCTATCACGATATAAATCTTCTAACTCATGTTGCGCCCCAACAAGATTAATTAACTTCTCTCTACGTTTAACTTGAGCGTCTTCTATTTTAGACTGTATATTTTCTCGTTCTTGTTCTGTCATTGTTAAGTTATTCAAAGCCCATTGCAAATCATTTATATATTGAGCATAATCGTTATTTTTATCTAATAATCTATCAGTATAATCTAAATATTCAGATGTTAATTGTTTACGCAACGCCCATATTCTTTCTTCTAAATTCCACTGTTCTTCTTGAGTTTTTGCTAAATTTCTAAGGGCATATTGAAGATGTGTAATTTCTTCATCTGTTGTTAATAAATCTAATGCTTTTAAGTGCTCTACCTTTCTAAGATACTTTTCTAATGCTTCGTTTTTATACGACTGTTCTTTGTCAACACTACTACCACCAGAAACTTTACCTGACGCTATACTTGCCAACAAATCGTCTATCTCTTTACTTAACTTTGCAAGTCTTTCTTGTGCTTCTGCATATTCTTTAATATCTTTTTCAGCTTGTTTTAATTGATTAAACTCTTCTTTTGTTAAAACACTATTTCTTGTTGAAAAACCCTTCTGCAAATATGCAGATAAATATGAGTCAGCACCAAGATTTTTTAAATAATCTTCATAAGTTTTAGCACTTCCAAAAACACCCATAGCACTTGCATCATAACTTGAAATGCCCTTTTTTTTATATAAGTTGGCAATTACCCTATAAGCATCTTCAAGATTCTTAACACCTTCAATCTCATCTTTTATATATGACAATCTCGCTTTGGTATCTTCCATTGCCTTCTTAGTCATTTCAATCTGAGCTTTAATTTGAGCGGTACTTTGCTCTATTTGTTTTTGTCTTAATTCTTCAAGAGCAGATGTCTCAATACTCCATCCTTTGGCAGTACGATAAATTGCACTTTCTAATTCAGGATATTTTTTTCTTATTTCTTCTATTTCTTTATAACTGAAAGAGTATCCATCATTTGCTTTATCTTGAATTTGCTCTAAATCTTCAAGCGTAGATATTAAAGATTCAACTTCTGTCTTGTATTGTTTTTCAGTCTGGATTAAATAGTCCATTAAATCCTTTTGCTCTTTTTTTCCTTGAGTGTATTTATTAATTACATTTGTACCATTTCCAATTGCTATAACTAATTCTTTCCATGAATTAATAAGCTCAAGATTCATCTTCTTTCTTTCGGTGCCTTCTTTAGTTGAACCTTTATATGCTTCATTTTCTTCTTCTAATTTATTCTTTAACTCTTCAGATTCTGTAATTAAAGGTTTTAAAGCATCATTTATTTTCTTTTCTTGTTTTTCATATTCTTCTGCTGATATAGTATTATTATCTCTGCTCTTTTTTAGTTCTTCAAGTTGTTGTTGATACTGTTTAATTAACGTTATATTTTCTTGTAATTTTTCTGCTGGTGTTATTCTAATAAACGGTGCTTGTATACCCTCTTCTTTTGGATTTCTCAACCGGCTAATTTCAGTTTTTCTACTTCCAGCTTTTAATGCTTTTTCTTCTAATTCTTTTCCCTTAATTTTTTGTAAAGTTTCTTCATATTTAATCTGGTTTTCCAATTCTTTATTAACTTTTTCTAAATGATCTAATTCGTCTTTTTCAGCTTGAGTTATAATACCCTCTTCACGTAAACGATATAATTCTTTTTTTCTATCTTCTACTTCTTTTAATTTATTTTTATTATCTTCTAAGGATTGGTTTAAATTATCATATTCTTGTTTTAATTCAGCTATTTTTTGTCGTTCTCTTTCTGTTGCTTCAGAAAGATGTTTAAACAGCCAAATAGCACCAGTTAATATTGCAATTGGTGCTATTACAGTAAAAGCCTGAGCAAGACCAATTGCCGCTCCCTTAGCCAAACCAAGCGAAGCAACAAGCTTATATTGAATTACTTCAGCAATTCCAGCAAACATACTAGCTATGTTAGCATTATAAAACGCACGAAATCCTTTATTAAATATTGCCAAAGAAGCTACTGTGGTAATTATCACAACATTCAATGAACCAATTTTATCAATTAAACTAACAATGCCTGTGCCTAAATCAATTATTGTTTTTATAGTATCAGAATTAAGAGTGTTCTGCCATAAGCTTTCCCATGTTGCAGTAAATCTATCAAGTGCCGCCTGTGTAGACTCCTGATAGATTGCAAATTTTTCTTCTGCTGTACCTGCTGAATTCAAAGCTGCTTCATAATTT
>ERZ795046.3748-NODE-3748-length-11735-cov-16.002654_pt1 | contig 11735 bp, 5 predicted proteins | sample MGYA00375130_ERZ795046 | MGnify/ENA primary metagenome ERZ795046 (study PRJEB30175, sample SAMN05720202) | activated sludge metagenome | isolation source: anaerobic digester from wastewater treatment plant | place: Japan | collected 2015-05-15 ...
TGATTATTATCAATAATACTTTTATCATCTGTTGGTTCGCTTATGTTAAAATTCTGGTCAAAATCTTGTTGGTTGAATTCTTTATAAGTAATATTAACTTCTATTGGTAAATGTTCAATAATTTCATTAACTTTGCTTTCATTTAGTGACGAATTGTTTCCTTGTTGTGGGTTATCTTCAAAAGGTAAAGCATTAGAATTTATATTGTTTGATAAATTGTCAGTTTGTATTTGATTAATATCTTTTAATTCTTCACTAGATTGTTCTAATACAGTTTCTTGAGAATAATCTTGTATAGTATTAGCTTGTTCCTGTGTAATTTCATCTATTGGGTTTTCTTGAGTAGTATCAAATGAATTATCAAATTTAAAGTTAACAGTTGTATCTGAATTGTTTGTATTTTGTATTGCTTTTTCGTTCTCTGAGATGTTTTCAGTTATTTTTAGTGTTTCAGTTTCTGCTTCAGTTATTTTATTTTCGGGAAACTCAATATTTTCTAATGTTTCATTTATTTGATGATTATCTCCAATTATTTCTTTTTCAGATGCTGTAGAAGTATTATCTGTAATTTCTTGGGATGTAGTAACTGTAACAATTGCATTTTGGATTTTATTTTCAAATAAAGAGGTTAAGTAAAATTGAACATCATTACACAAAAGGTTTTGCCAGGATGTATTTTTACGAAAGATTTTAATTGATGGATAAAATGGAGTTTTATCTTTATCTAATTCCCAACGCCAATCGGTAAATTCTGGTAGGAGTAGAATTGCAGGCAAATTTAATGCTCCAGCAAGATGAATAACTGCAGTATCGACGCTAATAATTAAATCCATTTTTTGCATTATAGATGCAAGTTCATCAAAATCATTAAAATTTAATTCTCGATAGTTGGGTAGATTAATATTAAATTTTTCAGTTCCTAAATTCCAGAAGCAAATAGTTTGATTATCAAAAAGCGACTTAAATTCTTCGATATCAATATTTCTTAAATGATTTAATTTATGATATGGGCTGCCTTTGATACAGAAACCTATATTTATTGGATAATCTTTACTCAGCTCAATATTAGAAGTAGGTGCTAAATAAGGGAAATGATAGTCAATATCATTGGTAGAGATTTTTAGAATAGTAGGAATATCCATTACGGTAAAGTGAAAATCTGGTTTTTCGATAAATTGCCCAAAAGTATAAAGTTCATCAATATCTTTAAAACTTTTTAAAAGTTTATAAAGTTCTTGTTTTGTTTGAAAAGTAATTTTTACATTATATTTTTGCTTGAAATGTGTTATAAATCTTATAAATTGAATTGTATCACCGTAACCTTGTTCTGTAGAGATTAAAACTCTAGATTGTTCTGGAATATTTTCTATTTGTGTAAAATCTGTTAATGGTATTTTATAAGATTTTCTTTTATCAATAAATTCATTAGTTTTCCAACGCCAGTAGTAATACTCAAAACCTTTGAAATAATTTCCTTCTCTTAGATAAATAAGAGCTAGATTCCAATAAGCATCGGCAAAATCATTTTTTATTTCAATAGTTTTTTGAAAATAATTCTTTGCTTGGGAATAATCTTGTAATTCGTAATAAATCACACCTATATTGTAAATGGCATCAACATAATCAGGATTTAAATTTAAAACTTTATTGAAATAATCAAGAGCATTATTATAATAATTTCCTTTTTTAAGAGCACAACCTAAATTATATAATGTATTAACGTCATTAGGTTTAAATCTTAAAGCATTATTAAAATATTCAATTGCCTTATCAATATTATTATTTAATGTAAGAACTATAGCACAATTATAAAAATATTCGAATTTATTTGGGTTGAGTTGAATAGCTTTATCATAAGCATAAATTGAATTTTGGTAGTCACCTATTTTGGAATATAAGAAACCGAGTTTGAAAAAGAGGTCATCATTATCTGGATAATTATTGCAAAGTTCGACTAATAATTCAACTGCTTGCTTGTAAAGCCCTTTTTCATATAACTTGGCTACTGTGGTTATAATGTGATTAAAGCTTTTTGTTTCCATATGCTATATATCTTGTGGTAAAGTTTTAGCTATTTCATTATTATTATTTTTTATAAAAGAATATATTTTTTTATAATTATTTTTATCATTCAATTTAATATAAGTAGCAGCAAGGTAGAGAGCAGTTGAAAGTTTTGAATCGATACTAAAAGATTTTTCTAAAAATATTTTTGCTTCCTGTAAATTATTGCTAGTAATGTAAATATTTGATAAAGCATTTAGAATAAATGTGTTATCGATGAACTTAGAAAGAAATATTTTTAATAATGTTTCTGCGATATCTAAATGGTTATAATTTTGTAATATATTTGCTAAAAAGTCAATATTATATTCGTTTAAACATTCAATTAAATAATTTTGTTCATTCGTATCAATAACATTTTGTGATATAATTTTTTTGATAATAAGCGACAATCTAGAATCTATTTTTTGTAATTCATTTAAATAAAAATTTAAATTATCAAAGTTTTTATAGGTATAGATACCATTAAGAGCAAAATAGATAATTTTTTCTGGCTCTACAAAAATTTCAAAAGTTGCAGTGCAAAATTCTTGCAAATATTGTTGATTATTTATATATGCAATGTCGATGTGTTTGATAAAATTTTTAAAATTACCAATTTTATAATAATAGTTAGCAGCAACTAAGTTTAAAAGCGGCTGAGCAGGATTGGCAAGTAATCCAATTTTAATAAACTCAAGTGCTTTTTTTAAATTATTTTCGTTGAGATAATAATCTGCAATATATCTAGCAATATGTGATTTATAATCATTAGGTATATCTTCAAAATCAAGTGCTTTATTCATATAAATGAAGGCTTCGTCGTTATTACCTAATATGCTGTATGTTTGTGCAAGTTGGAAGCAATAATACCAATTAATTTCAGGATTATTGAGCAAAATTTCTAAATTCCTTTTAGCTTTCTTCAATAAAGCTTCTTTTGAATAATCATATCCATAATGAAGAATTTCAATATCACTATTAAGGATAATATAATTATTATCTAATAATGATTCTAAAATCTGTTCGTGGATAGCACCCCGAAAAGCGATTTCATTTGAATTGTTAAATAATCTAGGATAAGACATTTGATTGGTTGCTTTATGAGTAATTAAAGAGATACTTTTAACTTTACACAAATAACCAATTTTATTGGGAGTATTATTAAGTTTAATTTGTTTTATTATCTTTCGAGAGTTTTCTGTTAATTTTTCATCAGCATCGATGTAAAGAATTAAATCTTTGGAGCAATGTTTAAGTGCGAAGTTTCTAGCATCTGAAAAATTATGATTCCATTTGTAATGATATAACTTAACATTAAATTGTTTGATTAACTCGAGTGTATTATCTGTTGAGCCTGTATCTACAATAACTATTTCATCAGAGATATCTTTAATAGAATTTAAGCAACTAGCAATAAATTTTTCTTCGTTTTTAACAATTAAGAATGTAGATAATGTTTGCATAGAATAATTATTTTTGTGAAAAATTAATTTACAAAGAAATAAGGAATTATAAAAATCTTTATAATTTTAAATAACAAAAATATTTATTTAAAGCTTTAATTATTGAAAAGTATTTAAAAACAAGGGAGGTTGTCTTCGGGGTAAGACAACCTCAACAACATAATATAGGGGGATTTATCGCATAAGCGGGGGACCTATGCTCAATGTAAAGAAAAAATTTTTTAGAACAAGGGAGGTTGTCCTCGGGGTAAGACAACCTCAACAACATAATATAGGGGGATTTATCGCATAAGCGGGGGACCTATGCTCACATTTAGTAAGGATAACCGTTTCTTTTTCGAGCTTTTTTGGTTATATCAAAAGTTTTACGGAAAATATTTTCTTCTTCTTCAGACATAATATAATTTCTTCTAGCCATAACTCTTTTAGCAGTTTCAATAGCTCTTTCTAAATCATAAGTTGTGCTAGTTCCGCAGCCTCCCCAGGTAAACGATGGTAAACTTTTAGAAGGGAAGCCAGCACCAAAAATGTTGCTCGAAAAACCTACAACGGTTCCTGTATTAAACATTGTATTTATAGCAACTTTAGTATGATCACCAATTACAACACCTAAAAATTGTTGATTAGTAACAATAGCCTCGCCGTTTACATACATTCTTACAAAACCATAGTTATTTTTTAAGTCGCTACAATTTGTATCGGCACCAAGGTTTACCCATGAACCGATATAAGCATGACCAATAAATCCTGCGTGTTGTTTATTTGTATAGGGGTAAAAGATAGAATACTCAACTTCACCACCTAATTTACAAACTTTGCCTGCATATACATTATCGTATATATAAGCTTGTGCTTTTATTTGCGAATTTTCACCTATAAAAGCAGGTCCTTCAATTACAGCATTAGGGAAAATTTGAACATTGTTTTCGATAACTATTGGACCTTTTGATGCATCTAAAACAACACCAGGTTTAATTATAGTTCCAGATTTTATAAGAACATTTTCTTTTTCAACAATATGAACACCGTCAAAAATTTTGCCATCAAATCTGTTTTCAATTTTTGAAAACAAAACTTGATAGTCTTCTATCATCATATCATGATGATAATGAATTAAATCCCATATATAATTTATTGTTTTGACATCTACATTTTCAACTTTAATGTTATTAATTCCTAAAAAATCCTGATCCGAAATTAGATCGTTCAATTTTGGTAAAAATTTATTTAAGTATTCGCCATTTAATCTAGCGGCAACTATAGTATCCTTATTTTTGTATATAATAGGTTCTTTATGGTTAATATCAATTTCATTTAAAAAATTGCTATCTGCTAAAACTCGACCATTTATAAACAAAACATCATTATCTATAATTTCATTAACAGGAACTTTATTAACAAGTTTCAAATAACCTGCTAAATAAGTTCTTGTATGTAAAGAAAATTTATTTTGTGGGAAATGCCTCAAAATTTTATCTTTTAATGTTGACATTCCACAAATTAAATCATAAACAGGCCTTACAAAGATCAATGGTTCTAGATTTTCATAATGGATATCTTCGTATATACAAACTTGCATTAAAGTCCTATACTATTATTCTACGGTAACACTTTTAGCTAAATTTCTAGGCTGATCAACATTTAGCCCTTTGAGCACAGCAATATGATAAGCTAAAAGTTGTAATGGTATAACAGTTAAAATTGGCATCAAAAAGTCAACAGTATGAGGAATTTTTATAACATAATCTGCCAAAGATTCAATTTTGTCATCATCATCAGTTGTAACAGCTATAATTTTCCCTTTTCTAGCCCTTACTTCTTCAATATTGCTTATGATTTTTTCATAAATAGCATCTTTAGGAGCAATAAAAACAACAGGCATATTTTCATCAATAAGAGCTATAGGGCCGTGTTTCATTTCAGCAGCAGGGTAACCCTCTGCATGAATATATGATATTTCTTTAAGTTTAAGAGCACCTTCTAAGGCAACTGGGAAATTGTAACCTCTACCTAAATATAAGAAATTAGTTGCATTTACAAATTGTTTGGCAATTTCTAAAATATTATCATTTTGCTCTAAAATTTTATTTATTTTTTCGGGTAAAGAAAGTAATTCGTTAACAAATAATTGACCTTCTCTTACGCTTAATTTCTTTTTTCTAGCTAATAATAAAGTAATAAGTGCCAGCACAACAAGTTGAGAAGTAAATGCTTTTGTTGAAGCAACACCGATTTCTGGTCCAGCGTGGATGTAAACACCGGCGTCACTTTCTCTTGCAATAGAACTACTTACAACATTACAAATACCTAATACAGTAGCACCGTGTAATTTTGCTTCTTTAAGTGCTGCAAGTGTATCAGCGGTTTCTCCACTTTGTGAAATAAAGAATATTACATCATCTTTATGAATTATTGGGTTACGGTATCTAAATTCTGATGCATATTCTACTTCTACAGGAATTCCAGCAATTTGTTCTAACATATACTCACCAACTAAGGCAGAGTGCCAAGAAGTTCCACAAGCACAAAGTATGATTCTTTTAGCGTTAATAAGTTTATCAATAACAGATTCCAAACCACCAAGTTTAGCAGTTCCTTGTTCGTAAATTAATCTACCTTTCATGGAATTATCAAGTGATGCTGGTTGCTCAAAAATTTCTTTGAGCATGTAATGATCAAAATCACCTTTGCTGATATCGTCTAAAGTTAGATCTATTTCTTTGATTTCTTTTTCAATTTCATGATTTGTGATAGTCTTAGTTACAATGTTATCTTTAGAAACTTCAGCAATTTCGTTATCGCCAAGATAGACAACTCTTTCAGTATAATTTACAAGAGCCATTACATCTGAAGCTATAAAGTTTTCATCTTTTCCTATACCTATTACAAGAGGAGAACCTTTCCTTGCAACTATTAATTTATCATGTTCTTTGGAATTTAGAGCAACAATTCCATAAGTTCCTTCAACTAAGAGCAGTGAATGTCTAACTGCATCAAAAAAAGAAAGATTTTTTTTGTAAAAATAATCAATCAAATGAGGTAGAACCTCTGTATCAGTTTCAGAACGAAATTTATAACCTAAACTTGAAAGAAAATGTTTTAGTTCTTTATAGTTTTCAATAATACCATTATGTATTACTGCAATTGTGCCATCTTCATTAATATGAGGATGAGCATTAGTTTCTGTTACTTTTCCATGTGTTGCCCAACGTGTGTGCGCAATACCAATTACAGGTTTTTCGTTAATTTTTTCAACTTTATCTTCCAGGTTGCTAACTTTACCAACAGATTTAATAACGGTTAATCCATTGCCATTGATATAGCCAACGCCAGCGGAGTCGTATCCGCGATACTCTAGCCTTTTTAAACCATTTATTAAGATTGTTAAACTATTTTTATTTCCAATATATCCTACAATACCACACATTAAAAACTCATGAATCTTTCAAAAAGTGTTCTCAAATATAATATTTGGAATATAAAATTCAAAATTAATTTTTAAGATTGTGAAAAATTTAATATAGTATAGTCTAATAAATTGTATTATAAATAATTTAGTTGCAAAAATATACATTTAAATAGTAAAACGTTTTAAAATTTAATACAAAACTTTCTATTACGATAAGAAAATAATTATGGCGCTGGATTTTTGTATAATAAATAAGAAATTAATAACTAATTATGAGCAGTTTATTCGATAACTTTATACTAGCTCAAAGTTGAAAAGATCAAAAGGATCATAGGGTAATGAATTAGTAATGGTTATTTAGATTGCAATTATAAATTATTTATTATTATTTTGGTTGGAAACATATTGAATTTGAGAAAATGATTATGTTATATGTAATTACAAAAAAAAGTGTTTTGTAAAATTAAAGAAATGAAGTCAAAAAGTAAAGTAAAGCAGAATAAATAATAATTGTTAAAAAAAAATAAATTAAAAATTAATTTTGAAATATTAAATAAAAATATTATTATTACATTACAAAATAATTACTATCTGAAAATTTAAGGAGTAGAAATGAAAAAGGTATTTTTTTCAGTATTAGTTATTGTATCAGTTCTATTTTCACAAAGTACAAAATCAGATGTATTCTTGCAGGGATTTTACTGGAATTCCCCTCCGGGAGGTATCTGGTATGATTCACTTGCAAAATTAGCACCTAAATTGGCATCAGCAGGATTTGGTGCTATATGGTTTCCATCCCCAGTTAAAGGTGCTGGTGGTCCTTTATCAATGGGGTACGACCCGTATGATCATTATGATTTTGGTGAGTATTATCAAAAAGGTTCTACAGAAACACGATTTGGTAGTAAACAAGAATTAATAAATGCAATACAGACGTATAAAAATTATGGTTTACAGGTTTTTGCAGATGCAGTAATTCGCCACATGATAGGTGCGGATAAACAACAAAAATACCAATGTAAACCTTATCCATCATATCCGGATAAAGGTTGGATCTATTTTAATCCAGCCTCTAAAAGATTTCCTAAGGATTCTACTTTATTTATTCCTAATGCTGAACATTGTATTGAGCCCTGGGTGCCAGCTCAATGGCGTTTTGGTGAGTGGCTTGATCATGATAAAAAATCTGTTCAGGATAGTTTAATTGAATGGGGTAAATATTTAAAAAATGTTTTAGGCTTTGATGGATTTAGATTAGATGCAGTGAAGGCAATTGCACCACAATTTATGGCAATATGGTTAAAAAATACTAATGCAAATGGCTATGCTGTTGCAGAATATTGGGATAGTCCGGATGCTATTAAAGGCTGGATGAATACAGTTCTTTCTAATGGAGCCAATGTTGCTATGTTTGATTTTCCATTGAGATATGCATTAAAAGATATGTGTCACAATGCTTTTTATGATTTGAGAAACTTAGATGGAGCTGGTCTTGTTAATAGTGGTGTAAGTGGTTTTAATGTCTCAACTTTTGTTGAAAATCATGATTTTGATAGAATAGGATGGGATGGTTCGTCTGATAGCGGACATGACCCAGTTATCTGGAATAAAGGATTAGCTTATGCTTATATTTTATTCTCTGAAGGAAGACCATGTGTGTTTTATAAAGATTATGTAGATTATGGATTTAGTGGTAAAATAGATACTTTGATTTGGATAAGAAAAACATTTTTAGCAGGTGGTACAACTAAGCGTGATGGATTAAACCCATGGTATATAAGACAAGATGGTAGCCAGGACCAAAATGCTATTGCATCTAATATTTATATAGCAAAAAGAAATGGCGATGCAAATCATCCTGAAGCTTTTTTAGTAATTAACAGAAATGAACAACAATGGATTGATATTTGGGTTAATGGAACTCCAAACAAAGTATATCGCGATTATACTGGTAAAGATGTTGATAAAACAGCTGCAAGCGATGGAAGAGTAAAATTATGGTGCCCACCTAATTCATATACAATTTACGTTGCTGATAATACAAAATCTATAAATTTTGAGCCTACATTAAATGCTATTCCTGACTTTACAGTATATACAAATAAAGATTTCAAATATCAACTTCAATATGCTGATGCAAATGATAAAAATCTTACTTTTACAATGACTGGAAATCCATCCTGGTTGCAAATTGATAGTAAAGGTTTACTTTACGGAAAACCTGGGAATAATGATACTGGAATTAGTAATGTTACTGTTACTGTAAAAGATTCCCAAAATGCTTCTGCTAGCAGGACTTTTAAAATTGAAGTTAAAGCTAACAAAGCACCTAAATTTATAACTATTCAACAAGATACTACAATTCAAGCTACAAAAAGATTTGAAAAACAATATTTGGCACAAGACGAAGAAGGAGATTTAGTTAATTATCAATTGATTAAAGCACCAAACTGGTTATCTATCGATAATGCAGGTATTTTAAGTGGTACTCCAGCAATTAAAGATACTATTAAGAACGCATTAGTTCATATTAAAGTTACTGATAATAAAGGTGGTTGGGATTCGTTAAAATTCAATATCACTGTGATATATCAAAAGTTTGATACTATTAAAACATATTCAAAACCTAATATTGATGGTAATATTAACATAGCTGAAGGCGATTGGAAACCAATCTGGCAAATTGCGGTTGATTCTGATACAGATAGTTACTGGAATTCAAATAAATCTATTCCTGATAATGAAGCGTTAGGTATACTTGCAACATGGGATTCTGACTCTTTGTACATTGCTGCTGATTATTGGATAAGACAGACAACAAGTTTATATAAAAATACATCAATTTTATATATAGATGCTAAGAATGGTGGTATTACAGATTTCAACTCAAGCCGTGGTTATAAAGGTCCATATCCAAGGAATTTTAAATTTAATCAAAATGATGCAAATGATTTATTTGTTGCTTCATGGTATTTTGATAAACCATCTGTATATAGAGATAGCTCGGGGACTATGAAGGAAATTACATCAAAAACTAAAACATATAGAAATTCAGCTGGTAGAGGTTTTGAAGTTTCTATAGCGTGGGATGATATATATCAATTAGGAAAAGGAAAGGTTGAAAGCGGGGCAAAATTAAAATTTGTTCATGTTATTGCTGGTGGTGATAATTGGGGTGCTGGAGATGCTTGCCCTGATAATTCTGTTGACGGTGGGCAAGGACCACATACATTGGTTAACTTTGCTATAATTAATGTTGATAAAGATAATGATGGGTTACCTGATCCAACAGAAATTATTGTAGTAGCAAATGATAAAAATGATATTGCAGATTTACCAAAAGTTTATGAATTATCTCAAAATTATCCAAATCCATTCAATCCTATTACAATGATTAAGTATCAAGTCCCTGTGAATGGGTTGGTAACTTTGAAAGTTTATGATATTATTGGAAAGGAAGTTGCCACTTTAGTTAATGAAGTGCAAAACGCTGGATATTATAATATACAGTTTAACGCATCAAATTTACCAAGTGGTGTTTATTTCTATAACCTAAAAGCAGGTAATGCTAATATTACTAGAAAAATGATATTAATGAAATAATTGTGATTTACAAAACTCAAGGGGCAGGAGATAATACTGCCCCCTTTTTTGTAATCTATTATGGATATAGTTATGCTAAAATTATAAAATAATAGTTACATAGGTAGAAAGTATTTCTCAAATGGTATCTAATATTTCTGAGGATAGTTCTAAACAATCTTTTGCAACAAATAATATTTCAAATCATATCAAGGATTTAGCAAATGTAACTGAAAATGCATCATCTGGTATTAAAGACATATTTAATGAGGTTGAAAGAATGAATTAGATAATTAATCAATTAAATAATTCAATAAATGATTTCTTGAATTGAAATTGGAAGTTCCACAAATTTTTTGTATAATAATCTATGAACTTTAATAAAGATAAAATTGTTTACTGTAAAAAAAGAATTTAAGATATGTTATACAAAAGTATTAAAATAAAACCTAATATTCTTAAATTTAGACATTCCCCAGACCATTAGCTTCTATATTTGATTAGTAATAGGCAACTTGTAATCAAATAGTAATAGGAGCTAAAATGAAACAAAAAAAATATATTAAAATTGAAGAAAAGTTAGGCGCCCATAATTATCATCCCTTAGATGTTGTAATAAAAAAAGGCAAAGGTTGTTGGGTATGGGATGTTGAAGGTAATAAATATTTAGATTGTTTAGCAGCTTATTCTGCAGTTAACCAAGGACATTGTCATCCTAAAATTTATAAGGCATTTATCAAACAAGCCAAAAAGCTAACTTTAACTAGTAGAGCTTTCAGAAATGATAAACTCCCTTTGCTTTATGAAAAATTACATAAACTTACGGGCTATGATAAATTTCTACCAATGAATTCTGGAGCTGAAGCTGTTGAAACTGCAATTAAAACTGCTCGTAAATGGGGATATAAAGTTAAAGGAATTGAGCCCAATAAAGCAGAAATTATTGTAGCAAGCGGAAATTTTCATGGAAGAACAACAACTATTATATCATTTTCGGATGATCCATCATCCTACGAAAATTATGGCCCTTATACACCTGGTTTTCAAATTGCAAAATATGGGAATTTGGAAGACTTCAAATTTAAAGTTAATAATAATACTGTAGCAATATTAGTGGAACCAATACAAGGAGAAGGTGGAGTAATTATTCCTCCAAAAGGTTTTTTGAAGGGATTAGAAGTAATTTGTAAAGAAAATAATATTTTATTGATTGTTGATGAAATACAATCTGGTTT
>ERZ795046.3752-NODE-3752-length-11731-cov-7.742549_pt1 | contig 11731 bp, 10 predicted proteins | sample MGYA00375130_ERZ795046 | MGnify/ENA primary metagenome ERZ795046 (study PRJEB30175, sample SAMN05720202) | activated sludge metagenome | isolation source: anaerobic digester from wastewater treatment plant | place: Japan | collected 2015-05-15 ...
TGTACTTTACGGTAATCTTTACTCTTTTACCTCCGGCCCATTTGGACAGCCATTTAGATGGGGACAGAGGTGGAGGATTAGAGCAAGAACCGCGGAAGATTCATGGGAACTATTCAACTCATTCTATCAAAATATATCCTGGGAATTTCCGTATCAATATGGTAGTCAGGATACTTCAGGTAATCCTCCTTTAGGACAGGTTGATATTATTCCTGCAGAAAGTTCTGTTTCTCTTATGAAAAAGTATGACTGTCTAATTTTTCTTGGCTGGAATACGATGACACAAAAAATATATAACAATTTAAAAGAATATGTTGAACAAGGAGGGCATATACTTGGTACATTGGCACACCTTGATACACGGACAAAAAGAAGTGCTCCTATTTCGTTAATATACGGTGGTAACTTACAAGACCTTTTTGGTGTTAAAATAACACTTGAAGGAAAAACTTATGAAGGTGGTATAAAATTTAAACAACAGCCAGCGGTGGGTAATTACCATTTTCCTTTATGGTCAGAAAAATGTGACCCTAAATATTACGAGAGAGGTTTTCCTATTGGTAATATGAAACTTGTTAAAGCAGAAGTTATTGCTTATTATTCTGATTCTTTTATAGATAGATGGGAAAATATGACTAATGTCCCAGCACTCATTGCTAACAGGGTAGGTAAGGGTATGGCATTCCTTGTTAATTCAATAGAATTCCCGGGTTACCAGGGCCTGAGAAGGTTTTACAAAGACCTTCTGTATTTTTTCGCTGCGGCGTGGCAAAAAGATATTATTGTAGAAGCCAGTGCTCATGTTCGTTTTGCGGTATATAATGAGGGTGATATGCACATAATATATTTGTTGAATACTGCCCCGAATTGTATTCACCGTGTCATTATTTCAAGGGGCTTGAATAACAAAATTCCATTGGATATTAGTCCTGGAGAGTTGAGGGTTGTATACACGAATGAGAGATTTCTTGTATCTCCTGAAAATAAGACGGCGCGTCTTATAAAAATGGGATTAAAAGGTCAGAGATTCTATTTATCTCTATATAATAAGAAAGAATATCCTGGAAAAACTGTTTGTTTTGTTGATGGACATAGATGGAAAGGGGAAATTTTTTTCTGTTGAAACGCAGAGAAAAACAAGTTATCTGAATTAAAAGAATATTTAAAAACAGTTGAATGGATTAAAAAATGGACTACTTCTTTATAGATATTGATGGGACAATAACTGATAACAATCCAGATAAAAAATATCCTGACGAAAAGATTATATGGAGTAACCCTATTTTGGGAGTTATAAGAGATGTAATGGTTGAAGAGAGATGGAAAACAGAAGAAGCAAAGAAGAAAGTAGAAGAATATGCGGATAAAATCATCTGGTGGGACTACCCTGATTTTATTGCTGAGTTTAATCTTCCTGTTGAAAAGACATGGGAAAAAATTTATAAATGGCATTATGACTATAAAATAGTTTACTGGGATACTGTTGAATTAATTAAAGAATTGTATAAAAAAGGGAAAGATTTATTCATAGTAAGTAATAATCCAATAGTTGGGTGCCTATTGAATTTAAAAGTAGCAGGTCTTGGAGATATAACTGGTTCTATGTATTTTAAAAGAATTCTTGGAGCAAATATTTTAAGGGGACAAAAGCATCAAGTAGAATTGTGGAAAAAAGCAATTGCACAGGTTGGAGTTGGAGCACAGAAAATTGTAAATATTGGAGATAATATAAGTGAAGATGGTACGATACCATTAAAAGTAGGTCTTAAAAAATGTTTTGTTATAAGAAGAGACGAATCCGAAAAAGAAGAAAATGGCATAATTATTGTTAAAAACCCTTTTTCTATACTGGACTATATTTAAGTTTCTCCTTCTCTCTTATTATAGTTATATTTTCTATCTCATAAATAGTTAAGGCAACTGCTATAACAGATGCAGTTTCAACTTTTAATATCCTTTTTCCCATACTCACATTTACCGCACCATATTGTTCTGCAAGTGATATCTCTTCATCTCCATATCCACCTTCTGGCCCAATAAATATATGGATATTCGCACCTTTTTTTATTCCAGGGAAATTTCTGGTAATATCTCTTAAAGAGGTGGTTGCTTTTTCCCAGAAGAGAATTTTTATATCCGCCTGTATTTTAATTGCCTCATCAAATTTAATGGGTTGTTCTATACCCATTACAATTTCTCTTCCTGCCACTTTTGACGCTTCGGCGGATATTCTCTGCCATCGTTCTTTTTTATATAAGGTCCTGTCAGAGGTTAAATTTACTATAACCCTTCTACTTATTACAGGATAAACCTTCTTTACTCCTAACTGTGCGACTTCACTTATTATTTTATCCATCTTACTGCCTTTCGGGATACTCTGGAAAAGATGCAGATTGAATGGGGGTTCAATTTCCACTACCTTTTCTATTCTCAGAACCTCTCCTTCCATTGTTCTTCTGTCCACTTTTTTTATGGATATCTTATACTCATAGCCACTACCGTCAAATCCAATAAATGCATCTCCTTCTTTCATCCTCAGGACATTTAAGAGATAGTGAAGTAAATTGCCTTTGATATGTATTCTGGAATGGTCTCTTTCGTAGTCAGCAGGGGCAAGATAGATTCTTCTCATTTTATCAAAAAGACAGGGATTATCTATATTTACTCAGGTCAAAATCAAATTCACAGGTATATTTTTCTTTACCTTCCGGCTCAACATTAAACTGTATCCACAATACTACCTTTGCATCTGATGGTATATCTGTTTTCTTGAATTTCACCCTGCTTTTTACTATCTGGGTATAATCTCTCCCCATTTCGCTATATGATGGTATGAATGTATAAACCGGCATAAATTCCTTTTTATCATATTTAAGAAGAAACTTAACGCTTCTTCCAAACTGTGGGTAACCACCAAATAGAAGGACTTCAAAGACAATCATATCAGCATCTTCTGTCAGTGCCTTTTCTATCACTTCCCTTCTGACCTGTTGACCCATTTGCTGCGCCTGTTTTGCAAGGAGAGCAGTTCTTAAAAACGGGGTTATAAGTGTTGCACTGCCTTTACCTTCACCATAGCCAAGATTTACTGTCCAGTTAGAAGCAATTTCTGTTGGAGAAAGTTCCGCGTTTTTAATTCCGAATTCAATGGCTTCTTCTATCTCCCCTTCTGATATGGGTAAAGGGACTTCTACTGATTTCTTATTACACCCTGAAAAAAATATTACTGCTGTTAAAGAGAAAAAGATAACAATTTTTTTAAACATCTACTAACTCCTTTTCTTGTTCTTGAATAAAAATTATAATTTTATTCCTTTTTTGTCAAATTTTACTTCCAGTACGAAAATAGTGGGAGATACTTAAAAAACAGGTCCGAGATAGAAATAAAATATACCTTTTTCAAGAGAGCGGATACCATAGCCAATATACACAGGACCAAGTGGTGTCTTTACCCCGCTGAATATAGAACCGGACAGTTTCATATCTTCCAGAGAAATATTATCTACCTCTTCCCATACATTGCCCGTTTCAATTGAGGAGCCAATGAAGTATCCTGTAATACTGAAAGGCAATGTCTTTGCAAATGACCTTATGTATGTGATTCTGAATAATCCTTCATAATTTCCGATTAACTCATCAAGGTTAAGTCCGCTTATCCTCTGAAATCCACCGAGTGTAAAACTTCTATACAGTGGTAATTCAGTGTCAAAACTGCTTCCTGCTTCAAGATAGGCAAGAATAGTGTTATGTTTATTACTCCATGCCCCCAATCCTTTCAGTAATAACTTATGGAATTCCTGCTCTTCTAAACCCGGGAATGGAGTGCTGTAATCCGCACTGAAATACCAGCCACTTTCAGGGAATAAAAGATTATCCAGATGGTCTATAACGAATGAACTGTTCAATAAAAAAAGGTTGTCTTCATACTCTGGAAGGGTTATATCTCCAATGGATGGCTCACTTGTAAGATTTTCTCCTTCTATGCCTGCACGGAACTGTCCTTCATTTCCTATATTTACACCACCGTAGAGTCCTGTTGATGTTGTTCTTGTTCTGTAACGGGCATAACGGTCATCATCTTTGTAGAGGTCTGTATTCCTTTGATGGTATGAAAAAGAAGGGGCTATGAAGAAGTGGTCTCCGTAGTCAATTGGCTGGTAAAATTCTGCTTCAATGATATGGTCTATACCCATTTTAAGATAAATATTCAGTTCTCCACCGCGTAGATTCATCTGGGTCATCCTGTATCGTAAAAGAGGATTAAAATCCCTTGTACTGTCAAACTGCAAACCGAGATATAGATAATTTGGGCCCCACGGTTTTGTTATCGGTTCAATCTTCAGGCCATAGTTTTCATCCATACGGGTAATCTGATAATCAACCCGTTCAAAAAGTCCTGTTGCATATATATTTGTGATGTCCTGTTCAAGTGTATCTAAATCCAGTTTTTTACCTACTGCTGTTTTTATCCTTTTTTCCACAATCAAAGGAGATACCTTTTTGGGTGGGAGAATCTCTATAAAATCAACGATTACAGGTTCTTTTCTGTTTCTTGCGGACACATAACTTTTTATTTGCCTGTATTCCTCTTCAGAAACGGATGCCGAAGCCAGCAGTTCTTTTTTCTCTATAGCGGCAGATTCTCCTTCCCTTATAATCTCCTTTGCCTTTTTAAAGTCCGTATTGGAGAGTCCTTCAAGTTTTAGTGAGAGAAGTATATCGTCTTTTTTGAGAAGGGAAAGCTGATAAAGGTGGTTACGTCTGCCATATATGGCAAGCACCTGTTTTGTCACATCAACAAGGTTTTTCAGTTCATCCTTACTTAAAAGTTGTGAACTTACATCAACTGCTATAATCCGCTCAGCACCAAGTTCACGAGCAGTTTCTATTGCGAGATTTGCCACAACTCCACCATCTACAAGAATCCTATTATCTATTTCAACGGGGGCAAATATCCCTGGTATGGACATACTTGCCATTATTGCCTTTGTCAAACTTCCAGAAGAGAGGTTAACTCGTTCTCCCGTGACAAGGTCTGTGGCAACTGCGCGAAATGGTAAAGGAAGGCGGTCAAAGTCATCAACTGAAAGAACAGGAAGCAATATATTATTCAGTGCTATCCTTAGTTTCTGTCCTGCTATCATACCCTGAGGGATTTGAATCTGGTCTACTGCATACCCAATCTCCACACCCTGCATATATTTAGACAGATCCTTTCTCAATCTGTATGGTTGCTGCATTGGTTTCGGGTTATCTGAGAAGATGTCATCCCAGTCAACCTCAAGCATCTTTTTTTCAATCTCTGAAGGAGAAAGTCCCGCAGCGTAAAGACCGCCGACAATGGCACCCATACTTGTTCCTACTACCATATCTACAGGGATGTGAAGTTCCTCTAATACTTTCAATACTCCTATGTGTGCAATACCGCGCGCACCTCCACCGCTTAATACAAGAATAGTAAATGGATGTTTTCTACCTATCGTTTGTTCTTCTGACAACACCAATCCGGACAAAAGAAAAAAAAGCAGAAAAAAATACTGGCTGATTTTAAAACATTTATTATCCATAGCATTTCTATTTTAACACATCTCTATCTTTTTATTAATTTCCACTAAACCTTTTCACAATGATTGCTGTCTAATAACAAAACATGGGGAAAAATACTTATAAAGATGGTTTTACCTTGATAGAACTGCTGGTGGTAATTGCAATTATTGCAATACTGGCAGGGCTTGTACTTCCTGCTTTATCCCATGCAAGAGAAATGAGCAGAAGGGCTGTATGCCTCAATAATCTCAGACAACTTTTTCTTGCACTTGATATGTATGCCACTGATAATCAGGATTATTACCCGATTGCTGCTGCTGTCCCTTCATTACACCTGAATGATGACCCGAGAATATGCGATATCCTTGCTCCTTATCTGAAATCCCCTTATGTTTTCAGGTGTCCCTCTGACAGGGAAGGATATTTTGAGAGGGAGGGTTCAAGTTATGAGTATAATGTCTCTTTAGGTGGAAGGAAAAGAGACAGAGGAAGAGGCCTTTCAAGAATGGGGACAAGTAGAATCTGGGTTTTTTATGACTATAAAGACTTTCACGGACAGGGTATAAGAAATTTTGTTTTTCTTGATGGCCATGCAACACATGAGCCAGTAGCAGAAACAGGGGAGGAAGAATGAAAAAACTGATGTGGCGAGAGATGGATAAACAAAAGAAAAAAAAGATAATAGTGATTTCCTTAGCAGTTATCTTTATTACAGGAGTAAGTGCGACTGCTATATACGGACTATCAAAGAGACCACCTGACTTTGAAAAGTTATCAGATGAAAAGGTTCTTAATTATGTAAGGTCAGGAAAGGCAATGACACTTGACAGGGAACACCTTGTAAAACTTGGCGAACGTCTTGAAAAGATAACACCTGAACAGAGAATGGAACTGATGGGAGAACTTACCCCGGAAGAAAGAGAAAACTTCAGGGAAAGCAGAAGGATGGTAGCAGAAGCAAGGATACAGAAGACGATAGATGAATTTTTCTCCCTTCCTCCTGAAAAACAGAATGAATTCCTGGATAGGCAGATTGATGAGATGGAAAAGAGAATGGCTGAATTCAGGCAGAGGTTTGCTGATAGGGCAGGGGGATTTCCTCAGATATTTCAGGGTGAAAGACCGCGGGAAGGTGGAGAAAGAAGAGAAGGTGCATATACTGGTGGCCAGCAGGCAGTTCAACAGGGTGTAGCAGGAAGGCAGGGCAGAAGAAATGTCTCTCCTGATGCACGTTTACAACGTATGAGAAATCGTCTCTCAGAGACCACCCCTGAAGAAAGAGCGAAGAGAAGAGAATATTTCCGTCGGTTAAGAGAAAGGATGGCAGAAAGACGCCGCAGCCGTTGACACCTCATCTCCCTTTTTGATAATATAAAAGATAGAAAAAGGAGGAGGGGGAGATGAAGGCACTACTTTTATCAGGGGGAGAAGGAACACGGCTCAGGCCTTTTACCCTTACAATACCTAAACCGCTTTTACCTGTAGCAAATATCCCGCTGATTTCTTACCAGTTTGAATTGCTTAAGAGATACGGTATTACAGAAGTTATTGTTGGAGTGGGTTATAAGGCAGATTGTTTCAGAAAGGTTGTGGGAAAGATTGCGAAGGATATGGGTATTAAAGCCTCTTTTTCTGTGGAGAATACCCCCCTTGGCACAGGTGGTGGATTGAGGAATGCATATCCATTTTTTAGAAAAGATAAAGAACCATTTGTTGTATTCAATGGCGATGTCATAGCGGATTTTAATTTAGATAAGATAATAGCATTTCATAAAGAGAAAAACGCTTATTTAACTATAGGACTTGTCAGGATAAGCAACCCCTCTTCTTATGGTCTTGTAATAACAGATTCAGATATGTCCATAAAAAAGTTTATTGAAAAACCATCTCCGGAAGAGATAATATGCGATACTATCAATTCTGGTGTTTATATCTTTTCTCCTGAGATATTTTCTGAGATACCTTCCGGTAGACCTGTTTCTCTTGAAAAAGAGATATTCCCTTCATTGCTTGAAAAAGGCAAGAAAATTTATGCTTATATCCATTATGGCTACTGGATCGATGTTGGTACTGTGGAAAAATACAGGAAGGTGAACTTTGATGCATTAGAAGGAAAAACAGGTATTTTTGCAGGAAAAGGACAGAGGAGCAATCTTATTACAGGTACCGCGAGTGTTTTGAAAGAAGGAGTGGAGATAAAGGGCAGGGCGGTTATTGGTAATAAATGTTTCATAGGTAAGAACTGTATTATAGAAGAGAGTATAATAATGGATGGTGCTGTTATCAAGGATAATTGTGTTATATCAAATTCAGTGATTGGGACAGATGTGCTGATAGAAAATGACTGCTGTATAAACAATATGGCACTTTCAGACAGGAGCTTTATCGGGGCATTTACTCGCTGAAATATCACCTCCGCGGTGGGACAAAGCCCACCGCGGAGGTGGGAATGGTTAATTGTATGATATAACTTTGAAGTTAATAATAGTTTTTTTGCTGTAATGCCTGATAAGTTTCTGTGCCTGTGTCATAAATTTTTTGTTTTTTACAAGTGCGGTTGGGCCTGGCTGTCCCGGTATAATCAGAATGCCTTTTTTATATTTTTCTGCAATCTCTGCCAGTTTCTTATTTTCTTCTTTATCCTTGCCAATTACAATATTCCCATCTTCAAAGTGCCTTCCTGCTTTAAGAATCTGGATGTCAAATGAAGAAATCCTTTTTCTCGTTTCAAGAACAGGTTGCACCTTCTTACAGAAATCAGGATAACACAGGAGACATCCACCAGCAGGATTGGGATATGATATCCCGAAGAGATTTGCAAGTTCAATCTGTCTTTTTCTCTGTCTCCCTGCAATTCTTTCCAATCTGTTTCTGTCTATAATCCCTTTCTTCTCTGCCTCTGTTGGTGGTAAAAGTTTTGCACTCAGGGGCCTCAGGAGTTTTCCTTTAAGCCCTGCCTCTTTCTCTATAAGATACAGGACATTTCTCCTCTGGCTCATCGGCCTTTCTCCGACGACTTCCCCTGTAACAATAATATCTGCTTTAATTTTTCTTGCTAACCATTTTGCTTTTTTGAGAAGAAAAATGTGGCAGTCAATACATGGATTAAGGGCTGCTCCCCTTCCAAACTCTGGCTCTCTTAACATCTTTATGTATTCTCTCAGGAGAGAACCTTCTGTGCAGTCCATTATATGCAGTTTCACTTCCTGTTCTTTTGTAAATTGTATAACGTCGTCTTTTCTGTGTGAGCATCCTTCAAACGGCAGAATAAAATGGACTGCATCAACATTTTTTCCCCCTAACTGGTTTTTCATCATAACCAGTGCAAGACGACTATCAAGTCCGCCAGAGAGAAGTACCAGTGCTTTTGCCTTTTCTTTTTTCATAGTTATAGATTGTATCATTTTTTTTGTTTCTATTCTTTCCCCCTCACCCCCTCTCCTGTTTCCTCTCCCCATGCCTGTTCGCCTGTGGCGAAACCTGTCCGCCTCGGGCGGAGGGGGAGAGGGATAAGGTGAGGGGGGACACCTCTCCGCTTTCCCCCTCTCCTCACCTCTCCCCTTGGGGGAGAGGAATAGGGTGAGGGGGAGAATGGTAAGCTGGGATGTTTAAGGAATGAGAAGTTTAATAGCAGCCACTACAGTAAGAACTTCAACAACGATATTAAAGACCTTTGTGGGTATCTTTCTGAGCAGTAATATTCCTGCTGTTGCACCGCAGATGATACCCGGTAGAAGAATTAAATTTAGTTTTAAGGAATAGGGATTTATCAGCCCAAGTTTTGTACTGAAAGGAACTTTAAAAAGATTTCCGAAGAAGAAATACCATGCACCTGTTCCTATAAACTCCTTCTTCTCCAGATTCATCGCAAGCAGATATATAATCATTATAGGTCCTGCTGCATTAGCCATCATAGTCGTTATTCCTGCGATAAGTCCTAATATAGCAGCAAAATACCATTTATGTGGCAGGTCAATATCACTTTTCTTTTTCCAGAGAAAATTTAAACCCAGCATTATAAGTATGATAATCCCTATTAAAGGTCTCAACTGTTCATCTCTTATCTTCCCCATCAAAAGATAACCGATAAATATACCTGTAAATGCATATGGAAAAAGCCGCAGAAGATGTTTCCATATGACATTTCTTCTGTAATATATAACAGCAAATATATCTCCACATATAAGTAGTACGAGTATAATTCCTGTGGATGCTCTGGCAGGGAGTACCATAGCAGAGAGTGAAATTGCAAATAGCGCAAGTCCGGGAACACCTGTTTTTGATACACCTATCATAAAACTACTGAGAAGAAGCAGCAGGAATTCCGGCGGGGCAGGATGATATATTGTTTCCATATGTTTTTTCTCTACTTTCTTATTTCACAAAGAATGTTATTGGTTCAATGTCCAGCATAGTTTTAAGCCCGGGAGATGTTTTCAGCACAACAGGTATGGCATTAGTTACAATGGCACAGGTTGCTATATCTCCATTAACCCCGCCCTTGATGGTGCTTTCTATGTCAGGAGTTCCTTTTATGATTACCCTGTCATATGGCTCTTCAATACCTGCGGCAGCAATAAATAGAAGGGTGATTAGTTCTTCTCCTTTTGAAAATCCCTTACCTGTCTGTTTTACACCGAGGACTCTTCCTTTTTCAACAATCTTGCCACCTACTGTAATATCTTCTTCTGCAATCACCGGTTCTATAATGTCTTCCGTGATATCCATCTTCCATCCCATACGGCTTGCTATCATATGTATGGATTCAGTCAGTCCCACATGGCGCAGTGTACCTTCCTTTACCCTTTTGTTAAATTCCTCAACGGTTATTCCTATACCAACCTTCTGCTGGAACGGTATCCGTCTTTTAGACGCATCCTGAATCCGCTCAATCCTTATTTTTTCCACATTCTGACAGACACCTGTAAGTATCAAAGGAAGAAAATCCATCAAAAATCCAGGATTTACACCTGTCCCCAGTACGGAAACATTATTATTTTTCGCTGCTCTGTCTATCTCTCTGGCAATTTCAGGATAAGTTATCCATGGATATGAAAGTTCTTCACAGGTAGAGACAATGTTTATTCCACAGTTAAGGACTTCAAGTATCTGTGGTTTTATTTTTATAAGTGAAGAGGTGGTTGTAAGTACCATCACGTCTATTTTTTTCTTATCAAGGACATCACCCGCTTCCTGAATAGTAATTCCTTTCTTTTCAGAAAAACCAGTAAATTCTGATAAATCCTTTCCCAATTTTTCAGGGTCTATATCTATAGCGCCCACTATATCAAAACAGTCCCTTTCAAGTATATACTGTGCAATTTTCACTCCTATCGGTCCTACTCCATATATCGCAACTTTTATCTTTTTTCCCATTTGTTTCTCCTTCCCCTGTAAGGTTCTTTCTAATTTTTCAATATGTGAATCTTTATCTGTTCGTTGTTCGGTGACAGTATCCGTTTCCTACCCCCTCTCCTGTCTCCTCTCCCCGATGGGGAGAGGGATAGGGTGAGGGGGCACCTCTCCCCATCCGCTTGAGGCGGACAGGCATGGGGAGAGAATTAAGGTGAGGGGGATTTCTTCTACATCAGCATATCCTTGGCAGCTGGCTTCCCGAAAGCATATCCACAATTCTGTAAGACCCCACAACTGTTTTCATCACTACCTGACCTTCATACCCCTTTACCACTTCTCCTATTACAGTGGATTTCCTTCCAAGTGGGTGTTTTCTCATAGCAGAAAGAACCTTTTCTGTATCCTTTTTCCCGCAGATAATCACTACTTTCCCTTCACTGGCAAGATATAGTGGGTCAAAGCCCAATATCTCACAGAGAGATGATACCTTTTTACTTACAGGTATCTTCTCTTCGTAAAGTAGTATGCCATATCTTAAACCCCCGGCTATCTCATTAAGAGTGGTTGCTATCCCCCCTCTTGTAGGGTCTCTCATAAAGTGGATATTATCAGAGGTATTCAGTACATCCTTTATCAGTTTATGTAAAGGAGCACAATCACTTTTTATACTCGCTGAAAGACCAAACTGTTTTCTTGCCAGAAGCACTGCAAGTTCGTGCTCGCCGATATTACCGTTTATTATAACTGTATCACCACTTTTTATAAAGGTCTTTCCCATCTTTACCTTCTTACTTCTTATCCCGATACCCGATGTATTTATAAAAATTCT
>ERZ795046.3757-NODE-3757-length-11714-cov-45.244789_pt1 | contig 11714 bp, 21 predicted proteins | sample MGYA00375130_ERZ795046 | MGnify/ENA primary metagenome ERZ795046 (study PRJEB30175, sample SAMN05720202) | activated sludge metagenome | isolation source: anaerobic digester from wastewater treatment plant | place: Japan | collected 2015-05-15 ...
TCATTAAGGTTCGTGAGTACATGACAAAACCGTCTTCACCAGATTTCGATTTTCAGGCGAAGTGGAACAACAATATTCCAATGCCGTTCCGAATCATGAAGGGCAGAGTGCTAAAAGAGACAAGAGGAATGGTCATGATGGACTGTATAGCAGTTCCTCTCAAGACAGATGTTTGCATGAGGTGCGGAAGACCTTTAACTCACCCTGTCAGTCGTCTTTACGGAATCGGTCCTGAATGTGGAGGACACGCACACATCAATCCATTTGATACAGAGGAAGAGTTGTATGCTGCTTTAGATAAAGTAAAGGAACAACTTTCTCAGATTAAGTGGAGGGGATGGATTATCAAATCAGCACTAATTGAAGTTGAAGAAGTTAGGTCTTGACAAACCAGCCAAAGTCAAAAAGCAAAGGAATATTAAGCTCGTCGAAAACAACAAGAATGTCAGGAGGTTAGATAATGTCAGATATTGAAATTCGACCTGTTATGGAACACTACGAAGTCTATCAAAATGGAAGGTTTCTGTTTTCAGGAGACACACTTAGGGAAGTAGAGCAGGACCTTGAAGAAATGGAGGAAAAGAAATGATAAATACAAAAGGTGAGTGGATTTATACAAATGGCTAAGAATATTAAAAGAGGTCAGGTTTGGTATCATGTTCCTACAGTAACTCCGACAGGACATATTCAGAGAGGTCCCAGACCTGTTATCATCGTATCAAATAATCAATGCAACGAGAACTCATCTGTTCTCCTCGCCGTACCTTGTACCACACAGATTAAGAAGAACTATCCAACTCATGTAATGTTTATCATGAACAAGCAAGTAAACATTGCTCTCACGGAGCAGGCAGGTCCAATCAATGTAGATGAACTCACGAACCTGAAGTATGTTTTAGAGGATTACATAATGGACCAGATAGATAACGCACTTAAGATTGCATTTGGACTCGCACCTATTCCGTCAAACATTCCTGGTCGTCAGTTCAATCCGAATTACAGTATTCCTTGTGAACCTGTAGAGAAGGAACCTATCGGTCATCAGGTGGAGAAGTTCTATAAAAAGTATCCGGACTATAAACCGGAAGAGCCTAAGAAGAGAAATGAATGGACGAACGATAATGTAAGACAGTTCGTTGAAGATTGCTCCTCTCTTTCTACTGAAGCGGTGTGTGCCAAGTACAAGATTTCAAAGGCTACTATGAAGAAATACCTGAGAAAATTCAGAAGCAAATAGGGAGGAAATTATATGTCTTTAATCAAGTGGGACAAGAGACCTCCAGTAATTAAGAGCGAAGAAGACGAAAGTATCAAAGCAATATTCGATGAACTGAAATCTACTTCGAGTCGGATAGGCAAAGAGAGTATCCTGGATAAAGCAAAGAGCAACGATACCTTTTCAGCAGTCCTCCATTTTGTGCTTAATCCGTACATTACCACAGGACTCTCAGATAAAAAGATTACAAAGAAGGTTGCTGTTCCTGCACTCAAAGAACTGCATTCTTTCACAGAAGCATTGGAGTTCCTGAAGAATAACAATACAGGGTCAGATGAAATCATAGCAAGTATTCAGAAGTTTATTCGTGAAAGAACTCCAGAGATGTCAGAGTTTTACCGGAGCATCTTTACAAAGTCTATCAAGGTAGGCGTCGGAGCAGCGACTGTCAATAAGGTCTACGGACGAGAGTTTATTCCACAATTTGAGGTTATGCTCGCTGAAAAATACTTCGACAATATAGAGTGGGTAGATGGTAAGGAGTTCACTATCACTCTTAAACTTGACGGTATTCGTTGTGTTGCTATTAAGCAAGATGGAAAGGTAAGATTCTTCAGCAGACAAGGTCAGGAAATTCTTGGATTGGTAGAGATTCAAAAGGAACTTGAGTCTGTTAATAAGGAGTCGTTTGTACTGGACGGCGAACTCATTGTAGATGGACCTGGAACCAGTGCAGACCAGTACAAAGTCACGACTCAGGTTGTACGAACAGATGGAGATAAGAAAGGTGTCACATTCTATGCTTTTGATGTTCTCAAGGTAGAGGAGTTTGAGAATCAGAAATGTGAAACACCTTATACTCTCAGAAGAAAGACTCTGGAAGAGGAATTCAAGTTCCTCAATCATGTGACACCGCTTCCAGCTCTGTATAGCGGAACGGACACGCAGAGGATATTCGACCTACTGGAACTTGTCCGCAAGCAGCATAAAGAGGGCGTCATGGTTAATATCAACGATGCTGTGTACGATTTCAAACGGACAAGGAATCTGCTTAAGGTGAAGGTAATGCAGGATGTAGACCTTGCCATTACAGGGTTTGAAGAAGGGTCAGGAAGGTTGAAAGGTACTCTGGGTCGCATAAATGTAGACTATAAAGGAAACACTCTCGGAGTTGGCACAGGATTCTCAGACGAACAGAGAAAATGGTTTTGGGAGAATAAAGATAATCTCATCGGACGAGTTATCAGTGTTCAGTATTTCGAAGAGACGCAGAATGCAAACGGAGTACCTTCGTTGAGATTTCCTGTATTCAAGGAACTTCGGGAAGAAGGAAAGGAGGTCAGTTATTCATGAAGACTGCAAGTCAGAAGCAAGAGCAGCAGATTGCTAAAATGGTCGGTGGAAGAACCCAGGCTAATTCAGGCGGAACAAGATTCGGCGGAGGAGATGTTCATACAAAGAATTTATTCATCGAAGCAAAGACTCCTCTGTCTGATAAAGCATCATTCTCCATCAAGAAGGAATGGCTGGACAAGGCTCAGGAACAGGCATTTGAGCAGGGAAAAGACAACTATGCTTTAGCATTCCGCTTCGGTCCTGATGAACCTGATTTCTTTGTCATCGACAGAAGACTGTTTCGTCAATTAGTCAAATATTTAGAGGAGGAACAATCTTAGATGGAGAAGCAAAGCAAAGAATGGTTTATACGCCAGCTATCAAAAATAAGTGACCGTTATGGATACCCATATTTAGTCGGAGTAATGGAACACTATAATGCGTATAATTTAAGAGTTTTAACTCTCGAACAAGTTAGAGCTTATTATAATAAATATATAGGAGGTGAAATTATGGACCTAAGAAATAACAATATTACTGTACGTGAGATACTAAGCAATCCAAAAGCTAGACAGCTATTAATGAGAGAATTATCTGGCTATGTAAACCCACAAATGATTTCATTTGCTTCTGCGATGACATTGAATACTGTTCTAAAATATGCACATGGAAGAATTGAAAACAAAAAAATAGATGAGTTGATAGAAAAACTGAAAGAAATGTAGTAATTTATGTATAGTAATAGAAAACTGATTTAAAATATGATAGTAACATATTATTATGCATATTAATATAATTTATAGGAGGTAAAATTATGGAACACGAAATCAGGTTCTGGAGATTTGCTGATGGTAGTTTCTACACCACAGCACTCGAAATAGAGAACTATGGAGCGTCTTTCGGAGCATCTATTCGAAGAGACGACAAGGGCGTAAGACATCCAGGGTCGGTAGTCAACGGTCACATCAAGAAAATCAAGGGAGACCAAGCACTTCGCAGAAAGTTTAACCTTACAGATAGCGACTGTATTCAGTTAGATGTCAATCATCCTGGAAACTTTACAGTTATCAATGATATGATAAGTGAGAACATTATCAATCATTCTTCGCTCAAGGGAGGTTTTCTTGATTTATATTCCAGAAAGGCTTGTGACGCTGTTGTTTGTATGATGCTCAGAAAGATTGATTTTCTTTCTGACGACGATGATATTGTTTTAATGGACACTTATTCGGGAGTAGATATCAAGCCTACAACTAAGAGATTTGATAAAGTCAGAGATAGGGTAGATAAGAATAAGTCTCTTCTAGCTCGAAGAAATGTTCAAGCAGTGTCTCAGATAGTTGAAAATGCAATGCCGTCGGTAATGTCGATGATGTCTATAGAGGAGCAGAAGGCTGTCAGGAAGTATCAAAATCTCGTCAAGACAACGAGAGAAAATGGTAGACCTTATATCAAGAAAGGCGGAAAGGAAAAGAACAATGAAAAATAAACAAATATCGCTGGCGGTTAAGTATCGCCCAAAGACATTCGATGATGTCGTAGAACAGGAAGCAATCAAGGACATTCTTATAGAGCAGCTTGAGACTAACTCTTTCAAGCACGCATATCTTTTCTGTGGACCAGCAGGTTGCGGAAAGACAACAGCCGCTCGTATATTCGCAAATGAGCTGAATAGGAGGAAGGGTAACCCGATTGAAGTAGATGCTGCTTCTAACAATGGTGTCGATAATATCAGAGAAATCATTGATAATGCAAAGCGTAAAGCACTCGACAGCGAGTACAAGGTTTATATCATTGATGAGGTTCATATGCTTTCTATCGGCGCTTGGAATGCAATGCTGAAACTCCTGGAAGAGCCGCCTGCAGGAACAATCTTCATCATGTGTACTACAGACCCACAGAAGATTCCTGCAACCATTCTTTCTCGTGTTCAGCGTTATGATTTCAGTAAGATTTCTCTCGACAAGATTGTAGAGCGTCTGAAATATATCATGGCTATGGAAAATGAGGAAGCGTGTGAAGCAGGTTGTGATGGAGCATTTGAGTTCGACACAGAGGCTCTTGAGTACATCGCAAAGCTGGCAGAGGGAGGCATGAGGGACGCCATTACAATGCTTGACAAATGCCTGTCACTCTCGCCAATGCTCACAGTTGAGTCAGTGGTTAAGGCACTTGGTACAGTAAACTATACGGTACACTTTGAATTACTGTATCAGTTGGCGTCTCGTAGTTCTCTCAAGGCTGTAGAAATAATTGAAACAGTTTACAACAGCGGTAAGGACATTAAGCAGTTTATCAAACAGTTTCAGTTCTTTGTTCTTGATGTTTGTAAGTATCAGATGTTTAAGTCTTTCAAGTACATCGCCATTCCTGAGTTACCGGAATACAAGATAAAAATGGAAGACGAAGACTATGATGATTGTCTAAAGATTCTGGATTGGGCTCGTCAGTTGAATGCGGACATCAAGTGGGAGTCCAATGCTAAGGCGATGATTGAAACAGCAATTCTCGTGTTCTGTAAGGAGGAATAATCATGGTAGGTCAGAAGAACAACTTGGAGTTTCTTCAGACCTGTTTGGATACAGGGCGTTTTCCTCGATTCCTTATCTTGACAGGACCGAAGGGTTCCGGAAGAAAAACACTCGCTAAATACATAGCGAAGAAATGTCTTCATGCTTATGAAATCTATCCTGGAATGGGAGTAGAAGCAGTTCGTGAAGCTATTGAGAATTCGTATCGTTGTGCTGGTACCACTGTATATGTGTTCCCAGACGCAGATAAAATGTCATCTCAGGCCAAGAACGCCTTGCTCAAGGTAACAGAGGAACCTCCTAAGCAGGCATACTTCATCATGACAGTAGAGAGCATGAATAACACGCTGGCGACGTTGAAGAGCAGAGGAACAGAGATTGCAATGGAGCCATATTCCAAGGCCGAACTCGCTGAATTCAGAAAGCCTAACAATGCGATGGAAGAACTTGCTCTTGATATTGCAGCAACACCGGGTCAGTATTTAGACCTGGTGGCTGCAGATGCAGAGAAATTCTATGCTTTCTGTGAAAAGGTGCTGGATAACATCGCAGCAGTAACCGGGGTCAACGCATTCAAGATTGGTAACAACTTTAAATTCAAAGAAGATGCTGATGGATATGACCCGGTACTTTTCTTCGAATGCGTGAAGCATATCTGTGTTCAAAGAGCAAGAAAGTCGGACAGCAAAGAGGAACTCGTCTGCTTAAATGAGACAATCAAATGCACAAACGCTTATTCAAGAGAACTGATGATGACAGGCGTGAGGAAAGACTCGACATTCGATATGTGGATTCTTGCAATGCGTGACATCTGGAAGGAGGTCGAGTAAATGAAACTTCATGAACTGCAAAAGCAAATCATATCTAAAGAACTCGACAAGGTATATGTTTTCACTGGAGAAGAAATTGGAGTCATGGACATCTATTTAGACAAGATATATTCTATCGTAGGCTGTGATGTAGTCCGAATGGAATCTGTTCAGGAAGCGTATGCTAAAATGACACAGCGCCGAATTTCTGGAGCACCAAGATGCTTCGTAGTACGAGACGATAAAGAGTTTCTCAAACAGGATAAAATCTGGAATACTGTTTTCTCGTTAGCAGACAAATCTCCTGATTACCTTATCCTGATTTACTCATCGATGGATAAGAGAAGCAAGTTCTACAAGCAGAACACAGAGATGCTCACAGAGTTTGAGAAGTTGTCACCCGAAATGCTTGCCAAGTACATCAGCAAGGAACTGCCCGGAATGAAGGAAAGAGACGCCTGCAAGCTGGCAGAGATATGTGAATGTAATTACAGTCGTATTCTTCTTGAGTGCGATAAGATTCGTCACTATGCTCACAGAACCCAGAAGTCAAACGGTGTGGTTGATTTTGGAAAGGCAATGAACATTCTGATTGAGCAGGGTGTTATCTTTCAGCCTATCGGAGATATCACATTCAAGTTCACAGATGCAATTTTGACTCGAGATTACAAAAATACTTCACGGTATTTGAGAGAAGCAAGGCAGAAGGGCGAGCCAGAAATAATGGTTTTGTCTATCCTGTACAATGGGTTCAAGCAGATTCTTATGGTACAGGGCCTTGGAAGAGACCAGAGCGAGCCTGTAAAGAGGACGGGTCTTACACCGTGGCAGGTAAAGATGGCCAAAGAGAAGCAAGGCCACTACTCTATTTCAGAGCTAATCAAAGCACTCAAGATAGTTCGTTTCGTAGAAAAGGGAATTAAGACAGGACAAATCGATGCTGATGTATCGCTCGAATATGTAATTGTCAATATTATGTAGGAGGTATAACCATGGAAGAGAAATGCGGGAGGTAGAGCATGAGTAACACATTATTACCCTGTCCTTTTTGCGGATGCAAGGCTATCCTGTGTAGCACTGGAAACCATTTTGCGACTGAAAAGTTTTTTGTTTCGTGTGGAGTTTGCGGAGTTGAAACGCCAAGAATTGCACGAACACGGAAAGAAGCCGTCGCCGCATGGAACCACAGGGCCCAAGACATGTATGTAATAGGTCAAGGAAATGTGATGGATGCCTCCACAATCGATGCTGCGCCTGTGGTGCGTGGGGAGTGGATAACAAACTCTGACTACCCAGACACGGTTATTTGTAGTCTATGCGGATGGAGAGAATCCGTATGGTGGGCAGATAAAGGCACTAACTACTGCCCGAACTGCGGCGCAAAGATGGAGGACAAGTCATGAAAATAAGTGATAAATCACAACGCATTGTGGCTGAGGTACTCACTCAGTTCATGTTTGCACGAACAATGGACGAAGTGACGGAAGTATGGAATCGAGTCTTCGAGCAGTATGGCTTGTGCGACGACCCTTTCACCCTCACTCCTTGCTCTCCCGGAGAATATGAAAAGAACAGGTTGGAGTACGAAAAACAAGCAATGATTGAGAAATACGGTCATTGTGATGGTTTGGAATAAAGGAGGAATAATCATGGAAAAGAAATGCGGAGAATGCAAGTATCACAGGTTTGAAGAAGGAGATTGGATGTGCTGTTGCCTGGACTCCGACAGGTGCGGAGAATACACCGATTACGGTGAGAATTGTGAGGAGTTTGAAGAGAGATGAATAGAGAACAGAGAAGGAAAGCAGCTAAGACACCGATGGACGCAAAGACACTGAAAAGAATCGTAGATGATGCAGTAGAGAATACAAAGAACGCATCATTTCAGCTGTTTATGCTGGGCTTAGCAAGAGATTACAGAAACCACGGAATCGAGCCTAAAGAAGCAGTCGTTTATCTTAAACAGATGGAAGACAGCATCGATGAGCTCCAGAAAGATGAAAAGCTCAGAGAAGAAATATTCAGGTATATTCAGTCTGCTCGTGCAGATGAGGAGGAAGGTGATTAAATGGCACGAAGAGTTCTTGCTTGGGAATGTAAATACTGCGGAGCAATCAAGAAGAGCGAAACAATCGCACTTCGTCACGAATTGACCTGCGTTAAAAACCCCGATGCACGCAATTGCATGGTATGCACATATAGTATTGGTAGTGAAACCACGAGAGAATTGCTGTGTCAGAAAGGAAAGACTTGCTCCAGAGCAGTTAGTGCTAAATGTGAGCATTTCAAGAGAAAACATGAAGAGAAATAGTATGAAGATTTGCTCTGTATGCGGTAAGGAATTCATTCCTGGAATTAGACACCTATACAGAGCAAAGCATCTCTATCAGTGTTCTTACACTTGTTATAGAAAGGAGGGAGGAGACGATGGACGATACAGTAAATCAAAACTCCTCGAACCAGACCCATCTTTGTCGAAGATGTGGAAGGAAATTGAGAAGTGATGTCTCCAAGGAAAGAGGAATGGGTGAGGTTTGCTATAATAAATGGCTCATCGAGGATAATCATAAAAAATTATTTTCCTCTCCTTCTTTACAAACGAGTCATAAGAGTGTATAATAATATTGAGGAAATAAATTGAGAAGTCCTCTGTCACAGAAGATGGTACTGGTTTATTTCCTCGTTTTAACATCGCAGAGTAGAGCAGCGGTAGCTCGCTAGATTCATAATCTAGAAGTCGAGGGTTCGAATCCCTCCTCTGCAACCATATGCCGGAACTCCTGATGAGGAACAGACCTATATTATTCTAGACAATGGTATGGGAAGGGAGAAAGCTCACCACTTTCGTTCGGCTCCAAAAATAATTCAAGGAGGTGTAGAATATGGCAGAAACGAATCCTGAACTGAAACCTTTGCGTCCCAATCAGCGACAGTTTATTCACCTGATGGTATATCAGGGCCTGGATAGAAATGAGGCTTATGCTCAGGCGAATAATAAAGTTCTTACTGAAGAGAACTATGAGTCTATTAGAACAGCAGCTGCAAAGACTTTCTACACTCCTCATGTCAATAATTATTATCATGCACTCATGGAAGAAATTCGTGATAGGGAAATCAAGAAGGGCGTATGGACGAAAGAAGTTGCGACTGAAAAGTTGATGCGTCTTATCGAGAGAGCTGAGCAGGATATTTATGGAGATGAGGAACACGAACCAAAGCAGCTGACAATGAGCAGATTGAATGCAATCATCCTTCCTGTGAAGGAATTGAACACAATGAATGGTTTTAATGCTACTAATGTGAATTTGTCGGGTGGATGCGTGGTTCAAATCTGTGGTGAAGAGGATATTCCGGAGTAAAAAACGCCAAGTCGAGAAAAACGGGCGTGAGATTTGGCGTCTCTCGTGTTTGAAGCAACCTGGTAAAGTATTATTACTACCACAGCTAAAAGTGTCATCTCGTGCCTGCTCGTGGGTCTCTCAAGGGTTGCTGGTAAAACAGGTAAAATAAACAAAAAAAAACACCCCTATACCAACCCTTTCGGGCTGATATAGGGTGTTTTTTCTGCTTTATCTGTACGGATTATTTTCTTTGAGTGACTCAATTTCCTTCTTTCCTTCTTCATATGAGTCAACCGGGATACACATTCCGTGACCGACTACATAGTAGCCGTCTTTGAGATGTAGGATTCTGTATTCCCCTTGGGTATTGATATTTACACCATCGCTAAATCTTAGCATTCTTCTTTCCTCCTTTCTAGTCTTCAGTGCGACAAGCCTTAAATTGAGGATTATCATCTTCTAATTCTGAAATAGTTTCGTACCCTTCGGTATATTGTCTTGAGCCAACAAATCCGAAGTACATTTCGTCACCCCAGCAGGAGGTGCATTTCTTAATTGACAATTTCTCTTCCATAGAGTTTTATTATCTCCTTTCTTTATTTTCCTTCTTTTGCTTGAGTAGGTTGTATCGGCTGAGTTCTGTCCTCCTTTAGATAATATTTCTGATTGTTCAATTTGAAATATCTTTTTCCTCCCTCTCTATAAACTCTCCGCTTATATAGCTGAGAGAATGTTGTGTCTCCAATAATGCGAATATGAGCTGTTTCGTCTGGACACATCGACACGAACTGAACTCCGATAGCTGTGTTTTCATTCACATAGAACACCTGACACATTTCGGGTATCTCTGGAAGGTCTGCATACTTGTTTAATTCGTCTTGAATTTCCTGTTCATTGTCCTCGTCATCTATCCATTCATCTTCATCAGGATAATCATCGAAATCGACATTGTACCTCCTATCTTTGATATGACGAATGAGTTTGACGAGGAGCTGAAAAGGAAAGACGAACGCCACTTTCAGTATGAATAGACAGACCTTCCTCATTGCATTGGTGATAGGCATCTACCTCCTTTGCTTTCGTTTCATGTGCGCAGTTATATGATTCTCCTCCAGGTCTTACATGAAAGAGGTGAGTACCTCTTTTCTTACTTCTTTCGAACTATAATCTTTAATTCCTCTTCCACTCTTCGTTTCTATTCGCTTGACTTCTCAGTTGTTCGAACTTTTCAGATTCCCAATGGTCAAAGTCTGCTTTCTTGAGCAACTCATTTAATCTTTCTGCCCTGGCTATGCTGTTTAGAATTAATATAGATGGGCCCTTGATTTTGATGAGTTTTTCAATGTGAAAGATAAGAGCGTTGACAATGTTGAGCAAGTCTGAATAATCCAGAGTCACTTGAACTTTCTCTGAATACTCTTTCATCTTATACCACCGCCATTTCCATTATCAGCTTCATAGCCTGGTCAAGAAGAATAGGAGCATCGATAACATACATGAAAGCATTCTCTTGATAGTTATCTGTCTTTCTCGCAGGCGGTTTGTGGGTTGACATATCAGCAATTGCATTGATGAATCCCCAACCAGTACCTTTGATATTACCTAGGTCGTCCATCTCCCAAGCGTGCTTCAACTGGTCACGAAGCAGAATCTGCGACTCCTCTTTTCTCGGAGTCATATCTCCTGTAATCGGGAACAGCTTGTCCTGAAGAATGGAGAAGTCTTTCGGCGACACCTTGATTTTATACAATTCTTCAGCGGTCTCTGAAAGAGAAGACATATACTCACGAGCAAGGCCCAGAGTTTCTTTAGCAGCAGCCATCTTACTTTCAATGCTACCCGTGTGTCTTCCATTCCAAGAACGCTTGGCAGAACGGAGTGCAAGGTTAAGAGTGTTTTGACATACGACACGGACAGGAGTCATGCAGACTTTCAAACTACCGAATCCATCATGACTGTTTGTTAAGCACATGAACGGTTCTACTACCTCGTCCAGAATACGGACATCAGGCATTTTAGCAAGGAGCCAAATCCTCTTTCCCGAATTCAGACTACCCGCAGTTTCGTAGGTAACGCCTTCACCAATAAGACCGTCGACGAAATCAAAAGCATCGACATTCTGTACCGGCTTATAACGACTACCAACTACACCAAGAACCTTATCATCTGTGCTGCGAATATTCATGAAGTATCCAGAGTCTTGTCCCTTATAGATAATAGGTTCCTGTCTTACCTCCCAATCAAGACCGGCGAGAGTAAGAGCTTCTTTACTCGTAACAGCTTCATGAACAATAGTACCAAGACCGTGCCAGGGTTTTTCTCGAACCGAGAACATAGTTTCAACATTTGCAGACATATTATTTCCTCCTTAATTTTACGCCATAATGGCGGTTGATTGTATTGTACTACATACTGACGAAATTGTCAATAGTTTCTCTGAAAATTATTTGTACGAAGGAGGAGAATCATATAACTGCGCACA
>ERZ795046.3769-NODE-3769-length-11678-cov-3.569302_pt1 | contig 11678 bp, 15 predicted proteins | sample MGYA00375130_ERZ795046 | MGnify/ENA primary metagenome ERZ795046 (study PRJEB30175, sample SAMN05720202) | activated sludge metagenome | isolation source: anaerobic digester from wastewater treatment plant | place: Japan | collected 2015-05-15 ...
GAAGTCTGGGAGATGATGCCGCGACGCGTGACGAGGGTGCGATCGGTGGTTCCCTGCTCGATTCGGCTGACGTAGGTCGACGTGTCTTCGGCGGCGACGCCATCACGGAACCGCCGCTTGTTGGTGACCTTCACCGCAGCCGCAAGGTTCGCGATGCTGACGATCTCGTCCGGCTCGATGTTGTACTGGTCGCCTGCCTGCTCCGCGACGACGTTGACGTCGAAGTAGTAGAGGCTGCCTTCGAGGTTGAAGAGCATCTCCTCGACGCGGATGGACTGAATTCCGTCGGGGAAGAACGTCAAGCCACTTCGACTGGTAACGAAGTTGGCCGGGGTGATCTTCGCGCTCTGCGGCGAGGCGTAGTAGACGCGAACGGCCCCCTTCGAGACGTTTCCGGTCTCGAGGGAAACGAAGTAGTTCGCACCGAGCGTCTCTGCTTCGTCCAGCGTAAGAATCGTCGGATCGCGGAACGACAGGTTGGCGCGAACGCGCTGGTGCTCACGAACCACGGGGTCCAGCAGGAGCTCGATGGGCTTGATGAGCAGGTCCGTGAGAGCGTCTCCGTCCGTCGTAGCGAACTCCGGAAACTCCTGATTCAGGCGATCGAGGATGAAGGCGCGAACGTCGACCGTGAACGGGTCGGGACCGAGCCTACGAAGAAGCGGTTGGATGATCTGCGTGTCCGCTTTCGACCCCGGCCCGATGTCAATCGTCTCGTCGAAAACCTGAATGCGCTCTTGAAGGAACGACTGAAGATCGATGATCGTCATGTGGCCTCGGGGCTAGAAAAAATCAGAGCATCAGTTGAGACAACGCCCGCTCACCTGTTTGGTTGAGCAGTTCGATGCTCACGATGAGCGCGGACTCGTTGCTGTTGAAGTTGGCGTTCAGGACGTTCGCAGAGAGCAGTCGCTCTTCGCGAGGAATCGAGGGGTCACGACTCTGGATCGCAACGATCTGGCGGCTGGTGGTCTTCACCGAGATCACGAAGTCAGCAACGATGCTTGACCCTGCCGCCCTCGAGAAGTTGGAGCCGAGAGCAGCGAGCCCGTTCCCACCGATGAGGGGAGAGAAGATGTCGCGATTGGCGGACGTGAAGAGGATCTTCAGGAAGGTCTGCATGAGCCGCAGGAGCCCGCTGACCTTAGTGGTCCGAGTCCCCAGCTTGAACCGAATCAAGCTCTTGCCCGTCAAGGTCAGGCGGTTCGAGATGACCGCGACAGAGGTGATGGTGTCCTGCGAGATTGACGGAGGGACCTGCACCAGGAGGCGCTGCTGCCCAAGGACGACAACGCTCGGAGAGCGGACGTCGTTCACCCGTACCTCGTCGATGTCGCGGAAGTCCTGCCCTATGACGTCGAGCGTGCGCGGAACCAGCCCCGGAATGACGCGTACGGCGGTCAGGGGGATGATGTCGGAGGGGAAGATGACCTGGAGGTCTAGGGCCACGGTGCTCCTTGTAGCGCAGGGCCACGAGTTACCCCACCGGGAAGTGGACACGCGCAGCCCTGCACAGAGAGTCTACATCAAAAGGGCGTGGTCTCGAACCCCTGATACTTACGGTGTTTCCTCGCCTTTTTGGGGAACAATTCGGAGCTTGGTTCGAAGAAGGTGCATGACCTTCATGAGGCGCTCGTTGGTGTAAACGGCGCCCTCCCGTTCCGCCGTCCGAAGAACGCTGTAGCCGAGAGCCGATTCTTTGGCCGTGACGAACAGCAGCTTGCGGTAGGTCTCGTCCAGTGGGGCTCCAGACTCTACCCACGGATAAAGGACACGTCCCACAAGCGCGACAGCAACCAAGGACTTGATCGTCTCCCTGCGGTGACCGACGAAGTGCCTCGCAAGGACCTCTTCGACGGCGTCGTTTACCTCTGTGAGGATCTTCTTGAATGGATCGGTCCCGACGAACTTCAGAAGATTCAGGGCATCTTCCCTCCACTCATCCTTGAACCGAGCACCAAACTCTTCGAGCGTCTCTTTCTTTTCCATGGGGTATGCTCCAGTCCATGCAACGTTTCATCCTAGCCCTGGTCCTGTTGGCTCTTGTCGCCTGCCCTCGTCCCAGCTCTCCCGATGCCGGGAAAGAGTCCGAAGCAGAGGCAGGACCTGACTGCAACCTCGAAGCAGGTGTTGTCTACGTTCCTGCTCCGACGAAAATCGAAACGCACTTCTCACCGAAGGGCGGCTGCCAAGACGCCGTGGTGGTGCACATCAAGACCGCAAAGAAGGTGCGCGTTCAAGCGTACACGCTGACGGCCAAGCCGGTCGTCGACGCACTGGTCGAGGCCGGCACCCGCGGCGCTGATGTGGCGGTCATCTTGGACTCCCTCGAGGCGAAGATGGCGGTGAGTCCCGTGCCTGCGCTTCGTACCGGAAAGATCGCCGTCTTCATCGACGCGATGCACGCGCTGGCGCACAACAAGGTGATGATCTTCGACGATGCGACCGTTCTGACGGGCTCGTACAACTTCACGAATGCCTCGGAGGAGAAGAACGCAGAGAACTGCGTCTTCATCGAGGACGCAGGCGTAGCAGCTTCGTTCCTCGCGAACTGGAACGCGCACCGCGAACACGTTTCGGTTCCGTAGGCTCGATACCCGTAAAGAGGTCGCCGTACTTCGGGTCACGAACCATGCAGTACGGGCCGTAACGCCGCGTCCACTCTTCGGCCGTGGCTCCGTAGACAAAAAAGCGAGGGCGGTCATTCATGGCGCACCCCGGCGGGTTCGAACCGCCGACCACAGGGTCTACTCTCCTGCTGCTCTGCCGCTGAGCTAGGGGTGCTTGGAGCGCGAGGATGGATTCGAACCACCTGCCTCCGTAGTAACCCCGAAGGACTACCACGGCGCTCTGCCGATGAGCTACTCGCGCAGGAGGGGCCGAGACGACTCGAACGTCTGACCTCCCGGTTAGAAACCGGGTGCTCTTCCAGGCCCCGAAGGGCTCTCTGAGCTACAGCCCCGTGCGATTACTTCAGGAGCGGAATCGACGACAGGTGTCGCCGCACATCCTCCTTTCGCACGGGCACGAGGCCCAGAGCCATCAACTGCCCATCGAAGGGGGCGTCGGGCTCGTAAACGGGCACCAGAGCGACCTGGGCCAGGCTGAGACGCGCTTTCACGGCGCGGAGGGCAGATTCGTCGGGGACCTCCAAAACGACGGCGTAGGTGCCTTCGGCGAGGTTTCCGGGGGAGCTCTCTCCCGCGGCGTGGACCAACATCGCGCTCTGGATCCCTCGCGGCAAATCCTTGCGCACGATCACGTAGTGGGTGAGGTGGTCCTTTTGTGCGGACACACCCCGTAGAAGCCCTTCGCCAGGTTGCAGTTGTGACACAGCACCTGGAATCCCGGAGGGAAGCCGTGCCGTTGTACCCACAACGCAATCGACGTCGCGGACTCTCCCATCTTGCGATGACGATTCCCTCCGCCCTCGATGTGATCCAATCCCAGAAACTCCACCTGTGACTCGCCACAACACGCGCAAAACGGCTTTGCTGATCCGGCGTAGTGCTGAAGTGCCCTGAGTCGACGGGCGTTGTGCTGCCTCTTCGTGCGTTCCTTGTTGCACGTGCGGCAGTACGACTGAAGGCCGAGCCTCCACTGCCTTTGCGAGCGCTTCTGGAAGAAGTCCTCGGTGTTCGGCTTCTCCGTCTTGCAGACAGAGCAGACTCGAGTCGGGGACAACGCACGCGGCCTCTTCGGGAATCCCGAGGGCATCGGTGGTCAGCTCTCGGCGTTCCGCCGAGTCACTGTAGCTTCGAAGAGGCTGCGAGGACCATGGAGTAGACGATACCCACGGTCCTCGCGTCCGTCAATCCGTTTCGTAGGGAAGGGTGTCCAGCCGCACTGCTGGCCGGTCCCTGAAGAGCTCGTAGACCTCAGCCATCGATTGGACCTTGAAGTCGATGGGCAGCCCGGTGAGGCGTCGACCGACCGCTGAGAGCTTTCCGACTTCCGCCCAGAGCGTCTTGGTCTTGGCACCCCACTCTGACGTCAGGGCGTACGAGCCTTTGAGAGGGCCGTAGCACTTGATGAACTCCTCGTCGGGGACGATGCACACGACGTCAACATCGCGCGCGTTCACTCCCTTCTCGATGGCGGAGCCGACAAGAAAAACCGGATGGCCGAAACGCGCCGAGATCTGGTTTGCCCAGTTCTCGAGCGCGTGCGTCCACCACCGGTTCACGGCATCGCCTTTGGAGACATCTGCGGATACGGCTTCTTCGCGAGGACGGTGTCCTGTCCTTCGTTGCAGCAGTACCCCGCAGGGCAGCGAGACATCGGCCCGTCGTAGCCGCAGATGTCTCCTTGCCAGCAGCACATGTGGTTGCCGCAGACGAGGCCCCTCGGACCGCAGGGGTACTCCGGACTCGGCGGGTTGTTCACTGGACCACATGCGGCGGCAACGACAAGAGCAACCGCAACGAAGTAGAAGACGCGCATTTCAATCCTCCTGAAACGTGAGCTCCTGAATGTGCTGCTTGAGCTCTTGCAACGATACCACGATCGGGTTCGCACCCCGATCGCACATCTTATACATGAGCTCCGGTTCCTCCGGCTTCTCCATCAAGATGACCGTGTGCTTACCCCTCCCGTTCGCATGGCCGAGCTCGAGGTGGGCGCTCCGTCCGCACGGCGTCACGAGAACGCAAAGGTCGCAGGCCTCGAGCGCACTCATGTCGCTCTTGAACCCGTCCTTCGCCATCGGGTGGTTGAGCGCCTTGCGGAACTCATCCGGCGTCCAGTTCTGCCAGTTCGGGTCGATCTCCGACCAGTGAAAGCCGTTGTCTCCCAGCTTGGGGTTCTTGAAGTCGTAGACGTCGTAACCGAGGTTCCTCAAGAACTTCACGACGTCCGGCTGACGATTGTTCCGCCAGGATGACGCAACGTAGATCTTCATGCTTCCTCCTTCTTCTCACCGATGATCCGACTGAAGTCGTGCTCGTTGTCGATGGTCTTACGGAACTGGTAGAACCCCCAGAAGTTACCCACCGGGCGCCTACGTTCCACCCATTCCGTAGCCATCGTGTTCGCGGTCGCCCTCCACTGGCTCCGCGAAAGGGCCATGGCCGGATGCTCCAGCGGGCTCATGTGGCCATTGGTGATGAGCTCGCCGCACTTCTTGATGTCCTCCGCCAGGTCGCGCTTGCCTTCGTGCGTGAGGTAGCTGACGCGTGCGCAGCGCGCCGTTGAGATCTGGGCCCAGTCGATCTTCTCCTTCTCGTGATCGACAGGCTTGCCTTCAATCAACCAACGCGTATCGCCTGACTCCTCCGAAGACCTTGTGATCTCGTAGCCGGTGACCAGTGGCAGGTGCCACTCTCCGTCCCGAAGTTCCACCGGCTTGCTGCTCTCGTACGCTTCGATGATGAGCTGAGTCGGCTTCCGGATCTCCGGTTGAGCGTGCTTGCTGTTGCGAAGGGCGTAGAAGTTGTCGAGCTCCGTCGCAGTGAAGATGACGGTGTGCCAGAGAAAAGGCTCGAGAAGGCGATTGGTGATCTGCTTGTGGATCCCGATCGAGAGAAGCTGCTCGACGGATTTCACCGCGTTGTCTCGGGCCAAGAGCCACTCGCTTTCTGCGAGACTCTTCTCGACGCCGTAGATCTCCTCATCGGCGCTCATGCCCTTCTGGTTCTTGCCCCAGTACAAGGGGATGAACGGATCACTCTTCACTCGCTCGAGCATCTTCTGAACGGGGATTGCCCGACTCGAAGCACTGTTGCGTGAGAACATTCGGTGCGTGTTGAACTCCGCGAGAACGATGCGCGGAATAGTGACCTCGAAGGTCGTGAGGCGGGCGCCCGACGGGGCGGTGGAGTCGGCAAGAACACGAGCGTTGATCATGTGGTTTCTCCTGGAAGAAGCGGTACTGGCGGGAGGTGGTTGTCGGTGACGTTGTAGATCGCGATGATGGCCCCGCCGCCATCGTCGTTGGGGCTGAACGATCCCTCGATGCGCGGCCCGTTTGTGTTGTTCTCGAACACGAGCTTCAGCTCGCGCTGACAAAGAGCGGTGAGGCGCTTCACCTCGTCGAAGAGGACCTCTGGGTTCCTCAACGTGATGAAGACGTTGGGGTGATCGAGCGCGCCCTCCATGCCTGCATTCGAAACGCCGTCGCCCGAGTCCGTCGTGTGGAACCCATTGAGGTTCAACCACCGCACGAATCGACGCATTATGGGGTGAACCACTTCGAGCTCTTCTTGCGATAGCTCTTTCGGGAATACGGCGTAGATAGGCAGGCGCCCCGTGGCCATCCGCATCCGATCGGCGTAGTCCCGAGAGGCCTTCCCCATGTCTACCGCAGGCACTGGAGTAGGGCAAGCACTGCATGCGAGCGGGTTGCCGGGGCGGAAGTTCGCAACGGCGTTGAGGAACGTAGGGTCGTCGAACCGCTTGTTTTTGAACTCGAAGGTGTGAGAGTGCCCGCACGCGCACGAGACTTTGAAGTAGTAGGAGGTCGAGACATCGGTGATTAGAGAAGGCATGAGAACTCCTATCGCAGGATGACGAGATTGCCGCGGCTTCGCGTGATGGCGGTGTAGTACCAGCGACGAGCGGTATCAGCGTCCGTGTCAGAGGGCATGTCGTCGAAGATGACGACGTACTTGAAGCTACTGCCCTGGCTCTTGTGCACCGTCAGCGCGTAGCCGTAGTCGAACAGCATCCCCACGTCCTCCCATTTCAGATCGAGGTTCGTGGGTAGGTCGTTCTCGACGTAGTAGTCCTGGAAGCTTGCGTAGGTCTTTGATCGACCAAGTTGAGGAGTGCAGTACTCCCCCTCGAGCTCGACGCCCTCTTCCGGAAAGAGGATCGTTCCTTTGTACTTCCTAGGAGGCTCCTCCTGCATCCCTCCCAGTCCGGTGACGTACCCACGCATCCCATTGAAGACATGGACGTGCGTGTTGCGAAGACAGATCATTGCGTCGTACGACATCGGAAGAGGAAGAACTTCGACGCCAGGAGCGAAGCTCTCCCACCAGATGCGACGCGCCTTCTTGTTCAAGTTGACGCGCACGCGATTGGTGTAGCAAAGAACCCCAACATCCATCGGAGTCACGTCCGGCATCCGGTAGATCGAAGACAACACCATGTCGATCTCCGCCTTCGATGCAATCTGAACGGAGACGCCGTCGTTGTTGAAGTGCGCAGGCAACCCGCCCGTCTGCCTTACGTACTCGGAGAGCGCGATGACAGGACTCTTCGCAGCCTGCCGGTAGATTGTGTCCAATCGAAGCTGCGGCCTCTCCATCAAGTTGAAGGAGCCTTCGACTGGCGGTAGCTGTCCGTGGTCCCCAACAGCCAGAATCGGCTTTCCCGTCGACAGCAGGTCTTCGTAGATGGTGTTGTTCACCATCGATGCCTCATCGACAATGATGAGGTCGCATTCGATCTCTTTTCTACTCTTCCGCTGCCAGCCCGTGATCGCCTTCGTCTTGGCATGCACGAGGGGCCGGTACAGCAGAGAGTGGATCGTCTGAACTTTGTCAGCGAGCCTCGGTGCAAGCGCTGCCACTTTTTGGCGAAGAACAGACGCCGCCTTCCCTGTGTATGCGCAGAAGGCGGGCTGAACCGGGGAGCGGTAGAAGTGGTTAGCAAGTACGGCAACAAGCGTGCTCTTGCCTGTTCCGGCGTACCCGCCAAGAGTGAGGACGTGGCTTTCCATGTTCCCCGATACGACGACTTTTGTCGCCCAACGCACGACCTCAGCAAAGACCGCAGCTTGCTGAGGGCTGAGGTCAATTGTGTCGAGTGCTGTCGGTAGATCCTCTGGTGGATCCACTAGCCGTACCGACGCAATCACGATGGCTCCTCTCCTACGACGAGGTCGATGCACGCCGGGTCCAATCCCTCCCGACGCGCTGCTTCTTTGAGAAGCTCGCGAGCTTTCTCTTCTCCGTGCTGTTCGATGAGCTCAGTCAGGATCGGACCAAGAATGACGGTGAGTTCACTGTCCGTGATGTTCGGCTTGTCGGTCATGTGCTTCTCTTCTTTGGTGCGTACCATTAGCCCGCGAAGAACGTGCCTCGGTAGCAGTTTCTGGGCTACCAAAAAGAAGCGTTCATAGAACGACTCTTTTCGGACCGTCATCATGTGGCGTCCGACTGCCTGTACTTGCGCATCAGGGCCGCGGTCAGATCGAGAATGATGAGGGCGTAGTTGGCGACGTCAGCGGTCTTCTTTTCAACGTCCCTCATCAGCGACTCTTGAAGAGTCTTCTTCACGGACGGGGGTGTTTCGGCGTGCTGAAGGATGAACGCAACGTCGTGCGTCAGCTTGACCGCATCGACGGACTTGTGAGCCAGTTGGGTAGCGATGCGGACCAGATCCTCGGGGTCCAATCGCTCCTCGCCCCTGCTGATCTTCCAGCTCTTGCCGCCACGCTTCTCGTCGTACTCCAGTAGACGCTCACGCATGAGCTTCGTCAGTGCGTGGATCTCATCATCGTAGTTCTCGGTCTTGAGGTACGCGTTTCGTCGTTGACTCTTTTCCATAGGATCCTCCTTGAAAACAAGAAGGGCCGGTCCCCTGCGAGGAGGACCGGCCCTTTCATTGACGCCGAGATGTGAACTAGCCGACGTCGGCCGCAGCGGCCTTCTTCGCGCTCTTCTTCTTCGACTTCTTGGCGGACTTCTTTGCCGCCTTCTTCTTCGCTGCCATGATGTCTCCTTGAACGCCTCGACGTTGAGGCGGTGTCGACGACGGGACTTGAACCCGCGACCACCCGATTCTACAGTTCTGGTGCTCTACCAACTGAGCTACGTCGACAGGTGATTCACGACGGGATTTGAACCCGCGCACTGGCGGAACAACACCACAGGGACGCCTCCCTGGCTCTACCGGACTGAGCTACGTGAATCGTGTACTACTTCTTGTCGCAACTTAGGTTCCCACCTCCCGTGAGGAGAAGGAACGATGCTCCGATGACCGCAATCGAGACAACCACCGGAGCCATGACCGCCGTTTGAACGACGGCTTTTCCCAATTCCTTCAGCATCCTAAACATGTTTCACCTGTAGAGTGCGTTCGTTTCACGATGTGCCCTTCGGCAGGCGTCACATCGACACCGCCAACTGGGTCCCGTGTACCGGGAGTTCGTGCCGTGCGGCGGAGCGACTTCGGCCGAGGTCTTTTTCTGGTGGCAGGGGCGGCAGAGCACCTGACACTTCTGAAGCTCGGCCTCCATTCGCTTGAGTGACCAAGACCAGACCTTGTGAGAGACCTTCAGTGTTCGGTCTACGTGGTCCACCTCGAGCTCTTGCGAGCCGCCACAACGAGCACACACTTTGCCACGCAACCAATCCCTTCTTCTTTTTGCTACTCGTTCTCGTTGAAACTGCCGCTGACGTTCAGGGTCTTTGTACGCCATCTGTTTCCTTGGTGGAGCAGCCGCGAATCGAACGCGGGTCCGCCAAACCTATCTTCCGTCTTCGTTCACGTGCGTAGTGGTACCGCCACCGGTTTGCCTGGATTCGGCCATGCCCTATCTCGCCTGTTGATCTCGATGCCTTCGCCGGTGAGCCCGCTTGGCACCTTGCTCTTGTGGTCACGCCCTTCGAGTACCAGAGCTTCTTGTCGTTGGACGGTCTCAGGCCGCGATGCGGTCGGAGACGAGCTGGTTGTCGTTCGCAGCTAACGTTGCTCGATTGAAGAGGTCGAGCGCTCTTGCACGCAGATGGGAGAATCGGTTCGCCGTCGAAACCTGTCTGCCCCGTAAGTACTGCTTTCGCCTTTCTTGTTCCTCCTCTGGCAGAGTTCTTGCGCCTCCCGACTTCAGGAGGCGCACGAAGATGTTACTCCGAAACGGCGTAGCCCGCAGCCTTGAACTCTTCGAGCTCGGCGAGGATGGCAACACGTGCTTCAGCCTCGGCAGACGGAAGGGCCGATAGAAGCTGCTTGATGTACTTCCGAGCCTTGGCCTTCACGATCAGGTCTTCCTCGATGGAGGCACGCAGGTAGCTGAGCTGCCCCAGGACCATCATCGCGTCTGCCTCCGACAAGTGGGTGATGACGTTGTCTTGCGGATCGAGCTGATGCCCTGCGCGAATCACGATGACCGAGGTGGCGAACCCGCCTTGGTGCAACGCGGCCGTGCTCTCGAGCGTTTCACGTACGTCAGGCATCAGTTGAGCTCCGGGTTGGGCCCTTCGTGGCCTCTTCGATGAATGGTGATGACGGTGTCGGTACCGCCGCGTCGCTTTTTCTTTTCGATGTCGACGACCATGCCCTCTTCGCCCTCCGGAAAGAAGTAGCCTGAGAACGGACCGTCTGTTGTATCGCGGTAGACCGAGATGGTAAACCCCTCGCCGCGGAGAGCGCGGTACATCCCGCGAAGGATGTTGAAGGCTCCGCGAAGCGTTTCTCTTATCGGCGGGCGGGACGGCGGTTTCTCCACAAGCGCTCTCCTTCCTGAAGTAGACGAGCGCCTTCCTCCATCGTAGGGGGAAGACGCCCGGCCGCGACCATGTTCACGAAGACCTGCCCGCAGACCTGGGCGTCGACCAAGGCCCGGTGTGCGTCTTCTTGGGCAACCGACCAACGCTTGGCGACGTCGACGAGCTTGTAGCTGGGCTGGCCAGGATTGAAGACGCAGTCGAGCAGCTTCGTGCAGATCGCGATGTGCGGGAACTGCAAGTCACGGCCCTGCCGACGAAACTCGTTGCGGATCATCCTGAGGTCGAACTCGATGTTGTGGGCAACCCAGACCACGTCGCTGAGCTCTCCGTAGATCAGATCAACCTGCTTGCGGAACGTGTAGGCGTTTCGCATCAACCAGTCCCACTCGATCTTGTTGATCTCGAGTGCCTTCACGACGTCCGGGTCATCCTTCTTCGCATCGCAGGGCATGCAGAAGGTCGACCACTCTCGGACCTTTCGGCCCTGATAGTAGTGAACGGCGGCGATCTCGACGATCTCCGCCTTGTCCGAAAGCCCCGTCGTTTCCGTGTCGATGGCGATGATGTTATCGAGCCAGTGCGTCATTTCTTCCCTTTTCTCTTCTGGATGTTCTGGACCGCTTTCTTCAGCGCCTCGCGGTCCTCTTTTTCTTCCTCGATGATTGCCTCCATCTTGTCCATGTCCACGAGCTGGAGGATCTCCTTCTCGATGAGCCTTGTGAGAACGGAGGGCGTCAGGGCATCGAGCTCCCAAGAGTGGTTGCCGTACTTGGCGATGTAGGCGTCCGCTCGAGGATCGTCGATCTTGGCGGGGTTGGGTGGCGGGTTGTACTGCGTGACCTGTTTCATCGTCAGCGCGATCTTCTTGACCTCGAGTGAGACGCCGAACGTCTCGAGGCGCTCTCGAACGTCACGAACCATGTCCTCGCCGCTGGGGTCATGATCCCCGAGATACAAGACGGTCACATCGCGCTCGTTGTTCCCCTCAGAGAGCGCTGCGTCATTCAGTCGACGAGCGCTTTCGTACATCGCGCTCGCGGAGGAGTACCCGCGGTTCACCATCAGAACGACGTGGTACTTGTAGGCGAGTGGGCGAAGGACGCCGGCAAGCGCGTCCTTCTCCACCCAGATTTCGACGTAGTTGTCTTGGTCTCGCCAGCGAGGAAGCCGGTAAGAGCGAAGGGCTGCGTCGACGAGCTCAGGGAGGCCACTGAATTCCGATGCCTGGAAGGGCTGACGAACGCGGTCCTCGATGGCCTCCCAGTCGACCAGCCCCGCCATGCG
>ERZ795046.3772-NODE-3772-length-11674-cov-3.802221_pt1 | contig 11674 bp, 6 predicted proteins | sample MGYA00375130_ERZ795046 | MGnify/ENA primary metagenome ERZ795046 (study PRJEB30175, sample SAMN05720202) | activated sludge metagenome | isolation source: anaerobic digester from wastewater treatment plant | place: Japan | collected 2015-05-15 ...
TCTTTTATCAAATCCCTTATCTATTTTATTTCTTAAATAATTAACATAGACTTCAATGACATTGGTACTTATCTCATGGGTAAGATTCCAAACTTTTTCCAATAATTCTTGCTTAGATATCACTCGCTCTTTATTTCTCATGAAGAATTCCATTAGTGCAAACTCCTTTGGGGTGAGAAATATTTTTTGACCATTTCTCCACACTTCCAAATTTGACAAATTTATTGAAATTTCTGAATAAATCAAAATATTGCTTGCTTTTGGCTTATTGGATCTCCTTACCAAAGCATTTATCCTTGCATACAATTCTCCAAAATCAAACGGTTTGGCCAAATAGTCATCGGCCCCTGCATTTAACCCTTGAACCTTGTCCTCAGCTTGGTACAGTGCAGAAAGTATCAAAATTGGAGTCTTGATGTCTAGATTCCTCAACTCAGAACAAATCTTGATGCCATCTATACCTGGTAAAATTATATCTGACAAAATGATATCAAATGCCTCTATTTTTGCCATTTCTAAGCCTTCTAAGCCGTTTTTAAGCCATATCACCTCAAATCCACACTCATCCCTTAAATAGGATTGAACGGAGTACCCAGTTTTTTGCTCATCCTCTATTAATAATACTCGCATATCTTGCAAATATCCCGAATTAATGTATAAAATCAACATATTAAGGAAGCTTTAAGTAAATTCTTATGAAATTTTAAGCATCATTTTCATTAAAAGCTGAATTTAAGCTAATATATTTGTCCCCGTTAAGGAAAACTACTGGTCTAAAATGAATGAGATCAAGTAATATTACGATTTTTTTTATTTTTTATATATTCTAAATCAAAGTATTGAAAATGAAGGCAAATTTTAAAATCATATTATGGATGGCTGTCGCCGCTGTGATATTCACGACTTCTTGTAGAAAAACAACAACAATATCTACTACGGAGAATCTTGTTTCTAATTATGACTACAAAGTAGTTTACGATTGGAATGAATTGTTTTTACTTATTGATAAAGATGCATTAGGTTTCCGCCCTGGACCTGCTCCAAAAGCATTAGGTTATATCGGATTAGCCGTTTACGAGACTGCAGTACCAGGTATGCCATCTTTTAATTCACTTAAAAGTCACTGGGGATCTGAATTAAAGATTCCAGCTTTTGACAAAAACCAAAATATACATTGGCCAACAGCTGTCAACGCTTGTTACAATTATATGTTCAAAAATTTCTTTTTGAATACTCAGTTTGTATCGGGTGCTGGACATCTTAGCAATGCTGATGCACACAGACTTATTGACAACATGAATAAGAAATTTGAAGATCAATACAGTGCAGACTTAAGTGCTGATGTCTTCACCAATTCAAAAGCATGGGGTCGAGATGTTGCTACAGCAGTATTCGAATGGGTAAAAACTGATAAAGTAGCATTCGAAGCTGAACTAAATCCACTTAATAATGATCCAAACAAAGCTAATTATTACGATTGGAGAAAGGAAATGTTAGATGCAAATGGAAAGCCTATTCCTGGAAGATGGAACCCAACTAACGATAATCCTGATGGTGGTATGTTTCCATTGTGGGGAAGAACTAGAACTTTTGCAACAAGTGAGAGTGAAAAAATTTGTCGTCCTCCACTGCCATACTCAAACAAAGTTGGATCTCCTTTCTATGTTCAAGCTCTAGAAGTTTATTCAAGATGTAACAGCAATATCTCTTATGAAGATCAGTGGATAGCTGAATTCTGGAGTGATGATAATTTTGGATTGACATTCAGCCCTCCAGCAAGATTAATGGCTATAACAGATCAAATTCTTTTAAAAGAAAAAAGTAATTTGGAGAAATCTATTGAAGCTGTAGCTAAAATGGGATTAGCTTTAAATGATTTTGGTGTAGCTTGTTGGAATTCAAAATTTCATTACAAAGTAGAAAGACCAGAACACTTCATCAAAAGAGAAATTGATCCAAACTGGGAGCCAATCTTAGTTAATCCAATCAATGGAGCTAGAGGTCTTACACCTTCATTTCCAGCATATCCATCTGGTCACTCAACTTTTGGTGGCGGAGGCGCTGTCATCTTAACTGATGTATTTGGATCTTCTTATGAATTCACAGATAACTGTCATAATGAAAGGACTGAATTTAATGGCAAATCAAGAAGTTTTAATTCTTTTGCAGAGGCAGGTTACGAAGATGCAATATCTAGAATTTACTTAGGTGTACATTTTAGAATGGACTGTGAAGAAGCAGTAAGATTCGGTCAAAGTATCGCAGGAAGAGTACTGAGACTTCCTTGGAAAAAATAAGATTTATCTATCATAAAATTCAAAAAAAGCTGCTCTATATCAGAGCAGCTTTTTTTTATTTAGTGAGTTTTCAAAAATTTTTAGAATAATTGGATAAGTTTTTTTAACAGTTTATTTACATTATAATAATAACTTGCTTACCTTACGCGCCAAAATAAGTAATCTGATGCGTATTCGTGAAATCAATGCCATGCGAGGGCCAAATTATTGGTCAATAAAAAGACATAAACTCATTGTTATGGTCTTAGACCTAGAAGAAATGGAAGAACAGCCCACTAACAAAATTCCAGGATTCTTAGATCGATTGAAGGCCTTACTACCGGGAATGTACTCACATCGATGTTCTGTAGGCCAGCCAGGCGGATTTTTCCAACGAATTGAAGAGGGAACTTGGATGGGACATGTTATAGAACATATAGCCTTAGAGATCCAATCAATAGCTGGAATGGAAGTAGGATTTGGAAGAACTAGATCTTATGGAGAACATGGTGTTTACCATGTAGTATTCGATTATCTAGAAGAAAAAGTAGGCGTTTATGCTGCCAAAGCTGCAGTGCGAATAGCACAAGCATTAGTTGAAAACAAAGAATATAATTTAGCTGAGGACATTCAAGAAATGAGGGAACTCAGAGAAACAGAACGCCTTGGACCTAGCACATCTTCTATCATAGATGAAGCAATAGCTCGTGGGATTCCTTGGATAAGATTGAACAAATACTCTCTATGCCAACTTGGCTATGGCATGAACCAGAGACGAGTTCAGGCCACAGTGACAAGTCTAACTTCAAATATTGGAGTAGAAATAGCAGGTGATAAAGAAGATACAAAATATATCTTAAATCAAGCTGAAATCCCTGTGCCTAAAGGAGATGTCATCAGGTCTGAATCTGGGCTCGAAGATGCCGTAGATCGCTTTGGATATCCTCTGGTCATTAAACCAATTGACGGTAATCATGGAAGAGGAATCACTACCAATATCCAAAACTGGGAACAAGCCTTAAATGCTTTTCATTTAGCAAAAAAAGTATCAACTTCTGTCATTGTAGAACAATACATCACTGGCGAAGATTATAGGATTTTAGTCATCAATCACAAATTGGTCGCCGCAGCAAAAAGGCTTCCAGCCCAAGTTAAGGGTGATGGAAAGTCTACTGTACAGCAATTGATAGATCAAACCAATGCAGATCCAAAACGCGGATATGGACATGAAAAGGTATTGACCTATATTACAATAGATGACATTACTAGAAAACTGCTCGAACTAAAAAATTACAGTTTAGATAGCATCATTGCAAAAGATGAAATTCTAGTTTTAAAAGATACGGCAAACTTATCTACGGGAGGTACTTCAATTGATGTGACTGATATGATGCATCCATCATTAGTATTCATGTCTGAAAGAATCTCAAGAATTGTAGGATTGGATATTTGTGGTATAGACTTTATGACTAAAGATATAAGTCGTCCTGTATCTGAGGTGGGTGGAGCTGTTCTTGAGGTGAATGCGGGACCTGGATTCCGTATGCATCTTGCCCCAGCTGAAGGATTGCCACGTAATGTAGCTGGTCCGGTGATAGACATGTTATATCCTCCTGGGTCACAGTCTCGAATTCCAATCGTTGCAGTCACTGGAACTAATGGAAAAACAACTACAACTCGACTCTTAGCCCATATGGCAAAGATGATGGGACACACTGTGGGATATACTACAACGGATGGCATCTATATACAGAATCACTTAATGATGACTGGAGATTGCTCAGGGCCAGGAAGTGCTGAATTCGTCTTGAAAGATCCCACGGTAAACTATGCGGTATTTGAAACCGCTCGTGGTGGAATCCTAAGAGCTGGATTGGGATATAAGAATTGTAATATTGCTATTGTAACCAATGTAGCACCAGATCATTTAGGTCTGAAAGGAATTCATACCTTAGAACAATTGGCCAAAGTAAAAGGTGTCGTCGTTGAATCTGTTCTTCCTGATGGATATGCAATACTCAATGCCGATGATGACTTAGTCTATGCAATGAGAGATAAAGTCCAATGCAAGGTTTGTTTATTCTCAATGGACGAAGAGAACCCACGGATAAAAGCGCATATGAAGTCCGGAGGATTGAGTGCTTTGTTTGAAAATGGATTTATTACTATATGCAAAGGCGAATGGAAACTAAGGATAACGAAAGCTGTCAATGTGCCACTGACTTATGGTGGAAAAGCGCATTTCATGATTCAGAATGTTTTGCCTGCTGCTTTGACTGGATATATCCAAGGATTTGAACTCGATGATATCAGATCCGCTTTGGAATCATTTATCCCATCTCCTGCACAAACTCCAGGAAGATTGAATCTATTCAATTTTAAAAATTTCAATGTACTCTTAGATTACGCACATAACCCTGCAGGTTTGACTGCCCTTAAACGCTTCCTTGAAAATATGGAAGGCAAACCAAAAATTGGAATTATCGCAGGAATCGGAGATCGAAGACAAGAGGACAATGAGGGAATAGGAAAAGTCGCTGCTGAAATGTTTGATGAAATCATTATTCGACAAGACAAGCACCTCAGAGGGATGAAAGATACAGAGATCATCGCCATGTTAAAGAATGGAATACTATCACACGATCCAAATAAAAAAATCACTGTAATCCCTAGTGAAAAAGAGGCTATCGCCCATGCAATTGAAAATGCAATTCCTGGATGTATGATTGTGATCTGTAGCGATGTGGTCCCCGATGCGTTGACCTTGGTTCAGAAATATAAAGAAGAAGAAGCTTCAAAACTTTATGGATTCAGTAAAGAATATATTCCAAATAAATAATTTGTGTATAGATAGAAATTTATAAAATTACCATTTCTAGAATATAATTTAGACAAATAATACCTCTAAATCCAATTTTGTAATTTGGAGTGTAATTGATAATATGCTAACAAAGTTTGTATAAATTTCGAATAGCAGCATAAAATTTCTCTATCTAAAAATAATTCAATATATTTGTAATTATTCAATATCAATAGAATCTTATTGTTTTAGATGCATTTAAACTGGATTATTAAATTAGTATTTTTATTATTTATAAATGTTTGTGCAAACGCACAATACAAAAATTGTAATTTTCTATGTAATACAGATTTTGAAGATGATACACTTGTTCGTTCCGGTCAATTTGGGTTTTTTCATCAAGACAGAGTAAGTTGTTGGAACACCACTGCTACAGACAATATGATTGAAATATGGGGATCTGGTTTTAATGGTGTTAGTGCTTATTCAGGAAATCAATTTGCAGAGTTGAATGCCAACATGGTCTCGACATTATTCCAATATTTTACTGCAGCCTTGGGAAGTACTGTAAGCGTATCTTTTGCACATCGAGGAAGAGCAGGAATAGACCGACTGCGCGTTGAGATTGGTCCAAGATCAGGTCCATTTACTATATTAGATACCTTTACTGCAAATAATACAAAATGGGAATTTAATACAATAAGTTTCACTTTGCCAATCAGTGGAAGCACAGATTATGCCATTCGATTTGTTTCAGTAAGTGCTGCTGGAGGTGCTACTGTAGGCAATTTTTTAGATGCCATTTCCATCCAACTACCCCAACCAAAAATTGATGTTGCTATAATTAATGCAACTTGTCCCCTAAGCAATGACGGAGGAATTAGTATTATGTCTAAAAGTGGAGCACAACCATTTCGTTATCTTTGGGCAGCACCAATAAATTCAACTGATAGTACTATTAAAAATATCCCACCAGGTAAATACTCAGTCAGTGTCAAAGATTTTTATGGATGTGCATTAGATACCTCTATTGAAATTTTAGCTTCACAAAGAATAGACACTACAATTATCAATAAGTCTGTTTGTTCTAGTTTTTATTGGCCAATTGCAGATAAAAATTTTGTACAAACAGGAACATATTACGCTTCATTACAGAATAGATTCTCTTGCGATAGTATTATCGTCTTAAACTTAAAAGTATATCAGAATGATACGAGTAAAATCACACATGTAGCTTGTGATTCATTTACTTGGATGCAAAACATGTCTACTTATACACAGAGTGGAATTTATTCATTCCCTCTAAAAAATATAAATTCATGCGATTCAATATTGTTACTCGATTTGAAGATACATAAATCAAATTTATTCATTGACTCCATCCAAACTTGTGAAAAATTTGTTTGGCCAGTCAATCAAAAAGAATATACTAATTCTGGTATTTATACTGAGCATTTTCTCTCAATCAATGGCTGTGATTCTGTTCATCAGCTATTCTTAAAAATAAACAAACCTCTAGTCTATAAAGATAGTATCAATAGTTGTGAGAATTATACTTGGCCATACAATGTAAAAACATACACAAAGAGTGGAATTTATTCTGATACGCTAATGTCATTAAGTGGATGTGATTCGATCCGTTTCCTAGATCTTAAAATTTATCCATCTAAACTCTATACAGATTCAATTGCGTCTTGTGGAGAATATACTTGGAAGTTAAATAATAATATATATAATAAAAGTGGCGTATTTAAAGCTAATTATACCGATATCAATGGTTGTGATTCTATATACAATTTAGTATTAACTATTTTTCCAACATCCCAAACTGTTCAAAAGATTACAGCTTGTAATCAATATTATCTGAAAGAAACTGATACAAACTATACTACATCGACCAAAGATTCTGTCATATTAAATAATTCAAACGGATGTGATTCTATAATTATCTACAATATAGAGATCAATAAGTCTTTCGACTTCTATGACACAATATCAATCTGCAACAGCTATTTTTGGCCAGTGAATGGAAAGACATACAGTCAATCTGGAAATTTTATTTCCAATTTTCTTACCGAAAAGTCTTGTGACTCCATTCATCATCTTCATCTTAAAATCAATTCTGGATTTGTATTTTATGATTCAGTATTTACGGATAAAGATTATACTTGGCCTCACAATAATAGGCTTTATACAGAAAGTATTATAGACCAAGCACATTTTAAAAGTGTAAGCAATTGTGATTCTATTTATGTCTTGTACTTAATCATAAAGCGATTAGCCAAAGTATATGTACCCAATGTATTTTCACCTAACTCTGATGGCTTGAATGATAAGTTCACAGTATACTCAAATGACGAAGTAAAAATTATTGACCAACTTCGAATTTATGATCGCTGGGGAGAATTTATTTTTGAACTAAATAATTTTCCACCGAACGATTCTCACTATGGATGGGACGGCACTTTTCGCAACCGATTGGTACATCCTGGCGTTTATGTTTTTACAGTAATCTGGACAGATCTAGATGGCACAAAGCGAAAGTTATCTGGTGATGTAACGCTGCTAAAATAGTGAAAAGTGAAAAGTGAAAAGTGAAAAGTTGTTTAATAAAAATTTACTTATTACTTACAACTTATTACTAACTACTAACTACTAATTACTAACTACTAATTACTAACAACTAATTACTAACTACTAATTACTGAACACTCATCCCTTTACTTTTATCAAATGCATCCAATCCGCATTGCAAAAACGCAGCATAATCATCTATTCCATCACGATATCCTCGAGGCTTAGCAAGGATTTGCTCCTCTGGAGTCAGGAGTATATAAAGTGGCTGAGAATTCTGTTCAAAATTCAAAATCTGGTGATCAGCCCATTTATTACCTACAGTGCGCAATAATGTATTTCTATTTTTAGAAAGGATTTCTTTTTCCAACTGCTTTGGATCATCGCAATAAAGTGAGACTAAAACATATTTGCTTTCGATCATATTTCTGACTTTATCGGCAACCCATATACGATCTTCTGTCCGTCTACAATTCTGACAAAAAATACCTGTGTAATCCAATAAAATCGGCTTGTTCATCTCTTTCGCATAGGTCAATCCTTCGTAATAATCCTTAAAACAATCAAGATTATTAGCACATTTTGTGAACGACATGAATCGAGATTTTAACTCTGGATTCACTTGTGGTGGTGGCAAAAAATAATTATATGTTGAAGGTGGTGCAATACCACTCATGAGATTCAAAGATTTGTAAGAATTCACATCTTTTTTATAAATAAATCCTGTAGCTAGATACACTGTTGTAGCCAAAGATGCTAGAGCAAAAAATAATCTTGTCCCAGTTAATTTTTTCAATGGACTATCGTGTGGAAATTTTATCCATCCAAATAAATAAATTGTCATCAAAGCAAAAATGATCACCCATAAACCCATAAAAACTTCATATCCTAAAATATTCCATTTGCGAGCCATATCTGCATTAGAAAGAAATTTTAATGCTAATGCTAACTCTAGAAATCCTAAAACCACTTTTACACTACTCATCCAGCTTCCTGACTTTGGCAATGAATTCAACCATGCTGGGAATGCTGCAAATAATCCAAATGGAATCGCCAATGCCATGGAAAATCCCAACATTACCAAAAAAGGGCCAATAGTGGATGATGCAGATTGAACCAAGGCAGAACCTACAATAGGTCCAGTGCATGAAAAGGATACCAGTGCCAATGTAAATGCCATAAAAAAGATACCGATATAGCCTCCTGAATCCGCCATACTATCAGTCTTAGTCGTCCATGAACTAGGTAAAGTAATCTCAAAATATCCAAAAAATGAGAATGCAAATACCACAAAAATCAAAAAGAAAATCAAATTTGCGATCCAGTTGGTAGCTAATTCATTAAGCGCAGTAGCACCAAACAATGCGGTAATTAATAATCCAATCGTTACATATATGACGATAATACTCAAGCCATAAATCAAGGCATTGCTTAATGCTTTTTTTTTAGACTCTTTAGTAAAATAAGACACAGTCAATGGAATCATAGGAAAAACACATGGTGTCAATAATGCTAATAATCCACCTAAAAATCCAAATACGAAAGTCCAAAAATGATTCGTGCCCTTGATTAATTCTTCTCCACAATTCCCCAAAGGATTAAGTAATGAAGCTCTCAAATTGGGATTGGTCTGATCGACGACATCCCCTGTAAAATCCAATGGCGGAACTGCCCCTGTTGAACCTGCCATACCATCAAATTCAAGCTTTCCATCATTTGGATGGTAAGTGAATGCAATCGTTTTTGGAGGTAGACATTTGGAAGCATCACAGGTCTGATAGGTAAATCCTCCTTTTACAGGTTTACTTGGATCAAGTATCTCAATATCTTGAACGAAATCGACTGACTCTTTATACTTAATCAATTTCATTTCAAAAATTTCATCATAGCCTTCTATTTTATGATCTGAAACTTCATTTAATTCTCCAACCAATTTATAATGACCTCCTGGTTCCCAATCTACAGATGATGGAATTGGTCCATCTTCTCCTATTTTATTCGAATAGATATGCCAACCATTTTCCATCTTGGCATTAATTTTTAAACTGTGTATTTTTTCTGATTTTTTTTCAACCGAAACTGTTGTCTTCACAGGATCAAGAATTCCAGGACTAGGGCTAGAATTTGTGGTAGTAAGCATTGGGCTAGCAGAAGCCTCCATTGAATTTTCATCGTGATTTGTGCTCCCAACAACTGCTTGATCTGATTCATTAGCAACTGTTGTCGTTCCGACTCCTTTATCGCCATCACCAATCTTAAAACTCATTGCTTTTGGACTAGGAGGAATACATCGCTCACTATTACAACTCATATAATAAACTTCACCATCTATTGGCTTAGAAGGATCTGTGACTTTGACTTTTTGTACAAAATCAACATGATCCATATATTTAGCTACGACTAGATTATCAAACAATGGCTCTGGACCTTCCTTCTTCTTTCCTCGTTCCTCTACTTTTCCAATAAGACTATAATGATTGCCTTTTTTGAATGTGACTTCTGTTGGCTGTGCAGCATTTGGATCTGATGTTTGACTATATATGGCCCAACCTTGATCTAATTTCGCTTTGAATATAAGTTCATATTTATTATTTCCCAAGGATTTTACTTCTTGCTCCCAATGAACTGGGTCGAACATCTGGGCTGAACTATAATATCCTAATCCCAATATTGCTGCAAAAACAAATAATATTTTCCGCATGAATCCTAATTTTATCTATGCAAAATTAACAGATAATCCCAATTGTTTAGGACTTTTAGCGCTTTTAACTGGAATTTAACCCAATAACTAAAAAATATTGCTTTTAATTTTAATCTAACTAAATCTCAAATGAATTGACAAGTTTCATTATATCGCCCATTTCAAATCCTTTTTGCAAAAGATAATTAATGGTCTTTTGTTTTCGAACCGCAGGTTTTGAATCTCTCAATGATTGGTATTTTGAATCATACAATTTCTGGATGGTCTGTTGATATTCCACATCATCAATTTCAGACAATGCCATTTGAATAAGATTATCTGAGATTTGAGAAAAACGAAGTGCAGCTTTGATTTTATTTTTTCCCCATTGATTGATTCTAAATTTCCCTCTTGCAATCGCACGAGCGTATCGCTCTTCTTTCAAAAAATTCTCATGTAATAATGAGAGAATAATTTCATCAGCCATATCTCGATCTACCTTAAGTTCTCTAAGTTTTTCTTCCACTTCTTTCTGACAACGCTCTTGATATGCACAGTAGTGCTTCATTTTCTCATACATTATTTTTTTTGTAGAGTAGATCTCAGCCATTTCTTATATCGATTAAATTATCTAATAAGTCAAATATCTCTTCTTTTGGATTATGATGATAAGCATGAATCCCACATTGCATTGCTGAGTCACAATTTTCGATTTTATCATCAATAAACAAACATTCATGTGGAATTAAATTTTCTTTTTCAAGCACATATTTATAAATCCTTTCTTCTGGTTTTCTCATATGAATCTCATGGGAAAAATAAGCATTGTCAAATAATTTTTTTTCAAAATCATCAAGCCCATTTTCCCTCTTGATTCTTCTTTTTACAGTTCTTATATGCGTAATATTTGTATTACTCAATAATAAAATTTTGTACTTAGTTCTTAAGCTAATTAAAGATTGAATTCTATTATCTGGAAAATGTCCTAACATACTATTCCAGATATCGACATAAATATCACCAGACAAAACTTCTTTTGATCTTCTTTGCAATCTATTAAAGAATGCTTCTTCTGAAATTTCACCGCGCTCGAATGGATCAAATACGATTTCTTGGATATCTTCACATCGTTGAGGATCCAAAATCTCTCGAAAGGAATTATTTGTTTTCTCTTCATCCAGTGTCAATAGTACATTTCCAAAATCAAAAAGTATATTGCGAATCATAAAATCTTTTAAACTTTTCCAAATTAGTTGAAAAAAGTCAAACAAAGATGTAAATTTGCGTTCGTTTTTACAAAGGATTTAAAACGATGGATAAAATTCTTGGAATTTTAGAAAACCA
>ERZ795046.3777-NODE-3777-length-11663-cov-4.021278_pt1 | contig 11663 bp, 10 predicted proteins | sample MGYA00375130_ERZ795046 | MGnify/ENA primary metagenome ERZ795046 (study PRJEB30175, sample SAMN05720202) | activated sludge metagenome | isolation source: anaerobic digester from wastewater treatment plant | place: Japan | collected 2015-05-15 ...
AAATCCAAAGAAATGGGATTATACCAAGCAAAACCAAAAATAGTGGTTCGTGCCAAGAAAGCCGTTCTAACCATTCTAATATCATAGTTTGCTTTTATCGATGACTAATTTATTTTTAGAGGTGAGCAAGAACAAGCCTCTGGAGAATAAGGATTCCTTATTTACATAGGCAACTATAGCAAGAACTGGTAGAAAAATTGCAATTACAGGTAGACAGATTAATATTAGAATTAAACTGATAAATTTAATTTTTGATTGTGACAAAAGGTTGTGATGCCATCTAGTCAGTTGACCTAATTTATGTCTATGTATTCGTACCCATGTCTCAGGTAATTCAAATCTTTCGGAACTAAAGAGACCTGAAATTAAAATTAAATCAGTATTGTCCTTACTGATATTATTTTGAAGAATTTCGGGAACTATCTCAAGAGGATTATCAAATTGATTCGCTAGATTTGCTTGCAATAAATTCGACCAACAAATTTGATTATCGTTTAATATTTTATTTGAGAGTGGAATATTTTTTTGAATGAATTCTGTTACGAATTCTAATTGACTTTGATGTTCAGAAATATCTGGAAATTTATTGGCATATTTTGCATAATCAGCCATCTTTAGACTTGATTGAAGCTGATCGAAGTGTTCAGGTTTCTCTTGACTTTCTTCTATAGCATGTATGATTTCTCTACTTGTATGTTCCTTTGCAGGAATGTTCAGTCCATCAGATATAAATTCTCTTAAAATAAAATTGATGTCAGTATAATATTCTTTCAATTCATTTCTTTGCCATAGTTTTTTCGACTCTAGTTCTTTAATTTTTTGGAAAGCGATCTCATAAGGCTTTGGAGGTGTAATATAATCCACACGACCTGGTTTGACTGATCAGCTCTAAAGAAGAACCAAAGTATGCCAAGCATGATTAATGCCAAAATAGAAGCAAGAATAATATACAATGTCAATTTTGAAGGAGCAGTGGTCTCTTCAATATCTTTGATCGCGAGAAGTTCTTGTTTTTGATCTGGAACATCTCTTACTTCGACATAATTTGCATTTGGATTGAATTCACTGGATTGAAGTAAATTTGGAATTTGATAATTGCCACTATCAAATACTGTAAATATTATTTTACAAAAATATCTCCCTGTTTCATTTTTTGTTGAGGGGCTTTTATCGATGATTTGAAACCATGAAAGTGTATCGAGAATAGTTGTAATTTCTGCCAGTGGAATATCTTTATTGGATTCAAAATTTAAGTTTTGCTGATCTCCGATCCACATATGTGTCGTGTCGATATATTGTATTATATCTGATTGGGACAGGAGTTTATATCCTGATAAGATCAATAATATAATGACACCAATTTGTCTCATCGCTTTTGTCTCATTTTAAAGAACCGCAATAATGATTTAATATAATTGGGTAGATCATCTATATTAAGAAACTCTGCATTCGATTTGAGAAAACTTTGTTTTGAGCTAGCCATTTTATTGAGTGTGCTATCTTTTAATTTTGAACGATAGTTTATATCAGAGGTATCTATAATAGCTTCTTGTCCATTTTCTAAATCAACTACCGAAAGTAAGCCACAATCTTTCATTTCTTTCTCTAATGGATCTAAAATCTGAATGCCTATGACATCGTGTTTTTTACACAATATTTTTAGAGTAGTTTCAGGCAATGGATCGTAAAAGTCAGAAATGACAAAACAGATTGATCGCTTTGTGATGACACTATTGAGATAAGAAAGTGGAGCTTGAAAATTGGTTGTTTTACCTACTTGTCTATCTACCAATAATTCTCGAATAATTCGCAGTATATGTTGCTTCCCTTTCTTTGGGGGAATAAATAAATCAATTTTATCACTGAACAATAGTAATCCAACTTTGTCATGATTCTGAGTGGCTGAAAATGAAAGTACCGCAGCAATTTCTGTGATCCAATCCATTTTTCTCTGAATAATACTTCCGAATCTCATTGATGAACTAATATCTATTGCTAACATCAATGTCAACTCTCTTTCTTCTTCATAAACCTTTATATGAGTCTGTCCAGATCTCGCTGTAACATTCCAATCGATATGTCTTACGTCATCACCTAAAGCATATTCTCTCACTTCAGAAAATGACATTCCTCTTCCCTTAAAGACACTGTGATAAGCTCCAGAAAATAAGTGTTTGCTGAGACCCTTTGTTTTGATTTCTAGTTTTCTGACTTTTTTTAAAATTTCTTGAGTATCCATCACTTTAGCAATCTTTTTGTTAGGTTATTTTTTTTAATTTTTCCTGCCAGTTCTGTGAATGGAACAGTTGTTTCAGTAAAGCCATATTTTGGAGAAAAATTAGAATGGAAAACAAATCCTTCTTCTCTTAATGTCCAATTATTTAAATCAATTGTTTTCAACCAGTTTTGAAAATCAGTTTCTTTGTTTTTCAAAAGATGTTCTATTTTGAATGCAATAGCATCTTTAAAGAATTGATTGGTGTTGAATTCTTTATCAAAAAAATCTTCAAGTGTGATTTCTTTGTCATTTCTTATATAATAGTTTATGTTTTTATAGCGAATAGAATCTTCATCTGGCAAGATATATTTATAGGTTCCACTAATGAAATCTTCAGAATATAATTCATTGTCATAATAAAAAAATAGTGGCTTGGTGGTATCTTTTTTTAAGTTATTTATAACATCATTTTTTATAAAAGAGATTATTTCTTGATTGAACTTCAAGTAATTTTTATCCGCAATAAACACTGTTTTAAAGACATGTGGATTAGGAATTTCTTTAAATGAAATGCAACTGAATTTTAGATGATTCATCAGGTTTAAATCATAGTTGAACGAATTATTCTTAAGTATGTAATCCAAATGAATTGAAGCGTTTGAAACATGGTTGATTTGCAGACTTCCAACTTTTTGGGATAATTTGTCATAAATGATTCCTGAGATTTTATTACAATTGGGGTCTTTGCATTTCGCTATGATCGAATAGCTTTCTTCTTCCGCTGAAATATAGAGATTTCCACTGATACTTTCATCTTCATTTCTTTGTAAGTTTAATCTGATGTTTGGAATATTTTTGTCTTGGAAAATTTTACAATATGAATTTGGAGCACAATCAAGAATTCTAAATTGATCTCTAGCTTGTGCTAAAAAATAAATTCGCCTTCCATGTTTCTTGTCTGTTGACAGGAGATCCAAAACTAAACTTGAATCTTTACGTTCTCCTATAATTTCATAATGGAGCTGATCAAGTGAATCATAACCAATGCATTTAAGTACACTTGGATCATATTTTCCTTCCAAGAATATTTTTTCATTGCTGTTTAGATTGTTGAGTATTCCTCTATAATCTTGGTTATCATATCCCAGATTTAAGATATATTTAGTGCCATCTTCGGTGGTACCATAATAATGAGAAATCCAAATTCCATTGCTATGATCTTGAAATAAATTCTTCACTTCTTCAGTCAATAACACAGCTTGCGCATTAATTAAAGACATAGAAATGCTACACAAAAAAATAGCTATTTTTCTCATTGGATGAATGAGAGAAATCAATCTTTCTTTTATGTTAAATTTATAGCTCATGGTTTAATTAGCTATTATGGAATTTCTACTTTAGATAAGATCTTTGAAATGATTGCATCTTGATTGATATTTTCTGCTTCAGCTTCAAAGCTCAATCCAATTCTGTGGCGCAGAATATCTTTTATGACAAACTGAACATCATCAGGAATGACAAATCCTCTGTGTTGTATGAATGCCTGTGCTTTTGCAGCTTGTGCTAAAAAAATACTTGCACGAGGAGAAGCGCCATATTGTATTAAATCTGCAATGTCATTAATTTTATATTGCAATGGATTTCGAGTAGCAAAAATTAAATTTAAAATGTACTTTTCAATGCGTTCATCCATATAAACTTTTTTTACAGATTCACGCGCTTTTATAATATCATTTTGATGAATCACAGGTTTTATTTCTTGATGAATATCACCATTTAAGTTTCTTCTCATGATTTCATGCTCTTCTTCCATGCTTGGATATTTTACGATCACCTTCATCATGAATCGATCTACCTGTGCTTCTGGGAGAGGATAGGTCCCTTCTTGCTCTATTGGATTTTGTGTCGCTAGAACTAAAAAGGGTTCTTCAAGTTTAAAGGACTCTTTCCCAATAGTCACTTGTCTCTCTTGCATGGCTTCGAGCAAAGCTGATTGTACTTTTGCTGGGGCGCGATTGATTTCATCAGCAAGGATAAAATTTGAAAATATAGGCCCTTTTCGAACTGTAAATTGATGATCGCCAGGGTTGTATATCAATGTACCAATAATATCTGCCGGAAGTAAATCTGGGGTGAATTGGATCCTGCTAAATTTTGAATCAATACTACTTGCCAATGTCTTAATAGCCAATGTCTTAGCCAATCCAGGAAGACCTTCTAACAAGATATGCCCTTTGGTCAATAGTCCAAGCAACAGGCTGTTCATTAAATGTTTTTGACCGACCATGACCTTAGATTGAGATTCTAATAGTTTGTCTAAAAAAGCACTTTCTATTGCAATTTGTTGATTAAGAGATTCAATGTCAATGTATTGAGACATAAATGATTAATTTTGCAAAGTTAACAATGGTATTATAATAGGATTATGGTGAGACATGTTTAAATTTAAATCGTTATATCAATAGATTTTTATCAATTTAGCTTCAAATACAATTAAACAAATATATTTTAAAAAATAAATAAAAATTATATCAATTATGACATTTAAAAACGTAGGTCTACTTGTCTTTAATTATAAATATCTAATAATTTTAATTTTTATTAACATTTTGGGTGTTAATTTAAATTCTCAGTCTTTGGACAATTTAAATTTTACCTCTGATTCTTGCATTAAGAATTTGAAAGATGGGATTTTAATAGTTAGACTAAAGTCTGAAAAAAAGAAATTGGAGTATCTAAAAAACCAATTAGATTTGAGTAAAAATGATGTTAAGAATTCTAATAACATCCAAGAAGTAATTAATAAAACAATAGCCGATAGAGATACATTTAATCAAACTTTGATTGCTGCTTTTGAAGGTAAGTATAAATTTTCGAAATACAATTTTATTTATGATTCAGATTATAAGGAGTGGAAAGAAAATAATTTACCTAATTCAAAATTAATATTAAAAAATGAGAATCATCTATTGAAATCTAAGGATGAGTTTTATTTAATTTTGAAACATGACAACACCGCATCTGGCTTAGAAGCATTGATCTTCATCGATAGCAAAGAGAGGATTATCCCAAGAAGTTTTCCCAATAATATTCGTGTAAATAATTTGAAAGTTGCAATATGGTCTATTGGAAAACTTGAAGGAAGAAATACAAAGAATGCAATACGAATGGCAAGAGCAATTAATAGTAAATTGTTTTCATATTATAGGAAAGTATAAATTTAATTCTACTCAAGATACTTTGCAAGCCAAGCCAATAATTCCTGATAAAAAAACTTTGAATTTTCTGCTTTGAGTATCCAATGGTTTTCTTCAGGAAATACAATAAGTTTTGAAGGAATCTTCAATCGTTGGTGGATATAAAAATTTTCAATAGAATTATTTATCGGAACTCTATAATCTAATTCACCAACGGTAATCAACATCGGTGTTTTAAAATTGGGAGCGAGGGAATATGGATTCTGTTCTTCCCATGTTTTATTGCTTATCCATGGAGGACAGCCGTTCATGAGTTCACGACCATAAATGACATCACTTGTGCCCCATTGCGACACGCTATTTACTAGTCCTGCATGACTTACGAGACATTTAAAATGACTTGTTGTTCCTTGAAGCCAATTGGCCAAATGTCCTCCATAACTAGCGCCACCCGCTGCTTGTCTTTTTTCATCAATAAATGAATATTTTTTAATTGCATGAGCAGCGCATTCTAAAATCTCTTCCGCAGGACCTTTGAAGGGATCATATTGAATATCTTGACTGAACTTCTCACCATAGCCAGTTGATCCAGTATAATCTGAAGCTAAAATAATATAACCTGCTTGGGCTAAGAGATGATAGTTCCATCGGTAGCTCCAGTTCTCTTTCCAAGTTCCAGCCGGTCCGCCATGAATTAAAATAAATAATGGATATTTTTTCCCAGAATCAAAATTAGCAGGTTTAATTAGTATACTTCTTATATTTTTATTTTTGCTGCTAACAGTATAAAATGTCTCCACATCAGTTAAGTCTAGTTTAGAAAGTTTCTCTTTGTTGAACTCGCTTAAATATTTTAATTCATTTGAAGAAACTATAGCTACTTCTGGAGGCATTGATGCTGTTTCAAAATTTGATATGATGACAGGATTCTTTCCTTTACTACAGCATACATTAGTAAAACATCCCTTTTCACCAAAGGAGATTTTTTTAATTTGATCATTCTCATATTGGATGCTGTAAATTTCATCTCGACCTGCGTTCTCTATTGAAGCATAAATATATTCATCTCCTACGCAATAGTTTTGAATAGGTCTATCTTTTTTAGAAATAAGTTTTGTTTCATTTTTTAGACTTGGAAAATCATATCTCAGCAATGCTGAAAGATTATAAACTTTTTGATTGTTTTCATTTCTGAGACAGAATAAATATTTTCCATTTAATGAAAATTTTACATTATTATAATTGTAGTTTCCTGATGTTAATTGTAGCGCATCACCGCCATCAGCGCTTACTTTATATATATGTGATGTCGATTCTTGATAAGCTGTTTCGTTTTCATCATTACTTGCAATAAATAATATCGATTTACCATCAGGTGACCATGAAGCAGCGATTGGTAGAAAGTTATTTAATTTTGAAATTGCAACTTCAGAAAAAATATTTTTTGCTTGGGTACTATCGACATGTTGTATATAAAAGTGATTTTGTTTTTCTTCTCTCCAGTGATCCCAATCGCGTATGGGGAATGAATTATAAACCTTAGCTTTATATTTTATTTTTTTTTCTTCTTCATTTCTCTTTTTTGATAAACTGTCAGCATAACACATAGGAAAGACAGAACTTGAAAATAATATTTTACTTCCATCTGGAGACCATTGAGGACCTGAGGCGCCTGTAGAAAGATTGGTCAATCTCTGTGCTTCGCCACCATCTTTTACATTCAAAATATAAATTTGACTTTTTTCATCTGCATCTCTTTTTGCCTGAAATGCAATTTTGCTTCCATCAGGACTCCATTTGTATCCATTCTCTGATGCTTTTCCACTCGTTAGTTTTCTAGGTTTAGTATTTGATTTTGTGCTTTGTATATAGATATCTTGAGTTTGCTCTTTTTCATCATAATTTGGATCTGTTACCCCAAAGATGACCCACTCTCCATTTGGACTTATTTCTGGATTTCCAACTCTTTTCATCATCCAAAGATCTTCATGTGTAATGGCTTTTTTATCCTGAGTCAATCCAAAGCAAATATTTGCACAAATTAAAACACTAATCCAAAAATACTTCATAAGCTGAATTTAAAATCTAAAATTAAACTAACAAATTGAATTAAAGCTAATATTTTCAAAAATTGCAATAGATTTGTCTAATGAATTACATTGCTATCGCTTTCAGATTTTTATATATTTTCTTATTTATCAATAATATCGCGTTTTGCCAATTTCCATTGACTGCTTTTGAGCGGAATCCTCAAAGCTCAACGACCTATCAAGAGTGCATTCAGTTTTATAAGGAGCTTGCAAAAAAAAGTAAATATGTAAGTATTGTTGAAGCAGGAATGTCTGATGTTGAAGCAGCTATTCATACTATTATTATCTCCAATCAAAAAGAAAAAAATTATGTTGATTGTAAGAAGAACAACAAAATAGTGATCTTAATCAATAATGGAATACATCCTGGCGAACCAGATGGGATAGATGGCAGTATGATATTTGTAAAGGAATTATTGAATGATAAGAGTATTCATCAATTGCTCAAAAAAATTACAATTGTAATTATACCTGTATATAATGTAGGAGGAATGATGAATCGAAATAATTCTACAAGAGCAAATCAAAACGGACCTCTAGAATATGGTTTTCGAGGGAATAATCAATACTTAGATTTAAATCGAGATTTTATAAAATGTGATAGTCGGAATGCCATCACTTTTGCAGAACTGTTTCAGAAGTGGCAGCCACATTTGTTTATTGATACACACACTACTGATGGTGCGGATTATCCTTATACCATGACTTTGATCAGCTCTCAAAAGGATAAGATGAATCCATCTTTATCATCTTGTATGGAAAGTAAAATTACGCCATTTGTTTATGCAAAAATGAAATCGTTAGATGATGAAATATTTCCCTATATTGATTTTGAAGGTGTACCTGATACTGGAATTTATGATTTTATGGATCCACCCAGATATTCTTCGGGTTATGCTTCAATCCATCACTGTATGGCATATATCACCGAGTCGCATATGCTGAAGACACATGAGCAAAGGTGTAGATCACATATTAGAATATTGCATAGTTTTGTTCAAGCGGCAAATCAGTTTCATCGCGACATTTTAGATGCAAAAACGAAGTCCATAGATTTTGAAAAATCGAAGAAATTATATACATTGAAATGGGAGTTGGATTTTAAAAGAGCAGATACACTTGAGTATAAAGCTTATGCCATAGAGCGACCAATTAATAAATATACCAATAGCCCTTTCATCTATTATAATAGTCAGAAACAAACAGTGAAAAAGATTCCATTTTATAATAAACATAATGCTATAAGACAAGTCAAAAAGCCAAAATATTATGTAATTCACAGGGCCTACGAGGATGTGATTCAACGATTGAAAGCAAATGGCGTTTTAATGATACCTTTAAAAAAGGATAGCTTAATTTTTGCACATTTTTATAAAATTTTAGATTATAAAACTCCAAAAGAACCCTATGAAAATCATTATCTCCACAGTGAAGTTAGAGTTGAGGAAATAGAAATGAGAAAAAAATATTTCATTGGCGATTTTGTAATTCCTATGGGATATGCGACGGACCGGTTTGTGATAGAGACGCTTGAACCAGAAGCAGAAGATTCCTATTTTGCATGGAATTTTTTTGATGGAATTTTGCAGCGAAAAGAGTATTTTTCAGATTATATTTTTTCAGCACAACTTGATGAAATATTTGAAAAGGATCCTAGCCTATTAGAGAACTATCAAAAGAAACTCAAGACTGATAGTTTGTTTAAGTCTAATGTAAACATGCAGCTCAATTATTTATATTCGCAATCAGCATATTCTGAGCCCTATTACAGGATATATCCTGTTGCAAAAATTGATTAAGTGTTATTATTTTCTTAACATTAAATAAATTAAAATTCAAGATTCTAGAATCAATACCTTTGTAATATGGATAAGAGAATTATAATACTTTTTCTTCTGTGTGGTATTGGATTTGCTGCATGTAATCAAACGCCTACCAAAAAACCAGTAAAGTCAGTTACAAAGACTGATTTTCAACAGGGATTAGAATTGATGACTCAATATCGAACTCAGACAGACAGTCTACAGAAAGCAAGGCTAGCTTCACAGGCAGTCCCTTTTTTAGAAAAAGCCTATTTTAAAGATACTGCAAATTCTGATGTCGTATATATGTTAGGAAATACCTATTATGCTGTGAAGGATTACAACAAAGCAATATACATGTATCTTTTACATAAAACTCAAAAACCAGAAGTAAAAGAAATCGATAAGAATCTCGCTATGTCTTATAGGGAGTTAGGAAGACGTTATAACTTTGGAGAGAATAATCCACTTTGGGCAAAACGCTCTCTAGTCATAGCCGATAGTATTCGTCCAAATGATCCGGAGACTTTGGAATTACTTGGCATCGCTGAATGTGGATTATCTAATTTTAAAGCGGGAATGGCCTATTATGATCGTGTATTGAAATTGAATCCACAGAAAGCCTCAACTTATTTTAATATGTCCTTGGTTTATGCAAAAAAAGGTGATTTTGAAAAATGTCAGGAATATTTAGATCGTGCCAATAAAATTACTCCAGGATTTGTGAATCCATACCTTGAAAGACATAAAAAAGGCTTACCAATTTATCCACAAGATAGACCACGACAACAGCCACATTAGATTTGGATTGTAAATCCGTAATGTTCATCACCATTCCCTTTCAAGGGAAAGGGCTGGGATGGGTTATTCCACAAGCATTAATAAAAATCCAAATTATTCCAAATCCAAAAATCACTTACTTTTTTCAATCATCACATCTCCCTTCCCTAACAAGGGTAAGGGCTGGGGATGGGTTATTTTACTAGCAGTACCATTTCGTTTTAGGCAATGATGACCAAAACCACTTATTAAAAAGTAACGGGTACAAAATCATCTGAATTAGTAATCGCAGCAGAATTTCCGGTAGCACGAATGGAAAATAACCCATTATTCATTGCCATAATATCTGATGCTTCTTCTGCTTTAAGATATGCAATTGCTCCATAGATTTTAAAATTTTTATATTCTGCAAGCCACAATTTTGCTTTGGACAATTTTGATAAAAATGATTTGACATCATTTACTCTTAATGTCGTTTTTACTTCAACAATAACGATCTCAGTACCATTGTGTGCAATGATATCAAACTCATAATTTTCACCCTCATGATTCCCTTTTCTGCGCTCAGAAGTATCGTGTACATCAATGCCTCGATTTTTCAAGATATTCACAAGATCGCCTTTGACTAGACTTTCTATTAATTTTCCCCATTGAGAGGTAAATAGCGCATTTGCTTCATTAATTTTCTTGTCGGTTTCCTTAAACTTTGCATCGGTATCCTTAAATTTTGTGTCAGTATCCTTAAACATGTCCCAAATTTCAGAATACTTCTGATTCAGTATTTTTTCTGTTTCTTTAAATCGAGTGTCAGTCTCTTTAAATTGAATAGCAGTCTCTTTAAACAAATTTTCAGTCTCTTTTTGACTCAGTATTAGGTCCGAGATCATATTTTGCAATTGTTCTATGGAAGTTTTAGGCATAATCTTTATTTCATTTTAAAACAAGAAATAATCAAAATTAGTTCAAGAACATGTACTACTAGCCTTTAAGTTTGGTTTTTTGGTAGATATCTAAAAAAACACATTATATTTATTAACTTTGTCATATCATAGAATAGCATAAACATGCGAATCTTGATTTACTATGATACAAAAACAAAGGAATATAATATTTGCATTAAATTCATATAAGAAATTTAAGTATGTAATACTGTTATTATGGATAATTTGCATTATTTTATTATTAAATGGCAATGAAAAAGTCTCAGCAAATAATTGCATATATAAAAATTTTCAATCTGATTTTAAGGCTAAAAAAAATTACGAAAAATCTCCATTATCTATTAATTATTTTCCATTCACTACTCAGCATACACAATTAACTATTAGCCATTCACTATTATCTATTAACCAAACTAAACTTTCAACTTACAACTTAGCACTTTCAACTAAGCAAGACAGCTGCCCCACAGGCCATGAAGCAGATGTATGGGTATTGGGAAACAAAGGACTCAACTGGAAGAAAGGCAATCCTGCCATTGATTCAGGATTTCGGTTTACGCCCATTTTTGGTGAAGCTTATACGAGCTATTGCGATAAAAACGGTGAGCTTTTGATATTTGCAACCAATATGCGAG
>ERZ795046.3778-NODE-3778-length-11662-cov-38.467821_pt1 | contig 11662 bp, 9 predicted proteins | sample MGYA00375130_ERZ795046 | MGnify/ENA primary metagenome ERZ795046 (study PRJEB30175, sample SAMN05720202) | activated sludge metagenome | isolation source: anaerobic digester from wastewater treatment plant | place: Japan | collected 2015-05-15 ...
TGCTGAGGATGATGAGGTCACCTATACTTGTCGCCCTATATTTTTTTGAATTCTCTATCTCTGCCAAAAGACTATCCTCGAAGCCGGTGGCTATGATTACAAATCTCCCGTTGTCCTTGAGATAGGATGACCCCCTCTTTATGTATGCCTTGGTAAGCTCAAGGACAGGGAACTCCTTTTCCCAGAGGTATGTGAGGGATGGCTGGACAAAAATGAGGTCAAAGGCATCGTTTAGGAGAAAGGGGAACTCTATCTCAAAGTGAAAAAACCCGTTCCTCCTCGCTGTCTCTTTTGCCTCCATAAACCATGTATTTTTCCTTATGGCTGCCCAGAATGACTCATCACTGTCCAGGTTGGAGAGGAGGCCCTGGGTCTTTTTCTTATCGATGCCTTTTATAAAATATGTGGATGTAATAACATCCATGGTGTCCTTTATCCTATCCCTGTATCTGTTGAGCCTTATCTCGAGGCTGTTTCTCTCCTCCATATCCTCTTTTATCCTCTCGGAGAGAGAAAAATATCTCCTGAACATATCCTTCAACTCCAGGAGTATCTCCATGGGGTTCTTATTGAAGAGCCCCATCTGGTTTTTTGTGTCTATATGATTTGTCATGTCCTTGATAGACATGCCTATCAAGGGGTTGCCCAGCTTGAAATGTCTTGATTTGAATCCGAACCTCCTGAGCATGGCATCCTGGAATATATCATAGGCAATATGGGACCTCTCTACACCGTAGACAACAGCCTCGAGTATATGTCTTTTAAGGCTCTCCTCATCCTCCCACTCGGCAGTATAGGTATTTTTCTCGGCATAGGGGAGGACAAAGGACATATAGGCAAGCCCCTCTATTATGCATGAGGTGATGGAGCCGAAACTGGGTGTCATATCGAGGACCTTGAGGTTCAAAACAGCATCCTTTGTGTATCTCTTTCCCACAAATAGGTTATCCAGGACAGCCTGGACATCTATCCCGGTCTGCCTGCCCTTTAATGAGAACATAAAGGTAAATATATGGGGTGCATTGTAGGGGTTTATGATATCTGTGGCTACTGGGGTCTTTAAATCCAGCCTTATATCCTTTTCCTTTAGATATACCTCTGTCTCAGGGAGATTGCCGTCCTGGAATATCTCATGGTAGGTATCGTACAGGACAGGGTATACATCTGTCTTCTTCTCCTTGCCCTTTATGCCCTTTATAAGGGCGTCTTTCTTTATCTTTAAGAGGCCCAGGAGCCTCTCCCTCTCCTGTTCCAGCATCTCCGGTATGGTCTTTAAAATGCCTTCCGGGGAGAATAGGTGATAGAAGAGGTGGATTGGCTTAAAATCAGGGGACACAGACGGGTATTCTATATCCATCTCTATAAGCCTTGTCTCAAAATCCACAGGCCTTTTAACGAGTATCCAGTTTCTTCCATTGGTGAGGATACCCCACGGGGTCCTTGTCTTTTTCATTATATAGAGGAGCTGATACAGGGGTAGCCTGTTTTCAAACTCAAGATAGAATCCGCTTATACCCTTTTTAAGGGTCCTCCCGTATCTTTTTACAAGGACAATCCCCAGGGTATTGCTGTAGTAGTCCTCTGTCCCCCAGAGCTTAGATGCAGCAATCCTTGCATCCTCTGTCTGAAAGAGGGCAATATCCGGTGGCTTGACACCCTCCTCAAAGAATGCAGGCTTGGACTCATAGAAAAAACCCAGGGCCTTGAGTACGGGCTTTACAAGGTGTATCTCTGTATGTATCTCGCTGGCAAACTTTTTCTTGTCCTCAAAGAGCTGGAGTAGCTCATATATGGATGAACAGGCATCCATCTGTTCGGGCAGAGACAAAAGCCTTTCTATGCCTGCCTGGGAAATCAGAGTATTTCTTAAGATGGAGGGATGCATTTTTTGAAGATAATAATAGATTGGGCCTATTTAGTCAAGAAAAGGGATGTCTTTTTCTTCTTTATCTATGCCCATATCCTGGATGCGCTCTATCTCTCTGAGCTTCATCCTGATGATGACAATAAGCCCTATTATTCCTATCCAGAATAGGACAAGGGCCTGATATATGATGAACCTGTCATAGGGTGCAGAGGGAAAGACCTCTATATTCTTCTCCTGCGCTAAAAGGGGGATAGCACCCAGGGACAACATGATGAGAGAAAATATAAGGGTTTTTATGGATTTATAAGAACAGCAGAGGCATTGTAGGATATTTTTATAGATAGTCTTGGACCTCAACATGGTCATCTTTCTCCTAAGTCAAAAACCCTATAATGGTCATGACGATAAAATATGCAGTATATATTATACCTATCCAGGTGAATACGGGGCTTCTTTCACCCCTTGCTGATTTCCTGTCAAAAAACGGGATGAGGAAGAAAAATAGTATACCCAAGGATATGAGGATAATGGCTATCATCTCCCCGTTCAGACCCATTAGATCCCCTGGGAAGAGCTTGAGTGTCTGGAAAAGGAACAGGAAATACCACTCTGGTTTTATGTTTTCCGGGGGCGCGGCAAGGGGGTCTGCCTTTTTCCCTATCTCTGGGGGCATAAGTACAGACAATGTTACAACCACACCAAGGGCAACAAGCCATATTATAAAATCCTTATACAGGACATTCGGGAAGAAGGGTACATATTTTTTTACATTTTTTTCCTCTGATACAGGGACACTCATCCCGTGATACTGGACAAGGGCTAAGTGGATGCCTATAAGGATAAGCGTAAGTATTGGTAGGACTGATACATGGAATGCATAGAAACGGGTCAGGGTTTCACCAGTGACATCTATCCCGCCCCTTAAAAAGGACTTGATAAACCCGCCTATGACAGGGAGGTTACCTGCACCACCTGTTGCCACCCTTACGGCAGCAAAGGCACGTTCATCCCACAGGAGGAAATAGCCGCTAAGACCGAAGAATATGGATATACCAAGGAGTATAAAGCCTGTAATCCAGAGGAGTTCCCTGGGTTTCCTGTAGGATTTCAAAAGTAGTGTGCTGAATACATGGATAAAGAGCACACCTATTGAAAGCTGGGCACCCCAGTGGTGGAGGGAGCGAAAGAACCAGCCCATATTGAGTTTGGTAACAATCTCTATAATGCTCTTGTGTGCCTGTTCAAAATAGGGGATGTAATAGAAGCTCAATACCATCCCTGTTATGAACTGGATGATAAAAAGGAACATGGCAAGGCCGCCTGTATAATAGAGGACCTCGTATCTGTGGACAGGTATAAGTTTGTGTTTGGCAAAACCCCTCAATCCGTCCAGGTCATATCTGTCTTCAATCCAGTTTTTAAGCCTTTGGCAGCTCAACCTTTATCCCCTTCTTTGCAACTACGAGTTTTTCACCCTCCTGGGTCATCTCAAAGAACTCAAGAGGTTTTGGTGGAGGCCCCTCAAGGACCTTTCCATCCATATCAAACCAGCCCTTGTGACAGGGGCAGTAGAATTTTTTATCCTCTGGCTTATATGCAATATTACACTCCATATGGGTGCATACACCCTTTAAGGCCACGGTTTTGTTATCCGGTCTTTTAAAGATAAATCCCAGTTTTCCCCCCCATGCAAAGGGTTTTACAGAATTGGTGGGTATATCAATGAAGTCCTTGGCATTGAGGACTACAAAATCAGGCTCTTTTCCGAGGGTAGGGAATGCAAATTTCAAAAGGGCATAGAAACCCCCGGACAGAAATGCTATAAGCCACCCCCCGAACAGGGTATTTAAAAACTGTCTCCTCGATATGAGCGAAAACTTGAGCTTCATCTATATTTCCCAAAGAGTTTCTTTTTTAAGATAGCCTTTCTCAACCCGACTATAGAATCTGTAGGCCGCACATCCTTTGGACAGGCATCTATACACCTGAACACTGTATCACAACCCCAAACCCCATTCTCGTTGTTAATCTCATCAAGGATTTCCCCTGGTCTTTCATCCCTTGAATCGAGGACGAACCTCTCGAGCTTTGCCATGGCAGCAGGGCCAATGTAATCAGGGTTTCTGGCAAGGACAGGGCATGCACCATAGCATGATGCGCAGAGGATACAGTTTACAAACTGGTCTATCCTTTTTCTCTCCTCCTCGCTCTGGGTTATCTCCTTTTCCGGGTCAGGGGTCTTTCTTATCAGATAAGGCCTTACCTTTTCATACATCTGCCAGAAGGGTGTCATATCCACAACAAGGTCCTTGATTATCTCAAAATTGGGGAGTGGCTCAAGGATTATGGTGTTTGTGCCAAAGGATGCCACCTGTGTCCTGCATGCTAAATCGATCTTGCCGTTTATCACCATGGCACAGGAGCCGCACACTGCAGAGCGGCATGAAGACCTGAACGATAGTGTCCCGTCTATCTCGTCCCTTATCCTTATGAGGACTGCCAGAATTGTAAGCCCAGGGATGACCCTTATCTGGTATGACTGAAAGCGTGCACCCTCATCAGGCTTCTTTGCATCATATCGCAGTATCTTGAATGTATAGGCTGTCTCTTTTATCAATACTTCCTCTCCATGGGCTGGTATCTTGTTATTATCACATCCTTGAAGGATATCTCAGGGCTACCGTCTGCACCAGGCCTTGCTATGGTGTGCTTGAGCCAGTTTGCATCGTCCCTTGCAGGGAAGTCCCTTCTTGAATGGGAGCCACGGCTCTCCTCCCTCAGGTATGCACCTATGGCTATTGTATGGGCCACCTCAATCATATAACCAAGTTCTATGGCATTTAAAAGCTCATAGTTCATGTGGGGGTCAGATGACGATACACGGACATTCTTGTATCTGTCTTTAATCTTTAATATATTTTCGATGGCCGTCTCCAGTTCATCCTTTTTCCTGAAGATACCCACATTGGCACTCATGTTTTTACTGAGGTCTGCATGGATTGAAAACGGTCTCTCTCCAGTATTATTGACAATCCTCTTAACGGTTTCCTCCATGGCAGAGAGTCTGTTTTTGATGGGATTCTCCTGGGGGGTGACATTGTTTCCCTTAAGGAATTCATCTATGGCTATGGATGAGAGTTTGCCGAATACTATGGTATCCAGGAGGGAGTTTCCTCCGAGCCTGTTGGCACCGTGGACACTCACGCATGCACACTCGCCGGCTGCATAGAACCCCTTTATCTCTGTCTCTGCCTTTTCATTGGTATCTATACCACCCATAGAATAATGCTGGCAGGGCATAATAGGTATGGGTTCGTATATGGGGTCTATGCCGAGAAAATCTATACAGATGTTTCTTATGCCCGGGAGTTTCTCCAGTATCTTCTGGGCACCCAGGTGCCTTATGTCGAGTTTTATGTATTTGCCGAGAGGGTGTTCAAAGCCCCTTCCTTCGTCTATCTCTGTCTGGATACTCCTGGAGACAATGTCCCTCGGCGCAAGCTCCATTGCCTTGGGGGCATACTTTTCCATGAACCTCTCGTTCTTGTTGTTGATGAGGTAGCCACCCTCGCCACGGCAGGCCTCTGTCATAAGTATATTAGTGCCTATAAGACCTGTGGGGTGGAACTGGACAAACTCCATGTCCTTTGTAGGGACACCGGCTGCATAGGCTATACCGATGCCGCTGCCTGTATTGATTAGTGCATTTGTAGAATACTGGTAGACCCTGCCATAGCCGCCTGTGGCAAATAGTGTGACCTTTGACTTCATGGGGACAATAGCACCGTTTATGAGGTCAAAGGCAATAACGCCATGGCACTGACCATTGTCTGTGACAAGGGCTATGACATACCATTCAGAGTAGACCTTAACACCCTTTGATACAGCCCTCTCATAGAGGGTATTTAAAAGCACATGACCTGTAATATCAGCGGAGTAACATGTCCTGGGATAGCCTGCACCGCCGAAGGGTCTCTGGGCAATAGAGCCGTCAGGGAACCTGCTGAAGGGACAGCCCCAGTGCTCCATCTCATAGACTATAATGGGCGCCTGTTTACACATGATCTCCACTGCGTTCTGGTCTGCGAGATAGTCGCTGCCTTTAACGGTATCGAAGGTGTGTTTCTCCCACGAGTCATCCTTGGCATCCGGGTGGTTTGCCAGCGATGCATTTATACCGCCCTGGGCTGCTATAGAATGGGAACGGATGGGGTGGACCTTGGAGAGCAGGCCCACATTATACCTCTCACAGAGACCAACTGCTGCACGGAGACCTGAAAGACCCCCGCCCACAATAATGACATCATGTTCAAGCATAGCTAAGAGACAATAAAGTAAAAATAAATCAGTATTAGGGAGATGACCCCTGCTACAATATTTGATAGCCAGAAAAGCTTTTTTTCCTTTCTGTATCCCATATCAATTGCTATTGTCCTGAGCCCATATATACTGTGGAATGTGAAGAGTATGAGTATGAGGACATCTATTACAGGCTGTCTGTGGAGACTCAATGCCCAGTCAGGTTTTTTATCCTTTGTAAAAAGAAAGAAACTGGTAAGTATCTTTATACCGAATAGGATGATGAGCGATACGCCACTTATCCTGTGAAAAAGCCAGATGAACATTATGATTTTTTAATTAACAATTGAAAAAAATCTTGTCAAGGATTTTTTTAAAAAAATTCACCCATTTATTAATCTGAATATTGATGGTGATGAAAAGCCGTAGAAATGCCAAAGAGTCTAAACAATAAAAAAAGAGCTAAAAAAGATATTAGTAGCTTCAAAGGAGGCTTATAGGATGCACCTTGTAATGTATAAAAACAATTTGAATCTGAGAAAAAATCTTGACTTTTGGTAGAAAATAGAAGAATAATTATCAACCTCTGCCATATCCATGTTTAGGTTTTATATGTGGGCCTTTATGAGACACCACAAAAGGCAGATTTTTTATTTAAAAAATTATGGAAAACGAGAGACAAGATAAGCCCTACCCTGAAGAAGACGAGATAAACCTTTTAGATTTAATAAAAGTTATCCTCAAGAACTTAAGGCTCATAGGGATAATTATAGGGGTGGTTGTTGTGGCAACCGCCATCATCTCCCTTATCATGACACCTGTTTATGAGTCAAAGGCAGTTATTATGCCTACTACCCAGACAAAAGATATAGGTGTAGGTAGTATGCTTGCACAGCAGTTTGGCATATCAGGCCCATCTTCTCCAATGGCTACAGAGGTTGTAAGCCTTTTGAAGAGCAATACCTTAAGGGAGAGGATAATAAAAAGATATAATCTCCTCAAACTTTTCTTTGAAGACAATTATGAAGAGTTAAAAAAACAAAAAAATGAGAATGAACTATTGTGGATGGGACTTAGAAGGTTTGATGGTATAACAAAGGTTAATTTTAAACAGAAAGATAATACAATAGAGATTGTAGTAGGTTATAAAGACCCAAAGATTGCAAGGGACCTTGTCAACTATACCCTTGCCGAGCTTACAGATTATATGAGTAGCGAGGCAAAGAGGGTAGCAGAGACAAACAAGAAATACCTTGAATCCCAGCTTGAAAATACAGCAGACCCATTTATAAAGACAAAGCTCTATACATTAATTGCCCAGCAACTTGAGACAGCCATGATGGCTGAGGTCAAGGAGAACTTTGCCTTTAAGGTCCTTGATGCACCCATGATACCGGACAAGAGATCTAAACCAAAAAGAAAACTGATGGTTCTTATTGCCTTTGTAGTCTCTTTATTTATAGGTATATTTGCCGCCTTTCTAAGGGAATATATGATTAAACAACAAAAGGCCTTCGAAGAACTTAAAGAGTCCACAGGTTTTAATTTTAAAAGATTAAGATTTTTTAAAAGGAAAAAACAATAGGGGGTTTGGTGTGAATAGATGGTTTTTAATAATTGCAGTGGTAAGCCTCTTTATTTTTGCAGGGCTTTCCAGTGCCCAGCAGCAGCCAGGGGTAGCCCCGGGTATGGTCATACCAGGTCAGCCAGCCATATATCCTGGTGTGACAGGCTTCTCAGGACAACAGCCTTCAGGGATGGCAGCCCCCCAAGCGCCTGTACAACAAGGCCAGGCTCCCCAGGTATCACCTCCTTCGCAGATCCAAGGCCCCCAGATTGTAACACCCTCACAGATTCAAACGCCTCAGGTATCACCCCCTGCGCAGGTTCAACCACCTCAACAGCTGACCCCACAGCAGGCAGAGGCATTAAAAAGACTAAGTCCTGAACAACAAAAGGCAATCCAGTCAGAGATGATAAAATCAGGAGGTACATTAACACCCGAGGCCATTGAGGCATTGAAGGCAAGCCCAGAGTTTCAGTTACTTACACCAGAAGATGTCATAAAAGGGAAAGAGGCCCTTGAGAAAAAAGAGAAAGAGGCAGAGAAAAAAGAGCCAGAAAAGAAAATATCAGAGACCTTGCCAGAAAAAAAGGTCATCGAAGAAACAAAGGGAGAAGAGACGCTTTTTGATAGGTTCAGGAAGGTAGGTGGCTACCAGGATATACCATTAAATATAAGACCCTTTGGATATGAGTTTTTCAGAGAGGCAGCAGTTAAGGTTATAACTGACAGAAAGGATATCCCTGTCCCAAGTCAGTATGTAATAGGCCCAGGGGATGAGGTGAAGATACTCCTCTGGGGAAGGGTAAATGCCCAGTATAATCTTATTGTAGACAGAAATGGAAACATAACAATACCCCAGATAGGCCCGATCCCTGTGGCAGGGCTTACATTTGAGGATATGTCAAAACACCTCATAAAACAGGCAGAGCAGATTGTAGGTGCAAATATAGACATCACAATGGGTGCATTAAAGAGCATCCCCATATTTGTCCTCGGTGATGTGAGAAGGCCAGGGGCATACACTGTGGGCTCCTTTGCCACCTTAACAGATGCCCTTTTGATAGCCGGAGGCCCATCTGGCATAGGCACCATGAGGAATATCCAGCTAAAAAGAAAGGATAAGGTTATTGTGACCTTTGACCTCTATGACCTCCTCCTACATGGCGATAAATCAAAGGATGTTATACTGCAGGCCGGGGATGTAGTGTTTGTCCCTGTAGCAGGCCCTGTGGTAGGTATTGCTGGCAATGTAAAAAGGCCTGCCATATATGAGCTTAAGGATAAAAATGACCTTCATACCCTTTTAAATCTTGCAGGAGGTATCATACCTACTGCATATACCCAACAGATACAGATAGAAAGGATAATAAAAAATGAGAGGCAGATCGTTGTAGATATCGATGATAAAAATCTAGATAAAGCTAAAAATATTGCATTACAGGATGCTGATTTTATAAAAATCTTTAACATTGTAGATAAAGAGGCAAACATATTTTTCTTATTTGGTAATGTAAAGCGTCCGGGGAAATATGAATATAAACAGGGTATGAGAATTAAGGATATTATAAAGGATAATTTAGATTTATTACCTGAGACATATATGGATTATGCCCTTATAAGAAGGGTTGCTCCACCTGATATGAAATCAGAGTTTATCCCTTTTAATCTTGGTAAGGCAATAATTGATGGACACAATGACCACAATATCCCCCTTATGCCAATGGATAATATCTTTATTTTCTCTAAATGGTTTTTTAAAGACAGACCCTACGCTACTATAGAAGGTGAGGTCAGAAGACCAGGGAGATTTGAACTTTCTTTAAATGCAAGGGTAAAGGATATTATATATCTTGCTGGTGATCTGACAAGGGATGCGTATCTGTATAAGGGGGAGATACTGCGAATTAATAAAAATAACGAATATTCAAGGATATATTTTAATGTAGAAAAGGCATTACAGGGGGAATTATCAGAAAATATCTTATTGCAAGACAGGGACAGGATTATCATCCATTCTTTAAAGAGCTATATCTATGCACAAAAGGTATCTATTGATGGTGAGGTTTTCAAGCCAGGGGAATATCAGTATAATGAAGGTATGACTGTTAAGGACCTCGTTTTCGCCGCTGGCAATGTCCTTGAATCTGCATATCTTGATGCCGCAGATGTATCGTTTCAGGTGATTGAATATGGAAAGAGTGCAAGGGTTGAACACAGAAAGTTTAATCTAAGGAAGGCCTTAGAGGGTGACCCTAACCATAATATTCTACTTCAGCCATATTGCAGGGTATTTATAAAAAAGATACCAGATTGGAGGAAAGAGCAGTTTGTTAAGATTGATGGGGAGGTATGGTTTCCAGGGAGGTATATTATCAGAAAGGGCGAGACCCTGTCATCCCTTATAGAAAGGGCAGGAGGCTATACAGATAAGGCCTATTTAAGGGGAGCGATATTTACCCGTGTCAGGGTAAAAGAGCTCCAGCAGAGGACGCTGGAGGATATGGCCATAAGGCTTGAGAAGGACCTCATGGCAGATAGTCAACTCAGGCTTTCCACTGCCTTATCAGCAGAGGAGGTGGCAGGGATAAGGGCACAGCAGGAGGGCACCCACAGGCTCATCGATGCCTTGAAAAGGACACAGGCCACTGGAAGGATGAATATAAGTCTTGCCCATCCAAGACTCTTAAAGGGCAGTGAGTTCGATATAGAGCTTGAAGATGGCGACTCCCTCTATATCCCCACCAAGAATAATGTTGTCCTTGTCCACGGTGCTGTTATGGTCCCTGGCAGCTTTATCTATAATGAAAAGCTTGACCATGAGGCATATATAAATAAGGCAGGCGGGTTTACCCGTTATGCAGATACCAAGAACATGTTTATACTCAAGGTGGACGGCAGCGCTATTAAAATCCCCAACAGGTTTATAACATGGAGCAGTGAGAATGCAAGATGGGAGTTAACAGCCTTTGGTGAGGAAAGAAGGATGCTCGAGCCAGGGGATACCATTGTTGTTCCTGAGAAGATAGAGGCTATTGCATGGATGCGTGGTCTAAGGGATATAACCCAGATATTAATGCAGATGGCCATTACAGGTGGTCAACTGAAATATATGTATAGAAGCAATTAGCCTATTATTTGTGTTAAAGGACTAAATGATATAGACGAGTTGTGATATTAATCACTTGTCTATGCATATAATCTATGGTTAAAATATACGCAAATAATTAAATAAAGATATATACTGCTACGAAACAGGCATTCTATAAAAAAGTTTTCTATTTTTTAGGGGGGTTCCAACAAACTAATGATGGCAGCCTGTAAATTTATAGAGACTTAATAGCAATAAAAGGATTTATCAGGAAAAACCAATAGGTTTTTAACTTCATAGAGATATCAAATAATATATTTTTTTGTTCATAAAATGAACTTTTTTTGATTTTTTATCAGAAAACTATATCTTCAATGGCGGTAGCCTGTTCTTTTTATGAAAGAATCTGAATTTTACGTATTAAGAGAGCTATCACAAAACAACAACCTCACCCAGAGAGAACTATCAAAGAGACTTGGGCTTAGCCTCGGCAGTATAAACTTTGTCTTAAAAGCCCTAATGAAAAAGGGTTACATAAAGATGCAGAGGTTCAAGGACTCAGACAACAAGGCCAAATACATCTATGTTTTAACCCCGAAATGGTTATACGATAAGGCAATCCTTACCAAAGAATTCATAAATAAACGCAACAAACCCAACAAACCCAACAAACTCTATTTTCTATATTCGCCCATCACCTATCGCCCCTTGCCCCTCGCCTATCGCCCCTCGCCCATTACCTATTACCCATAGCCCCTCGCCTATTGCCTATTATTAATTCTAAACCAAACTTTATGTAATATATTATTGACAAAAAGTAATACTATTTGTAAATTATTGT
>ERZ795046.3779-NODE-3779-length-11662-cov-12.587404_pt1 | contig 11662 bp, 12 predicted proteins | sample MGYA00375130_ERZ795046 | MGnify/ENA primary metagenome ERZ795046 (study PRJEB30175, sample SAMN05720202) | activated sludge metagenome | isolation source: anaerobic digester from wastewater treatment plant | place: Japan | collected 2015-05-15 ...
GTCGAGAGTCTGTGTGCGATCATTATGACAGTTTTGTCCTTAGAGAGTTCTCTGACAGCTGTTTCAATTCTCGATTCCGTATCTACATCTATGTTGCTCGTTGCTTCGTCCAAGATCAGTATTCTCGCGTCGAACAAAACCGCCCGTGCCAAGGCTATAAGCTGTCTTTCTCCAGCCGACAAAGTGGAACCTCGCTCGATTATTTTCGTATAAATCCCCTCGCTGAGCTTCTGTACTATATCATACGCGTACACCTTTTTGAGTGCTTCAACAACCTGTTGCTCATCGTATTCCTGATAAAACAATCTGATGTTGTCAAGAATTGTTCCAGAGAAGAGTATCACGTCCTGTGGAACAGCGGCTATCTGCTTTCTGATCTTTCTCAAATCATATTCGAACATATTCTTCCCATCTATCAGAATCTCACCCTTTTGAGGAACATACATCCCGTTAACTAAATTCATCAGAGAAGTCTTGCCTGCTCCGGTTTCACCAACCACTGCAGTCAGCTCACCAGGTCTGAAGGAGATATTTATGTCCTTGAGCACCCACTTTTCTGAATCGTAGCTGAACCAGACATTCTCAAATGCGAGCTCCCCTTTGAGAATTTCCCCATTGTCCTTCGGATCACCCAGAGGTTCGGGCTTCTCGTCCATGAGCGTGAATATTTTTTCGCAGGACGCAACCGTGTTCTGAACAATGTCGTACTTTTCCGATATATCACCCAAAGGCCTCATGAAGGTGTCTACATAAGCCACAAAGGCGTAGAGTTCACCAAACTGAATCGCACCGCCCATTATGTACTTGGAGCCGAACCAGATTATGGTGCTCAGAGCAAAGTAGTGAATGAAGTCAATAAAAGGCCTGAAGATCCCAAAGACATAAAGCTGGTTTATCAGAGATTTGTATAAGTCCTTGTTCACCGTGTCGAATTCCTTTGATTTGTAATCTTCTGCCAAAAAAAGCTTGATCACACTTATTCCACTTATGTGCTCAGCAAGGTAGGCGTTGACACGAGCGAGATTTGTTCTCACTTCTTTGTAGACCTTCAGATCGAAGTATCTGAACAAGACCATAGCAACAACGATTATTGGAAACACAAAACTCACGTTCACAAACAACTTTGTACTTATCTTCAACATGAAGTATATTACCCCAGCCAGTAGAAAGACATCTTTGACCATAGAGGTTATGACACTGGAAAAAAACTCCTGGATGTTCTGCGTGTCATTGACAATTCTTGTATTTATTCTTCCGGAGGGATTCTTGTCGAAAAAGGACATCGGCAGGTCGAGGACCTTCCTGTACAATTCACTTCTCACATCGTAGACAATCTTGTTTCCAAGAAATGATGTCAGATAAGTGCTGGCATATCCCAGCAAAAACTGAAGACCCACGACACCCAGTAGCAAAAACGTCATGGTTGAAACGCCGCTGATCCGTTGTTCGAAGCTGAGCGAGCTGTTGTTTACGTAACCATCTATCGCCTTTCTAACGATCTGAGGTGGCAAAAGATCAATCACCGCCGCCACCAGAACTATCATTATTGCAAGCACAAAGAACCAGAAATATGGCTTTGCATAACCCAAGAGTCTTTTCAAGTTTTTTTCACCTCTGTGTTGTTAGACTCACGAATTATTTTACTACTTTATCTTGAGATGAAAAAACCTGATTTTCCCAAATTGATCGTGAAAGAATGAAACTTTTCCAAAAAAACTGAGTTTCTCCATCCAGTCTCTTTGTTCTGGGGAGAATTCCATTACCACGTGCTTATTTTCCAGCAAAGATATTTCCTTGAAAAACTGCCTGTAAAAATCAAGCCCATCTTCTCCTGCAAACAGCGCATCAAGTGGCTCTTCCAAAACATCTTTTGAAAGCGTTGCATTTGTTGAAACGTATGGTGGATTTGAAACAATCAAATCTATCTTGTCTATGAAAGGTCTAACGGGTTCCAAAAACGCACCTTTCAAAAAGTTGATTTTCGCCCCAAGTCTTTGTGCATTCTTCTGGGCAAGCAAAAGTGCCTTCTCGTTGATGTCGGTTGCATAGACTTCACAATTACTGTTGAGTGCAACGGCGACTGCAATTGCCCCCGAACCTGTCCCAATGTCAACAATGGTCTTCAGCTTTTCGCGTTCGATCAATTCTAAGACCAGATCAACCAAAACTTCTGTCTCAATTCTCGGTATGAAGACACCTTGTTCTATGCAAAGTTCCAATCCATAGAAGTGACATTTCTTGGTTATGTACTGCAGGGGAAAACCATCATGTCGAAGTTGTACAAGATCAAGTACCCTCTTTGAGAATTCATCTTCAATTTGCTCTTCAAATGAAAGCAATATCCTTTCTTTCGTAAGGCCTGTAACGGCTGACAAAACCAAAAGTGCCTCCGTTCCCGGTGAATCGGAGGCACCACTGAGCATCTTCTTTGACAGACTGTATAGCTCTCTAAGAGTCATATGCCAAATCTTTTTCGCAACTCCTCGTTCATTCTATCAGGCGTCCATGGTGGGTCAAAGGTCAGATCGATCTTGACATCCTTGACGCCCTGTATTTCACGTACCTTATCCTCAGCATCTTGCAGAATCATTCCCGCCAGCGGGCAGGCAGGTGTTGTCATAGTCATCGTAATTTTCACATTATCCTGTTGATCTATGTCTACATCGTAAATAAGCCCCAAACTCACAACATCTAATCCAAGTTCAAAGTCTATAACGTTCTTCAAAGCTTCCAAAACCTGATCCTTTGTGATCATATTTATCTCCCTTCAAAGACTTTCAATCAGATTTGTGAGCAATTCCACATGACCCATTTCCTCTTTAACAATCAAATCTATCTTGTCTTTACCCAGACCTTCTGGAATAGATTCTTTTATACCCAAGTAAAATATTATCGAATCCTTTTCCAGATCAATGGCTATCCTCAAGAGCTCTGTTACTGAGCGCACATCCTTGAATTTGATGGTTGGATCAGCTCTGAGGTCAAAAACCTTGCTGTTAGCAATCGATTGCAAATATACAGCAGCTTCGCCGGAAGGATCGAGAAACTGCGCGATCTCTCTCTCCTTCTTAGCCACCTCAAGTCTCATGGCGTGAAATCTCTTTTCGTGTTCCTTTTCCATATCTGCAAGCTTTAGGAAAATTGATTTCTTAGAGTACTCTGGGAACATCTCTGCAGCCTTTGTGTAGAAATTCGCACCATTTCTTTCTATCTGCTCTGCGATCTCAAAGACTTCATCGATGTTGAACATCTCATCACTCCCTCTTGGCAAGTTCTCTGTCCATCATTATTATACCAACAGGGCTGTCTTTTATCTTTTCAAATGTCTGAACAATCTTCGATGCATTTGCCTCTTCCTCGATCTGCTCGTTCACAAACCACTGCAAGAACACATAAGCGGCGCGATCGTTTTCCCTTTCTGCCAGCTCCACGAGGTTATTTATGCTCGCTGTGACTTTTTGTTCGTGCTCATAAACATGTTTGAAGACCTCAAATGGGTCTTTCCATTCTTTAACTGGTTTCTCCAAACCAAATAATTCCACTCTTCCTCCGCGTTCATTTATGTGTTCATAGAATTTCATGGCATGTTTGAATTCTTCTTTTGCCTGCACCTTCATCCAGTGTGACATTCCTTCAAGATTCTGTGAATCAAAGTATGCAGCCATAGAAAGATACAAATATGCGGAATCCAGTTCCTTTTTGATCTGCTCGTTAAATGCCTTCTGGATAGTTTCTTTTATCATCTTGCCATCCCTCCCATTCATATTTTAAACCCCCGAGCGGTGTCGGGGGCATACGAATCATATTTTCTTGTGGCATAGCCACCAATCGAGACACTCGTGCTGTTCCTTTCTTTTCATGGCTTCTTCGATATTGGTTGGTGGTGGAACTATTACATCGTCTTTGAACAGCTCGTTGTTTGGCCAGTTCGCTGGTATAGCGACCTTGTTTTCGTCGGCCACTTTGAAAGCCTTAACTATTCTAACTATCTCGTCGATGTTTCTACCGACTTCTTGAGGGTAATAGAGGATCGTGCGAATTACTCCATTCGGATCGATCACAAAGACAGCCCTGACCGTATTGCTACCCTTTGCAGGATGAACCATTCCAAGCGTTTCAGCTACTTTTCCGGTGTCTGCTATAATTGGGAACTCGATTTGCACGCCTATCTTTTCTTTGATCCACTCAACCCACTTGATATGCGAGAACACTTGATCAACGCTCAAACCGATGAGTTCAGCTCCAAGTTTTCTAAATTCGTCATATCTCTTTTGGAAACCCACAAACTCCGTTGTGCACACAGGAGTGAAATCAGCAGGATGACTGAAAAGTACCAACCACTTTCCCTTGTAAGCATCTGGAAGTTTCATCTTACCATGTGTTGTAAGAACCTCCATCTCTGGAAACTTCTCTCCTAATAGTGGTATACCCATCATGTTCACCTCCAGGTAAAGTATAGCACAAGCAGAAATTGCTTTCTGTGGTAAATTCATTTTGTTTCTTTTATATTATACAAAGTTAATCTGTGACACCGAACCAAAGTTGATAACCCACGTCAAGTGATTTCTCACTTCATTTGATTGAGTATACTCATGTCCTCGCCGATCAAGACGACGCTATCGGGAATAATCAGTTTATAACTGTCAAGTGTCCTCAGGAGCTTGTAGAAATCCTGGTCTTTTGAGAAAGCCTCTGCATATATGCGTGTGGCGCTTGCTTCTCCTGTGCCTTTTAATCTTTCAGCTTCACTCAAGGCTTCCGCTCTCAAGACAGTTGCTTTTTTGTCGGCTTCCGATCGAATCTTCTGTGCTTCCTTCTGGCCTTCTGCTCTTATCAACGCTGCAATACTCGTCTTTCTGATTTCATTCTTTCAAAGACTGCCTGCTGATTTTCACTCGGAAGGTCCGTATGCTTGATTCTCACATCCTTTATCTCTATACCAAAGTCAACGAGGTTTTTCTTGGAAAAATCGGTTATGTCAGTCAAGGACTGTCTTTCGCCAGTCACTATGTCATCAAAATCCAGTTTCGCAAGAGTGTTTCTCAGGCCAGAGTAAACAACATCATCGATCCTTGAAAGTGCAAGGGACACTGTTCTAACAGATTCGATGAATTTCTTTGGATCAGAGATTCTCCAGATAGCGTAAGAATCAACAAGCATTGTTTTCTTGTCCAAAGTAATGATTTTCTCAACTGGAATGTCGTATATGTAGAAACGCTTGCTCAGACGAACCACACTGTCCACAAATGGTGTTCTCATGTACAAGCCCGGTTCAGAGATCACTCGTTTTATCTCTCCAAACCTGATGACCGCCACATATTGAGTCTGGTCAACTACGAAAAATGACAATCCCAGAAAGACAATCGCTATCGCCACAACGACAAGAACACTTATCAAAATCACCATTTTCATTTACCATCACCACCAATCAATTTATCCAGATTGAGCAGCGTAATGTTCTGTGATCCGTCGAGTAGTATTATTCTCCTTGCCCTTGGCAAAACTTCTTCAAGTGTCTCGATCTTCAGACGAGTCTCGGTGACCTTCGGTGCTGTTTTGTACTCCTTCAAAATACTCAGGAATCTTTGTGTCTCACCAGTTGCCTGTAAGACCTTCTGTTGGGCGTAAGCCTCTGCCTCGAGGACAATCTTTCTTGCTTCACCTTCAACGGAAGGTATGAGGTTATTTGCATACTTGAGTGCTTCGTTTATGTACCTTTCTTTGTCCTGCTTTGCGTTATTCACATCATCGAATGCAGCGATGACAGACTGCGGTGGTACTACTTCCTGAAGCAGCACGTTTATGACTGTCACGCCGATGTCATACTCGTTGAGCAATTGTTGTGTTATCTGATGAACCTCGTATGAAACCTTGTCCCTTTCCGCTGTCAAAATCTCGTCTACAGTCCTTCTGGCTATCATCTCTCTCAATGCCGATTCAGTTGTAAACTTTACAAGTTCTTCGGCATTTTCAACATTGAAAACGAACTTCACAGGGTCGTTCACTCGAAATTGAACAACCGCCTCAACTGAAACTATGTTTCCATCTCCTGTCAGTATCAAAGCTTCCTCCTTCTTTTGAACATATTGCCCTGGTCTGACAGTTCTAAAACCAATCTCTTGTTTCCTGATGGTCTGGACGTCTACTATGACATGTGTTTGAAAAGGATACGGAGCGTGAATGTGTATTCCAGGACCCGTCGTATGGCTGTATTTCCCAAATGTCTTCACCAACGCAACCTGTGAAGGATCAACTTGATAAATGCCTGTTGAAAAGTAAATCAGCACAATTACAATTGCAACGATAAGAATTATCGCCTTTGTCTTCATCTGCGTTCCTCCCTTCTTGTAAGTTAAATATACCAGATAAATTCTCATTGCTGAAAGATCAGATTTCTCAACTTCAGAATGCGTTGAGTCAAACCTTCATATGTGTACGGTCGATATCTCTCACAACTTTGATGCGTAAAGGCGATAGGTGCTATTTTTCGAGATTTATGCGGGTTCTGGTATCGATTATTCCGCACAACCAAAAGAGAGTGTAGAAACAAGACATGAACATCGCGATGAACATCAGAATGGCAATGTGGACATGGACTCTCATTGGAGACAACAACAAAACAGAAAAACCTATTCCAACACCCATTGCGTTGGCTATTATCGATCGTCCTGTCACTTGTAGTGTGCTGACTAAAGGCATAGCCGTTTTTCTCTTTTGCATCATCTTGTAGGTATAGGTGAAATGGATTGCATAATCTATTCCTGCACCAAGGGCGATGTTCATGATGTAGGCACTTATTACATTAAGCGGGATCTTGAACAAACCAAGAAAACCATATATATTCAGCAGACTCAGTACTATCGGCACCATGCTGATCAAACCCAATCTGATATCTTTTAACATGAGTATCATCATCAATGTGATCAATAAGATGGCGACAAAGATACTCACTCTTTGACTCGTCAATGTCTCGTCGTTCATCTGAAGGTATTTGTAATTCTCTCCACTAACAGATACAGACATCAAACCATCTATTGACAGTGATTTAAGTGACTCTTCAAGACCATAGTGGAATTTCTTCGAAAGATTTTTCAAAAAGACCAGCATGAGGGCACTCTTTTCACTGCGGTTCACAAAGGTTCCCTCCGGTAGGACCAATGAAACGGCATTTCTAAAAAGAGGGGGTACCAGTTCATTTATCTCCAGAATCGATAGAGTTCGACTGGCATACTTTGAAGCCTCTTCTCTTACTTTATCGATTACCTGTAAACCTTGCTTTGATAACGGGTCAACCTTCAAATTGACCTTCACCAGTACAGGTACACTCACTTGGGATATGCCCTCTACGATCCTCGCACCTTCCATAACCTTAGAAGATTTCCTGAAAAACATCAAGACATGAAACTCCTGTTGAACCTTGGGAATGAAAAGGCACAGAAAAGTGGCAGTGGCTGCAAGCATCAACAGATTCAATCTCTTGTGCTCTATCAAGTACTCTGCGATCCTACCTTGTTCAGTCTGCTTTTTGTGATGGTCCAAAAAAGTTGCCATCGGTGGGAGAAACACAAAGGTCGATAGTGCAGCCATCCCAACGCCGCATGCTCCGGATAGACCGAGTTCTGTCATCACTGGCGAAGAGGTGAAGCACAGTGAAAGAAATCCCACAACGGTCGTTGAAGAGGTCATAACAAGTGGGACAGCTGTCTCTTTCAGTGCTCTGTACGCTCTTTCAGAGTAACTTGGGTCTGATATCGGAAGGTAGTGCGACATATAATGAAGTCCCGCAGCGCTTCCCATGACGAGCGTTATGAATGGCATCAGAACGTTTTCAAGGGTTATCACTTTTCCAAAGACAGCGTAGATTCCCAACATGTACACCGTTGCAAGAACACTCGGAAGAAAGGACAGTAGGGCTGCCCAGAAGTTTCTCAAGCTCAGGTAGAATATAAAAAACATCACGCAGATAGCTATCGGTGAAAGGAATTTCAAAATGAAACCTATGTAATCCAGCGCTTTTGCACCTATGAATGAGTTACCAAATAGTGACGTTTGATATCTCGCGGTTGATCGTGCGATCTGTAAAGACGTTTTCTCGGGTTCTGAGGATATTATCGCTATTAAGATCGCATAGTTCTTGTCTTTGTACCTTCCAACGAGACCAAGTTGTTGAGCAAAGGCTGTCTTGCCTCCAACGGTGAAAGGAAACTCAAGGGGATTTATCAGAAGTGAGACACCCTTCACACCCCTGATTATCGTTGCCACTTCAGTTACTGTTTCTATTCTCTCGTATGGAGTAGCTATCAATAACAGATCTCTTATCGAATAAGATCTCGAAATCTCCCTTTCGGCTTGAACGTACTTCGATTGTTTTGTAACCTGAGATTTGAAGTAGCCACCTATTTTCAAATTCTTCAATTGAGAAAGCGATATCACCCCAAGTAAAATCATTAGAACGACTGAAAGCCACCTTTTCTTGATCCAACCCAAGAACTAACGCCCCCACACAAATGTGCTAAACTTAAGACGATGCGTTCCAAGAAAGAATATAACACGATTCAAAGGGGAGAAAGACAATGCGACTGGTCGACACGCACGCACATCTTCATTTTTCTCAATTCAGGAATGATTTTGAAAACATCATCAATAGATTCGTCGCCGATGGAATTGAATTCGTCGTTAATGTTGGGATCGACGTCGATGACTCCGTACAAGCTCTTAGTCTCAGCAAGATGTCGAATAGAATCCTTTGCTCGGTTGGTGTTCATCCACATGAGGCCGGCAAAGTGACAAAAGATTACATAGATAGACTGAGAGAGCTTGCCCAGGACAAAAAGGTCGTCTCTATAGGCGAAACAGGCCTTGATTATTACAGAAATCTCTCGCCGAAGGAAGATCAGAAGAGGGTGTTTTCCGAGCAACTTGTGCTTGCTAAGGAACTCGATCTTCCTGTGATAATCCACATAAGAGACGCATATGAAGATGCTTATGAAATACTTTCAAAGATCGGGCTTCCAAATGCAGGCGGGGTGATCCACGCCTTTTCTGCTGACACCAGTTGGGCACTGAAATTCATTGAACTTGGTGCTTTCATAGGCATAGGTGGCCCCTTGACATACCCCAAGAATATCACGCTTAAGAATGTGGTAAGGGCTGTTGGAGCAGAAAACATCGTCACCGAGACCGATTGTCCTTATCTACCTCCTAATCAATTCAGAGGTAAGAGAAATGAACCTGCCTATGTGCGATTTGTGGTAGAAGAGATTTCAAAAATACTCAATGAGAGTCTCCAAGATCTTTCGTCAAAACTTTTGCAGAACGCAAAAGAACTCTTTGCTGCAAACAGATAGGACAAGCACTGAGTACAAAAAGCTTAAAAATCCCTGTCGGATTTCTTTCAGTCGTCGCTACAGGCTTTTACTGGTCTCAGTCTTGTCAAATAAGTATCCAAAGTAACTAATACAAGTCTTTCACGCTCAACAAAATTATGCTTGTCATAAGATTTCATTAGAATCTCAGCTACCTTCAAAGATCATGACACAGAGGGTTTCCATTTATAGTCCGCGGTGAGTCCAATTCAAGCTCTGGGATTCTAAGGTTGTACACAAACTGTGGTGATGAAATGGCTTTGTGACAACAAGTTGAAGGTGTAGAGAAAACAAAAGCAGGGCTTTTTGCCCTGCTAAATTATATTATACCACAAATACAAAACTTGTCAAGTACTTTTTTGGAATTGCTCACCAACCAAATCTTCACTTGAACATACGATAACATATCCAACTTGAATTGTCAAATCACCTGGACTTTCTTTTGAGAGCTACATGACAGACACAAAAAACCATCTTGAAAAGCCACACTCTACTTTCTCTTGAATGAGGTCGTGACAATCAAAACGGCGAAAGCCGTCAACGCTATGGTCGGTCCCGGCGGCAGATCAAAGTAATAGGCTATCGTGAAACCAGTCAAAGAACTTATCATTGAAAACAAAAGTGATTTGACGATTATTCCTTTGAAACTTCTTGAAGTTGCCTTGGCAAAAACACCTGGAAGGACTATATAACTTCCCATCAAGATAATTCCAGATATTTTCACAGCGGCAACCACTGAAAGAGATACAAAGAACATTATCAAAAGACTTATCAAATTGACCTTTATTCCATAAAACTGTGCAGCCTTTTCGTCGCTGATGTAGTATGTTATGTCCCTCCAAAAAAGAAGATAGACAATTACCGTGAACAGAATCACTCCAACAACAAAGAAAATATCATTTTTGTTTATCAGTAAGACATTGCCAAACAGATAACTGGACAGATCCACCGTGTAGCTTCTGGTCTTCGAAAGAAGTAATACGCCAAAAGCCATAAAGACTGGTAGAAGTACACCAATGGTACTACTTTCTGAAAACCTATTCTTCTTTGAAAAGTACCAGACAAAGAGGGCGAAAACCACGCTACTCAGTACCCCGAAAAACACTGCATTGCTGGAAAGGATTGAGGCAATGGCTAACCCAGCAAAGGTGGCATGGGCAACCCCATCGCCTATGAATTCCATTTTCCTGTAAACGACTATGGGGGAAACGAAGGCTGCAAGGAAAGAAACAAAAATAGTTCCAAGCAATGCCAACCTCAAGAATTCGTAGGTTACAAGATCTCTTATCACTTTGATCGCTCCCGATGTTCTATTTCGTAGTGTTTATCGCCACGTATCCAAACATCGAATTGTCCAAACATCTCCTTCAATTTATCTGGACTAATCTTTTCAGTGGGTCCATGACAGTGCAAGGTCTTATTCAAGCACATGATAGTGCTACACTCCTTAAAAACCAAACCGATGTCGTGACTCACCATCACTATCGTTAGATTTCCTTCTTTCTTGAAATCATAAAGAAGCTCATAGAATGTGCTTTTCCCCATCTCATCGACGCCAGAATCAGGCTCGTCAAGCAGCAGAATGTCTGCATCCGAAAGAAGAGCTCTCGCAAGAGAGGCTCTTTGAAGTTCGCCACCAGAAAGATTCCCAACAAGATCGTTTGCCTTATCCTCAAGTCCAACCTTCTTCAGCATTTTCAAAGCCCTTTCCTTTTCTATTTTGGAAAATCTTCTGTTCTTCACATACAGTGGCAGCGAAATGTATGTCAAAACGTCCATGGGGAACTCTCTGTTCACAGTGCTGAGTTGGGGCTGATAACCTATCTTTCCATAGACTTCGACCTTCCCGTTGTAGTCTCTTATCTCTCCGATGATGACTTTCAAAAGCGTCGTCTTTCCTGCACCGTTTGGTCCAATTATCCCAACGAAATCACCGGCTTTGATTTCAAATGATACATCTTTCAAGGCATAATACTCACCAAACTTCACTGAGAGGTTTTCTACCCGTATCTTCATCATAATTTCTAATTCATCCCAATCGCTCTTTCAAAGGCTTTGAGCAAGTCTTTGTAATATTCCAAGGCACTTTTCGCATTGATGCCAAGAGGATCAAGGATAACAATTTCGCGCTTCAATTCTTTTGCCATCAGATTCAAAAGTTCCACGTTGAACTGTGCTTCTGCAAATATGCCGAGAAGTTTTCCATCCTTCGCCTTTTCAATGATTTCCCTTACCTTTTTTGCACTTGGATCCTTTCCATGACCTTCCTCAAGCGATAGAGTTTCTATCCCATATGG
>ERZ795046.3787-NODE-3787-length-11638-cov-3.847881_pt1 | contig 11638 bp, 11 predicted proteins | sample MGYA00375130_ERZ795046 | MGnify/ENA primary metagenome ERZ795046 (study PRJEB30175, sample SAMN05720202) | activated sludge metagenome | isolation source: anaerobic digester from wastewater treatment plant | place: Japan | collected 2015-05-15 ...
GCCTCAGCCATCTCGGACTGCCCTTCCCCGAAATTCCACTCCATATCCGCCAATACCTGGCGGGCCTCGAGCTCGCGCGATTGGGCCTTGGCAAATTCCTGCTTTGCCTGGTCTTCCAGGCGTCTTCTATGATCCAGGACCGGTTGCAGTTTGAAAGTAAAAGTGTCCATGCCGATCCCCCTATCCCACAACTGTAATCAAACCTTCTACAGCCTCGTCGAACGAAACCTTCTCCCCCACGCCCTGCCTGAGATAGGCATTGAACCCGTCTATTGCGGCAATCGACTCATCTATCTTCGGGTTCGATCCTGCCACATAGGCCCCGATATTTATCAAATCCTCCGCCTCTCGGTATGTGGCTAGTAGATCGCGGAACCTTCCAGCAGCCGCCCGCTGCCCAGGAGAGACAATATTGTCCATTACTCGGCTGACGCTCCGGAGCACATCGATGGCCGGGTAGTGGTTGGCGTCAGCAAGTTTGCGCGAAAGGACTATGTGTCCGTCAAGAATGCTTCGAACTGCGTCGGCAATCGGTTCAGTCAGGTCGTCACCGTCCACGAGCACCGTGTAAAGACCGGTTATCGTCCCCCGCTCGCTAGTCCCCGAGCGTTCAAGCAATTTTGGAAGCAGCGCGAAGACAGAAGGAGTATATCCTTTGGTCGCCGGCGGCTCGCCGATGGCCAGCCCAACCTCGCGCTGAGCCATGGCAAAACGGGTTACCGAATCCATCATGAACATCACATTGAGCCCCTGGTCACGGAAGTATTCGGCGATCGCGGTAGCCACCATGGCTCCCTTTATTCTGACCAGCGCTGGAGTGTCCGAAGTTGCCACAACCACCACAGACCTGGCCAATCCTTCTTCCCCGAGGTCTCCTTCTATAAACTCGAGGACCTCGCGTCCGCGCTCTCCCACCAGCGCAATCACGTTTACATCGGCCCTTGTATTCCTGGCGATCATGCCCAACAGAGTACTCTTGCCCACCCCGCTCCCTGCGAAGATTCCCACACGCTGCCCGCAGCCGCACGTGAGCAATCCGTCTATAGCTCGAACCCCGAGGGGCAGCAGCTTCGAAATCCTCGGCCTCAAAAGGGGATTCGGTGGGGAACTCGACACAGGGTATTCAGACACAGTGTGGATCGGCCCCAATCCGTCCATGGGCCTCCCAAGCCCGTCCAGAACCCTCCCTAGAAGCTCATCACCCACGCGCACAGTCAGGAAATTGCCCCCCGCCACGACCTCGCTTCCCGGCTCAATTCCAGCCATCTCTCCCAGCGGCATCAAGAGAAGCTTGTTCTCACGGAACCCCACCACCTCAGCCGTCACAGGCAAAGTGGCGTTTCGAGGGTATATGGAGCAAATCTCTCCGACCTGCGCATGGGGCCCGTCTGATTCGATCACAAGGCCAATAACCTGTGCCACTCTTCCACGCTGCTTGATAGTGTCAAGGCCTTTAAGCTTTGCATGGTATCTACTAAAATCTATATCCCTGGCCAGATCGGACGCAATGTGATCAGCGCACATGTCCTGCTTCCTCCAAGAAGGATCGCTCCACCTCGCGGAGCTGCTCATCTATTCTGGCATCCACCGACCCAACTTCCATTTCAATCACACAGCCACCACGCTCGATCCTGGCGTCTTCAACAATCTCCAGGCTGCGAAGATCGGGGGAAAGTCCGATCAACTCGTTATGTGCCCGGGCAACCACCTCAAGATCAGCAGGTGAAACCCTCATAACCACTGTCCTGGCCCCTTCAGTTCTTCGCACCGCCTCACGGACCATGCAAAGAACAGCTTCCGGATCCTCATCTATCGTTTTGCGGACAAGCTTCTCAGCCACTGCCACAGCGAGCTTCGCCACCTCGCACTCGCATCCGCTCACCAAGGCGTCGGCCGCCGCTACTATTGAATCGGCAACAGAATCTATCGTGTTCAGAGCCTCAGCATAGGCCTCCCGGACCTGGGCAAGGCCCGCAGCCTGCCCCAACTCGTATCCTTCCTTCTCAGCCCGCTTTGCAATACTCTCCGCTTCAGCCTTGGCATCCTTAAGAATCAGGTCCGCCTCCCGCCGAGATCTGGCGATGATCTCTTTGGCCCGGGCCTCAGCCTGCTCTATCGCAGCCTCTCCGTCCGCCTCGGGCACGAATTCTTCCTCATCCGAGGCGACAAAGGATAGTTCAGGCCTGTCAGTTGGCACGCAAAATGCGGGAGAAGCGACAAGAACGTCGTCTATGAGTGTCCGCTTTATCACCTTAGACAATCACTTCGTCCCCCTTCTCGCGTATGGCGACGATCTGCCCGGCCTCTTCCATCTTTCTTATGACTGCGACAATCTTCATCTGCGCCTCCTCAACTTGGCGGAGCCTTACAGGACCGAGATACTCCAACTCCTCTTGGAGCATTGTTGCTGCCCTTTCCGACATGTTCCGCATGATCTTGTCCTTCACCTCATCCGAAGCAGCTTTCAAAGCCAAAGCAAGGTCCTTGGAGTCTATCTCCCTGATGATCATCTGCACGTAGCGGTCTTCCATGAACACGATGTCCTCGAAGACGAACATGAGATTCTTGATCTCTTCGGCAATCTCCGGGTTCTCCTCCTCGAGCCTTTCGAGAATGACCTTTTCAGTGGAGCGGTCGACGTTCTGCAAAACCTCCACCAGCGACTTGACGCCGCCGGCAGCCTGAAACTCCTGAGTTCCGAAGGTAGTCAGTTTCCGTTCGAGCACTTCCTCGACTTCCTTGATCACCTCGGGCCTTGCGCCCTCCATCTGGGCCACCCGAAGCGCCACATCCGCCTGGAGATCCGGGGGAAGCGCCGACAGAACCAGCGCCGCCTGATCTGGTCTGAGGTGGGCAACGACCAAGGCTATAGTCTGCGGGTGCTCGCCCTCTATAAAGCCGGTGAGCTGCTCAGGGCTGACATTGCGCGCAAAGGCAAAAGGCGTCACGCGCAGATTGGCCGAAAGCCTGTTGATGATCTCCATGGCCTTAGCCGTACCCAACGCCTTCTCCAGAATCTGTTTCGCGTAATCTATTCCGCCCTGGGCTATGTACTCCTGAGCGAGAGCCAGCTGGTAAAACTCCTCCAGGGCGGTCTCCTGCTGTTCAGGCGTGACCTTGCCAAGCGTCGCTATCTCCAGCGTCAGTTGCTCAATATCATCGTCCTTCATGTGCTTGAGAACGGATGCGGCAGTCTCAGAATCGAGAGACACCAGGACTATAGCTGCCTTCCGCCTTCCGCTTGCCGCGCCCCTTGCGCCGTTCATTTCGACCTGCACCCGCCTCTCAATCTTCCGACATCCACGTCTCAAGAATCCTTGCCACATCGCCTGGTTTCTTCCGGGCTAGCGCCTCAACGCCTTGTCTCATTTCTGCCTTCTGTTTTTCCTCAGCCAAAGCGACCAATGCCGCCGGGCTCAGAGGTTCCGGGGAAGCCTCTTCCGCGAGCACTTCTTCGACTTTTCTACCTACAATGGCAGGCTCGGTTGCATATTCCTGCTGCTCACGGAAGACTCGAAGAAAAGACATGGCAAACAGGAGCACGAGCAATCCGAGGATGAGAGGGGTAAGCGACTTGACAAGACGCATAATAAAGGCCTGCTTATCCGCTTTCGCAAGACTCTCCGCTGATGCAAACATCTCGTCCTCGCTCGCGGCCCGCGCAAATTCCATGGTGGTAATGGCTATCTGGTCCCCCCGCTCCGGCTGAATACCTACCGCAGCGCTTATCACTTGCCGCATCTCCTCCATGCGGTCCATCGGCATCACCCGATCGAGCATCACAGCGACAGAGACCCTCTCCACTTTGCCCGGAGCGATGATCTCCTTCTGAACAACCTTGGACACCTCGTAATTAGTCGTGCTTTCGCTTCTCATATACCTCGATTCACCGCTGCCCGTCCCCGAAAGAACCGGATAACCTTCGACATTCGACGGCGTTCCCGCATAGCCCCGGGCGGCATCCGAATCGCCAACCCGTTCTTCCTGAGTCGTCTGGACAGCTACCGGTATCCCCAGGCCGCCTTCTAAAGGCTGGTAGATCTCGCTTGCCCGCTCTGCGCTGTCGAAGTTGATGTCAGCGTATACCCGCACTATCGACTTGCCAAGTCCGAAAGCACGGTCGAGCATCGTCTCGATCCGTCTCTGCATCTCCTGTTCAAACCCCATCTTGGCTTCAAGCTGCGCCGTAGTCATTGGGCCGGCAGTCGATTCCGCAGTACTGGCTCGCCAAAGCAAATTCCCGTCTGTATCGAGCACAGTCACATTCTCAGGGGTAAGGCCCTGCACAGCACTGGACGCCAGATGGACCACACCCCGCACCTGAGCATCGAGGAGATATGCGCCGGGCTTCATCTGAAGGACTATCGATGCTGTCGTGGGCTTTTGCTGCTCCGAAAAGAGCCTTTCCTCGGGGATCACAATATGGACCCTCGCCTGATCTACAGGGGTAAGAGTCATAATCGTCCTCGCCAGCTCATTTTGGAGGGCCCGGGTGTAGTTTACCTTCTGCGTAAACTCAGTCGCCCCCAGACTCGTCTTATCGAACAGCTCAAATCCGGCGCCGGCGCCCTGTGGGAAACCCTTCGCCGCCAACTCCATCCTCAGTTCGTAGACACGGTCCTCTGGAACCTCGATAGTGTGCCCCCCAGAAGTCAACCTGTACTTCACGCCCGATTCCTTTAGATGCTCGACGATCCTGCCGGCGTCCTCAACAGACAAGCCGGAATAAAGTACGGCGTAGTCCTTTGAGGAGCTGGATACAATGAGAAGAATCAGGACGATGAATACTCCCCCGACAATTGCCGCAACTATGATTTTTTGCTTCTTTGTCAAACCGGACATGAGCCCAGACTTCTCAGTCTGAGCGATATCGTCCTGACCTGCATCGGGAATACCCATTTATATCTGCATCCTCATTACTTCCTGATATGATTCGATGATCTTGTTCCTTACCTGCATGGTAAGTTGGATAGCCAAGTTCACCTGCTCCACCGCGATCATCACCTGATGGATATCGCTGATTTCGCCGGCGGCAAGCTTCTCAGTGAGCCTGTCGGCACGGGACTGCATGTCATTGACGGTGTCGAGCGCCTGCTCGAGCACGTCGCCAAAAGCACGAACCAAATCTGTCCCATCATTGGACGACACGGACGGCGTCCCAAGCAGCGCCATGCTGTCGCCTATCCCATCGATCCTCGACATCCGCATGCACCTCCATGCGCCTGCTTCAAGATTCCCTTTCCATCTGAGCAACCCTCAGTCAAACTCTGTGCCGCCTGTATTTTGCATTTTGCGAAATCCAGAGCAGAGCTTTTCCACACTACTCAAGAATGTTCTCAAAATCAGTCTGGCAGCTTCCAGTATCTCTTCGCGCCATCCAAAATCCACGTTCAAGCTCCCGGATAGCGTTCAGGCACTCGTCGAAAACCTACTATATCTTCCCTATCTCGAGCGCTTTCGCAGCCATAGACTTGGCAGCATTGAACGCAGCAACATTCGCCTCGTATGCCCGGGTAGCCGTAATCATGTCCACCATCTCCAGCACCGGATTGACATTAGGCATGGCCACACAGCCATCGGCCCCGGCATCTGGATGGCCCGGATCATATACCATCATCGGCGGCGAACTGTCCCGTTCTATTCCCGCCACGCGGACTCCGCCAGCAGACGATTCTAGCATCACCATGATCCGCCTATATGGCCCGCCCTCCGGCGTGCGCGTGGTATTGATATTCGCAAGATTGTTTGAAATAGCGTCAAGACGCAGCCTTTCAGCGGACATTCCCGACGCGCTCACCCCGAAACTCGACATCGGCGCCATTCATTACCGCCTCCCCTCGCTGATAACATACCTAAGCATCCCGAACTTGCTGGCCAAAATGTGCGACACAGTGTTGTACAAGATCACATTCTCCGCCATCTTAGCCATCTCGAGATCGATATCCACACTGTTTCCATCCGCCCTCATGGAAACCCCGTCAGGATCAGACGACACTGCCACCGGCGAAAGCCCCGCCGCGCCAGTCGCCGCATGAGAACGAGATCCGAAGTGCCCCGGCCGCGTAGCCTTTACCCCAACAGAACGAGGGGCGCCCGCGCCAGCCATGGACCGCTTCAATGTCTCGCTGAAATCCATGTCGACCGCCTTGTATCCCGGGGTGTTGGCGTTCGCCACATTGCGCGAGATAGCCGTGTGCCTGGCGGAGGAGATATCCAGGGCCGCTCCGAGCACTTTTATAGTCGGACTTTCAAAGAATTCCACGGACCGAAGCCTCCTTTCGAAAAGGAAATACGAAATCCAATAAATATAGATGCAATAATGATGCCAGCGAAACAGAACAAAAGAGCCTTTCCGCAAACGGACGTGGAAAGGCTATGTAAGCTGGCAATATGTTCCTCATCCAGTTTCAAGCCGAAAGTGGCGCCAGCGCAAACGGGGACCCGCTCATTTTCTGAGGTGAGCAATTTTTACTCACCTGCATGCAAGTGTTTCCCTATGCTCCGGGGCAAATGGTCCTCCCAAGCATCTATAGTGAGGGGGAGGACCACAGTGAAACACGCGCCGCCAGCATCAGAATCTCCCACTTCGATCCTGCCCCCGTGGCGCTCCACGATACCAAGGCTCACCGACAATCCCAGACCTGTGCCAGTCGACTTCGTAGTGAAAAAAGGATTGAACAGTTTCTGGGCAGCTACGCCCTCAATTCCCGGTCCTGAATCAGAAAAGGAGATCCTTACCTCATCCCCCGCGCAGCAGGCAGATACCTCCAACCGGCCACCACCTGCCATCGCCTCTATGGCGTTTATGGACAGATTAAGAAAGACCTGCTCAAGCTGGAGCACATCACCGATTATCAGCGGGATATCCCCGCTTACTTTCAAATCCATCTCTACATTGGAAGCAGCCGCATAGCCCTTGATGAACTCGACAACCTGCCTAAGTACCTCTTCGACGTCTACCTCTTCAGGGTTAATCTCGCCCTGTCTGGCAAAGCCGAGGAGGTTCTTGACTATGGAAGAACACCTTATAGCCTCATCCTGTATAATCTGGGCAGTCTTTACACACTCAGCCATCTTGGGCCCGTGGCGGGAGAGCTTCTTCTCCATCACCTCAGCACACGCACAGATTATGCCTATAGGGTTGTTTATCTCGTGCACTACCCCGGCGGCAAACTCGCCTAAAGTCTTCAATCTCTCCACCTGCTTGAGCTGCTCTCCGAGGCGAACCTTTTCCGTCACATCCTCGGCCATGATTATGAAACCGGGGTTGTCGCCGAGAAGACGTTCGACCGGAGAGACAATAATCCGGAAAATGTGATCGTCCCCATGTTCAATATGGAGGGCAATGTTCTCCGCAACAGTGGAATCCCCCTCTGCAGATGCCTTGTCAATCAGGGCGAATAGTCGCTCACTGCCGGATCCCGTGATGATATCGTGAAGATCCTTCCCTGTGGCGGCCCCCCGACAAACATTAGTAATCTCTGCCAACGCCCTATTCCAAGTGAGCACGCGGCATTCATCATCTATCACCACCATGCCTAAAGGGGCCTCCTCAATCAGTCTTTCCGCATATCTTCGCGAGACCTCGAGTTTCTCATTGGCCTCAGTCAGATTCCGATAAAGCATAGCATTTTCAATCGCCGCACTAGCAAAAGCAGATATGATAGACAAGAAGCTGCCTGCGTCGGCATTGCCCGGACTGATGTTGGCGAACTCCACTACCAGTTCGCCTGCTGCATCACCAAACAGGACAATCTCCGAAGAAGAGCGAAAGAGAAGGGAATCGCTGCAGTTTGTGCCCGTGGATACGACCGTAAGGGCTTCATCTGCCATAGTCACACTTATCGTCGCCTTGTCTGCACCCATTACCTTACACGTCATATCGGCCACATGCTGGAGAGCATCCTCCAGATTCCTTGCGCCCACAAGCTCCCTTGTTGCATCGAGAAGGCTGGAGAGCCTGAGAATCCTCTCATTCAGCTCACGCTGGCCGCGGACGAGATCCTCCCTCATTACAGCTTCATTATCCACGAGTTCCCTCGCCACAAGCTCGAGGCGACCCGCGCGATCTGAAACGGCCTCCACCGCATCCAATTGAGACTTGAGAGCCCTTGCGTAGTAAGCCGCGATAAATGCTGAGCAGAACACGAGGCTGGCATCGATTGCCGCCACCCACCAAACCCCGGCAGTCGGAACAATCCAGCCATAAACAAATCTGGCCGCCAAAAGAGCGGCAAACATCGCTCCAGGCACCCATAGTCTAGCGTGTGCGCTTCCCATGGCTGTCACACCCTCATTAAAAATACCTCTCATCGACGCTAGACAGCAGTGACTGTGTCCGACGCGCCTGCTCGAGAGGCTACAGGTCATACTTGTTTATCTTGTTGAGCAGAGTCCGCCTGGTAATATTGAGGGCTTGGGCTGCCTGAGTCTTATTCCAGTTGAACTGATCCAAAACCGCCTTGATGTGTCGCTTCTCCATCTCCTCCAAAGACAGCGGACTCCCGTTTTCATCCAAAATCTCGATGTAGCCGTCTGCACCATCGGACACCATATCCGCCCCACTGCCATCCCAGTTTCGCCCGGCCAGCCTCGAGTTGGCGCAGCTGCGGCAGGTGACCCCCGTCCCCAGGGATATGATTTCAGCCGGGTCCATCCCAAGGTGAAAATCATCAGGCGTCAACACATCACTTCTTGAAAGAAGAACCGCCCGTTCCATCGCGTTCTGCAGCTCGCGAATATTCCCCGGCCAATCATATTCGGCAAACATCTCCAGCACCTTAGGGGAAACACCCGAGACCTCCCTGCCGAACTCCTTGTTGTATTTGTCGATAAACCTCGCGCACAGCAGTGGAATATCACGCTTCCGATCTCGCAGAGGGGGAAGAAAAAGAGGCACAACCGACAATCGATAGTAAAGATCTTCACGAAAATCGCCCCTCAGCACCGCCTCTTTAAGGTTCTGATTGGTAGCTGCAATCACCCTCACATCTACCTTTATCGTCTCCGTGCCCCCGACTCGCTCGAACTCCTTCTCCTGGAGGACCCTGAGGAGCTTGGCCTGCATAGCATTGGACATCTCGCCGACTTCATCGAGTAATATGGAACCCTTGTCGGCAAGCTCAAACCTGCCAAGCCGTCTGGAGATTGCATGGGTAAAAGCACCCTTCTCATGCCCGAAAAGCTCCGATTCGAGGAGGGGTTCGGGAATTGCGGCGCAGTTCACCTTTATGAAGGGTCTGCCCGCCCTGAGGCTCTTCTTGTGAATGTAATCCGCAACAAGCTCTTTCCCTGTTCCACTTTCGCCGTATATAAGAACGGTGGCATTGGTGGGTGCTATATCCCGCGACATCTCCATCAACTGCCTCATCTGCGGCGTAACGCCCACAACCCCGTCGAAGTCCTCGTCTTCGGCTACAAGTTCGATGCCTGAGAGAGCCCAGTCGGCTTGGCTGAGGGTCCCTGCAGCCTTGCCTCCGTGAAAAGCCACTGCACTACCGGCCTTTGCGGTGTCCCCGCGCATCGCGTTCCGTTCTAGGCCACCACGCACCAAACGTGCAGACGGCAGTAGGCCAGCCGAAGAGCCCGAGTCTATTCTTGCACATCGCCTTGCATCAATGGCGTTTCCCGCGATCATGAGGAGTTTTTCCAGATTGAATGGCTTGGTTATGTAATCATAAGCGCCCATCTTCATAGCCTCTATCGCAGTCTCCACTGAAGAATAGGCGGTTATCATTATCACGATTGTACCCGGGCTCGCCTCCCGCGCGTGCCTGAACACGTCGATTCCCGTCATATCAGGTAGCTTGAGATCGAGCAACATGAGGTCATAATCTGTCTGAGTTAGGGCACGAATAGCCTCCTCCCCAGTCGATGCCGTGCCTGTCGCAAAACCCGCATCTTCGAAAGCAGCCGAGAGAACTACCTGCATATTTGTCTCATCATCAACAATAAGTACGCGCCTGGCAGACGCCTTCACATCGTCCCTCATACCCGTTTCCACAACATTGTCCCCCATCTGAAGAGATCCGAGGCACTGTTCCATATAATGGAACAACCTACAACCCCATTACAATTCTTCAGATAGTTACATATATCCTTCTTATTTCAGCAAAAACAGCATGGGCACCAAGGGATATATGCGAGACCGTGCAAAGAACGGTGAGAAAGTCGGCAGCCTAACGTGGAAAATTCAGAAGACGTCGTCGACGCTGCCAGCAGGAGATTCGGGAGAACGTCTCCAGTAGGCTTTGACCGCTTTGCCGCCTGAATCGAGTTGCTTTATCTCATCGCCGGCCGCTCCGATCGCCTCCTCGAGAATGGCCTGGTTCTCCCTATCTGTTTCTAGGATCGTCTTGATGATCTGGGCTATCTTCACGTTGAGCGGACAGGCAGAATCTATGCCCGGCTCCTTGTATGGGCAAAGATGTGATAGGCCCTCTTTTCCGGCCAGGATCGAGGCATCATCGATTAGGCCCGCCAGCCTGATGTCTATCGCATCGATCCTCTCGATCAGCCTCCCTTTCTCCTCAGTCGCCCAGAGAAGAGCATCAGTGTCACCTCTGGCAATAGCCCCGCGCTGGGCATGGGAAAGCTCGAGCAGTCGCTTGTAGAGAGCGAGCTGCTCTTCGCGGCATGAATGTATACGTTCCTCTAATGAAGCGATATCAGAAAAGAGTTCATGCGCCATCAGCCTACCTCCCCCCGTTCGCCTCCACCCACAGAATCTGCGCTTACGGCAGATTGTCCCCGGTACTGCCTGATCGCTTCCGCCCACGTCTGGCGGAGTTCACCAAGCATCTTGAGGACCTCATCTATGCACTCAACAGACTGTCTTATGTTGGCCTCAATCAGTCGGTGCTGCATGTACTCGTAAATGCTAAAAAGGTTCCCAGCTACTTCGCCGATCTCCATATTGAGTGAGCCCATGAGCTCGCCCATTATGTCCTGGGCCCGAGTGAGGTTATTGTGGGCAGCCTCCCTATTCCCCTCAGCAAAATCGGTCTTGGCCTGAGTTGCGAACCTTATGGCACCATCATATAGCATGAGGACGAGGTTTTCAGGTGGCGCCGTCTGAACCTGGACTTCCATATATCTGTTATAGGCACTGGTCATCATCGAACCGCCATCCCTTCCATTGGCCGCCCTGCATTTCATCATACCCCCATCGACTTAAACTGCGCATCCATCCACATCTGCTGCTGGTACATGGCCGCAAGCGCCTTTTCCATTTGAGTATACTGTCTGATCAACGATTCTTTTCGTTTTTCGAGGCGAGCCTCCATCTCTTCTATCCGGCGATCTATGTCTTTTGTCTGTTCCTTCAAAACCTTTTGAGTCTGAGATATCAGCCCCGATGTGCTCTTCACAAGTTCGTCAATGTACTTTTCATACTGAACTGCTATGCCCTGTTCCGCCTCGTTGAAAAGCCTGAGGACAGATTGTGGGTCACTTGTTAGGGCTTCCTTCAGCTTCGCCTCATCGATGGTGAGCGTACCGGTGCTGGAGCCAACCTTCCTCCCCGGAGCGCCCGTGGATATGCCTATCGCCAGAAGCGAATTGAAACCCTTGGGCTGCCCTTCCACAGAGGCCATTGTAAGACGGCGGAGAGATGTCTGAATCCCGCGCACCGCCGAAT
>ERZ795046.3794-NODE-3794-length-11627-cov-4.390166_pt1 | contig 11627 bp, 8 predicted proteins | sample MGYA00375130_ERZ795046 | MGnify/ENA primary metagenome ERZ795046 (study PRJEB30175, sample SAMN05720202) | activated sludge metagenome | isolation source: anaerobic digester from wastewater treatment plant | place: Japan | collected 2015-05-15 ...
ACCGGCCAGGTTTAGCGCAACCCGCTGTCCGGCCAGGGCTTTTTCTACGTCGCAGCCATGGACCTGTATATTGCGCACGCGGGCTTCCCGGCCGGGGGGGACAATTTCAACCCTGTCGCCAACCTTCACACCGCCCCGGAAGAGCGTTCCGGTAATCACGGTGCCGAAGCCGGCAATGGTAAAAGAGCGGTCCACCGGCAGCCGCAGCGGCCCCGACGCATCCCGGGGAGGAAGGCCGCGGGTCGCCGATACGATCAGCTCTTTCAGTTCGGCGATTCCTTCGCCGGTAAAGGCGGAGACCTCATGCAGCGGCGCTCCTTCCAGAAAGGTTCCCTTTAGCTCTCCGACAACCTCTTCCCGGACCAGTTCCCGCCATTCCTCGTCCACAAGGTCGATTTTTGTGAGCACCACGATCCCCTTGCGGACGCCCAGGAGCTGCAGTATCTGCAGGTGCTCCCTGGTCTGCGGCATGATCCCCTCGGCGGCATCTATCACCAGCAGAACCAGGTCCATGCCGGCCGCTCCGGCAAGCATGTTGTGGATGAAGCGCTCGTGGCCGGGAACATCGACCACCCCGGCCAGGCCCACGCCGGGAATCTCGAGGGGGGCGAATCCCAGGTCTATGGAGATGCCCCGTTTCTTCTCTTCCTGCAGGCGATCCGTATCCACCCCGGTAAGGGCCTTGATTAAAACAGTTTTACCGTGATCTACATGACCGGCGGTTCCAATGATCAGGTGTTCCAACAAAACCAGAGCCTTTCAATTTATTATTATTAGAGATTCCTTTAGACCGCAGTTACTCCTCTTCCAGGGCTGCAGCCAGGGCTTGCAGAAGCAGTTCGTCCTGTTCCGGCCCGACTGTGCGCAAATCAAACAGCAGCCGCTCCTGCTGCAGCCGCACAATGACAGGCGGGCTGCCGCCGCGAAGGCGCCCGGCCAGTTCCGATGCCTCCTTTCCGGGAACACGCAAGGAAATCAGAACAGTGGGCAGCTCCGCCGTGGGAAGGGCGCCTCCGCCAACCCGGGAGCTTCCCTCCAGCAGCTCCAAATCCACTTCGCTGAAATAATCTCTCAGCCGGGCGGCCAGGGTTTCAGCCCGCTCCCGCAGCCGGGATAGAGACGCCGCCAGCGCCCTCCAGATTGGAATCTCGCGTACCGCTTTCTCTTCATCGAGGTAAAGGCGAAGGGTGGCCTCTAAAGCCGCCACCGTGAGCTTGTCAACACGCAGCGCCCGGGCCAGCTGGTTGCGGCGGATTTTCTCAATAAGCTCGCGCCGCCCCACGATAATCCCCGCTTGCGGGCCTCCGAGCAGCTTGTCACCGCTGAAAGTAACAAGATCCATCCCGGCGGCGATGCTCTCCTGGACCCGCGGTTCGGGGGGAAGCCCAAACCTGGTTGTATCAATGAGCACACCGCTGCCCAGGTCTTCAACGGCCAGCAGGTTATGCGCATGCGCCAGGCCGGCAATTTCTTTGGCGTCAACGGAGGCGGTAAAGCCGACCAGCTGGTAGTTGCTGGTATGAACCTTGAGCAGGGCGGCGGTGTCGGCGGTGATGGCCGCTTCGTAATCGCGCCTATAGGTCTTGTTCGTGGTGCCCACCTCGACGAGGCGGACGCCGCCGGCCGCCATGACCTCGGGAAGGCGAAAAGAGCCGCCGATTTCCACCAACTGCCCCCGCGAAACGATGACTTCTTTGCCGGCCGCACAGCTGTTGAGAAGCAGAAAAACGGCGGCGGCATTGTTGTTCACCACCACCGCCGCTTCAGCTCCGGTCAGTTCACAGAGAAGCCTTTCCAGGTGAGCCTGCCGCGAACCGCGCACGCCCTCTTCCAGGTCCATCTCCAAGTTGCAGTAGCCTTCCATGATTGATGTGACCGCCTGCGCCGCCGCCCGAGCCAGGGGGGCCCGCCCCAGGTTGGTATGCAGGACAATCCCGGTGGCATTGATTACCGGGCGCAGGCGGGGCAGGGCCCGGTTCTGCGCCAGCATCGCCGCCTCCTGAGCCAGTACCGCCGTGGAGAGATCCAGGCCGGCCATGAACCGGCCGCCTTCTCTCTCTGCGGATATTTTCTGCCGGTAGCCCTGCAGGGTTTCCTGGACCGCCGCTAAAACCAGCCGGCGCGGCAAGCGTTCCAGCAGCTCGCCGAGCGCCGGTTCCTTCAGCAGCCGGTCTACCGCCGGCAGTTCGCGCAGGTAAGGATGCAATTCAGTCACAGGCAAACCTCATTTCAGGTGATAATCTCTAGGCAAATTATAGCAGGAAGAAAGGCCGGTTGGCAAACATATCGGAGGTCAGAGGTCGAAGTCGGAGGTCGGATTGTAAATTACAGAATGTAATGTTTTTCCTTTCCGACCTCTGACCTCCGACTTCCGGCCTCCGGTTCGGGCGGCTCATGAGCCGTCCCTACAACTCTAGCCCCAAAAGGCGTAGGGGCGGGCTTCCACGCCCGCCCGCCGGCTCCCCCACCGCCCGGCAGGAAAACAGAAGCAAGAAATTGCCTATGGCCGAGGACAAGCAGTTACAGATACTAAGACCCGGCTGCAGTTGTAGGGCTAAAATCCCCCTAAATCCCCCTTTGGGAAATGGGGACTTTCTGTTACTTTCCATAAGCGCCCCCTTTGGGAACATTGAAAGCCTGCCATTTTCCAATACGGTTTTAGCGGAATATAAGTGGGACGATGGGGATGTCCCTAGTGTCCCAACTCTGGCGGAAAGTGTAGCGCTTTTTATGGTGCTAGGTGAGCAAGCCCTGGCGCATATATTGTTACAGGCAGTTGATCTGCCCATACTTGCGGGATCATGGCCCGTTACAAAGAGGTCAGCTCTATTGGCGGAAGAGGAAAAGCGGGTAACCATTGAATCAACGGCCGTTCCCGCCTGGGTGTTTAAGCCGTGGCGGGAAGACATTCGCGCTTCAAAGAAGACGCCGGCGGCCTTGAGCAACCTGGAAGGCGATCTTAAGGCGCTCATTGCCTCAAGCGGCCTGGAGGCACGGTTCTGCCTTTACGACTACGCTGCGGGAAAGGATATCCTTCTGGAGGCGCACCGTCCCTTCTACCCGGCCAGCATGATTAAAACGCTGCTTCTGCTGTCGGTCCTGGAGCAGGTGGAGCAGGGCCGGCTTTCACTGGACCGCACCCATACCCTGCGGGAGAGCGACAAGTTTGCCGGGCAGACGCCGGTAGCGGGAACGGGAGTTTTGCAGCATGCCGAAGAGGGCAGCTCCTATACCCTGGAGGAGCTGCTCGCCCTGATGATCATCCTCAGCGACAACGTGGCCACGAATATCGTCTTTGACCTGGTCGGGGCGGGGGGCTGCGCGGCCACGGCGCGCCGGCTGGGTCTGGAAAGAAGCGCCTTCACCCGGAAAATGTACGATCTTGACTCGGAGCTTCCCTCAAATGTGGCCACCGCCTACGAGCTGACGCGCATGCTCATGGCGCTGCATGAGAGAAAAGTGGCGGGCGAAGCTCTCACCCGCAAGGGGATCGCGCTGATGGCGGCGTCCGCGGACAAGGGGCGCATTGGCCGCTACATCCGGGAGCAGGCGGTGGTGGCCAACAAGGTGGGCACGGTCACGGGTATCGTCGGCGACATGGTGCTGCTCTACTTCCCGCACAGGCCTCCGCTGGATTTGACCGCCGTGGTAGTGAACCCGCCCGAGCAGGATAAAGCAGCCGCCCTGATCGGCAGGCTGGCTGAACTGGCCGTAAAAGCGCTGGCATGAAGGGGCCAAAGAGCCTCCGGTGAATTTTATTCACCTATGGCATAGCTCTCTCCCTCCCGCGCCATTTCGGCGCCGGCATAGTGTTCCTGCGCCTCTTCAAGAGAAATAGCCGGACGCCGCTCGGGATGAAGATGAGTAAGCAGGAGCCTTTTCACGCCGGCGCGGGCCGCCAGTCCAGCCGCCTGAGCGGCTGAAAGGTGGTTTGCCGGAGAGGCGGCCATATCTGCTTCCTGGAAATTGGCTTCGCAGAGGAAGAGATCGGCCCCGGCGGCCAAATCAATCAATCCATCGAAGTATTCTGTATCCCCGGAGTAGACCAGGACGCCTCTTTCTGTCTCCACGCGCATGGCCAGGCAGGGAAGGGCATGGACGGCCTCCATAAACGTAAAATGAAAGGGCCCTATCTGCAGGGGCTCTGCGGCGCCTATGACAACCGGTTCAAAGAGCTCCTTGTAGAGCAGCCTCTGCAACTCGGAAGCGGGTTCCGGGGGCGAGTAGAGCGGCAGCGCCTCCGGGAAGAGTCCTTTCATCCGCGCGTAGTCGAGGGCGTAGCGCATCACCATCAGGTCGGCCGTATGATCGAAGTGCAGGTGCGAAAGCACCACTGCCTCAAGCTCCCAGGGCTTCAGACGCCGCTGCAGGCGGCTCAAGACGCCGCTGCCGCAGTCAATCAAAAGCCTGTAGCTGTCCTCTTCCAGCAGGTAGCCCGAGCAGGCGCCGCCCGCTGCAGGGTAGGGGCCGTAACATCCGAGTACGGTGAGTTTCATATGCAACCTCCTCGATCAAATCGGTAGTGCGCCGCCCTGGCGGCTTTTTTAACTACGTAGCAGGCTCATGCCGCTTTGCATACCGCAACGCCGCCTCGATGCGCTCCAGCAGGGGCGGGTGGGTATAGAGCGTAGCCTTTATCAGGGGATGCGGCTGGACTACAGAGAGATTGGCGGCAGCCATTTTTTTAAAAAGGGAAACATAGGCAGCCGGATCTCCGGTCAGCTCCAGTGCGCAGCGGTCCGCCTCGCGCTCCTGGCTTCTGGAAAGCGCGTTCAGGGCAGGCGCCGCGGCCAGCGAGAGAAGAGCAAAGAAGAGCAGAGCCAGCGGCAGAGCCCGCAAATCGGTATGAAGCCCCATCTTCTGCAGGAGCAGCTGCAGGAGATAGAGCGCCAAAAAAGAACCCGCGGCGCTGAGCATGATTCCCCGCATGATATGCTGGTAACGCCAGTGACCCATTTCATGGGCAATCACAGCCAACACCTCTGCAGAAGAAAAGTTGTTGAGCAATGTATCGTAAATCACGATCCGCTTGCTTCCGCCGATGCCGCTGAAATAGGCATTGACCTTCTGGGTGCGGCGGCTGGCATCAGCTACGAGGACGCGATCCACCTCAATGCCCACCCGCCCGGCCATATCCAGGATATCCTGCTGCAGCTCTTGATCTTCAAGAGGGGTAAAGCGGTAAAACAGGGGAGCGATCAGCAGCGGATAGAGGTAGGCGCTGGCCAGGAGATAAAGGGCGTAGGCGGTTCCGGCCAGGAACCACCATTGGGCCGGCCGGCGGGTGATCAGGAAATAGAGCCCGGTTAGAGCGGCAGCGGAAATCAGCAGGCCGATGAGGGCGCTCTTTCCGTAGTCGGCGAACCAGCCGGCCACCGTCTGTGTTGACAGGCCGAAGCGGTGTTCAATGGTATAGCCGCGGTAGAAGTCGAGGGGCAGGCTCAGCAGCTGAAATAGAAGCAAAGCGGCAAAGATATACCCTGCTGCAGCGGCAAGGGGCGGCTGCAGCGCAGCCTGCCAGTAGCGCAGCGCTGCATAGACAACGATCCCCAGGAAAAGCAGGGTCAGCGCCTGCCGCAGCAGGGAGACGGCCAACCCGGCCCGCTGGTAAGCCGCGGCGCGGCTAAGAAAATGCTCGCTGAAATAACGCCCTCCCGGGTCGTCCCCGGGAGAATAGGCCAGCATCCCGGCGAGGACAAGGAGCAGGTAGATCAGGGCCGCCGCCCCAAGAGCTATCCAGATGGCAGTTATTTGCATAGAAGAGCTGCTCCTCAACATATCACCCGGCATTTCTATTTTAATCATATTGCCCCGGCTGTATTAACCGGCAAATTTACCGCTCCACAAGTATTAATATGCCGGCCGCAACCGCCAGTACGGACATGATTGTGTTCCGGTAAGGAATGGTCAAAGTTAAATAGGGCAAAAGTCCCGTGGCGATTAACCATATTGCCAGGAGGACTCCTCCCAGTCCTTTCCGCTTCATATTCGTCATCCGCTCCTTTAAGAATTTTATTTAATGCATATAGAAAATAATTCGCCGGATATGGGCCTGAACCTGCCATTTCAGTCCCATACATATTGCTGGCGGCAGCAGCAGGCAGTTAGGTGAAAAGAGGCAGGGGTTCAGCATGACAAAAAGACTGCCTTTATTAATAAAGGCGTTTTGATTGCAATGACGCAGGAAAGAGGTTATTATCAGCGCCTTGATGGCATTCAATTATTAAAGGATCGCTGAGATTCTGCGCTGCGTTCAGAATGAAAGGAGATATTTTTTTCCATTCCGCTTGCTTTGCTTTCAACCCAGCTATAGATCTGCGCCGGGCTGAGCATCTTTCCTTTTACTTCCGACGAAGCGGTTCCCCAAAAACCAGATTAAAAAGAGAACCAGGCCGTAAACGGCAATGATGGCGGTGGCGATCAAGAGATAGCGCAGCGGCATTCCGGCAACAAAACCGTACAGAGGAAAATTCAGCATTAGAAGCAAGGGAAAGCCAACCAGCAGCGAAAGCCCTCCGGCACAGGCCAGCTCTTCAGCCACGGGAGTATCCAGCTCCGGGTCCACCATGCGAAGCAGGGCCAGGCCCGATGCAATGGTCCCGGTAAGAAAACCGAAAACGGCCGCATTTCTGGCCAGGTGATGGCCGGTGTACATCCTGCGAGAGGCAAAATGGAGAAATATCGCCATCGCCGCACCACTGATGAGCGAGAGTATGACCACTTCGGGCCAGTAGTCCTCGTAAATAAAAAGGGGGACCGCCGCAATGGCAGCGGTAATCATGTAGTCAACCATGGCCCCGGAGATTCTTTTCATGGTCCCGCTGTCAAAAAGGTAACCGGCTCCAAGCCAGTCAATGATTATGCGCCCCAGGCGGCCCAGCAAAAGTCCGAATATAAAATTATAACTCCAGAGAAGCCCTCCCACAAGCTTCCCCGATTCTCCGAACCCTCCCAACCAGCTTGAAATCTGGCTCATGAAAAAGAAAACAAGGAGGTAAAGTAAACCAACCAGGGCCAGGTGCAGGGCCAGTGATTCGACCGCTTCAGGAGCAGTGGTGATAAAAGAGCCGGCCTGCTTTTCGCTTTCCCGGGGAATAATCCCCTGGCGGGCCTCAATGCCGGGAGAAGCTTCTTTTTCTCTCTGCCTCTTCCGGCTCCAGAGAACGAGGATTACTCCTCCCAGGTAAGCCCAGATAAGCCCCATCACGCCGAAGGAGAAACCGGCATAACCTCCCCCTGTAAAACCGGCCTGCTCCCATTGCAAACCCATACTCCAAGCAGTAAGGTGATCAAAACCGAAGCCAAGCAGCGGCAGCATAGAAAATGAAGGGAAAAATTTAGGGAATAAGGCCCCCACCCAGATTGAAGTAAAGATGCATCCGATCAAGGCCAGGAGGGCATAGCCCTGGCTTATAATCATAGTCGTGGTAAAAATTGCCCGGCCTTTCCCGACGCGGGGTTCTTTCAGGCCGATGAGAATAAAAATCCCGGTTAAAAGGTGATAAACGGTTATCTCCAATTGATCGGGGGAGATCTTCATAATTCCGAAGAGCCTGCTGCATAAAAGCACAATCAGTCCGGCAACAATCGCATTGGGGATCATCAAACGCTGCATAAATAAAAACTGCTTCCTGAGAAATGCGGCCAGCAATAAAGCGGCGCTAATGTAAGCAAAGAGGAGAACAAAATCCCATCCGTTGACTGCCATAACCAACAGGTCACCTCATCTTTTAAACTTATTTACTTCCACCCTCAAAGTGAACCGTGACGATGTAAAGCCCGTTTTTCAAAGTGACCGGATAGCTCACTTTATTTACGTTCAGATTGATCGTTCCCCGGGGAACGGCGAAGTAAACCCAGGTGTCAGCCGAAGCATGCTCGTGCAACTGCATCGTTACACTTCGTTCGCGGATGATTAATTTTTCGATCTGAGCGCCGGGGTAGATATGCCCGGTAGCGCCCACCAGGTAGGGTCTTTCCTTCCGGGGTTCAATTTTATAAAAACAGGTGGTCTCATATGCCCCCAAATTCACAGTTGTCTCCGGTCGAATCACAAAGTAATCGGGGTGGAAATAGGGGCCGCCGCTCATGGAGACCGCCCGGTTTCGGGCAGTCAAATTGGCCAGGGCCAGGTATTTCCTGCGCCTGGCCGTAAATTCAATCCGCCAAAGACCATTTTGGTTCTCAAGGCTCTCGATGGTGCAATCCATACCCGGAAAGCCGCTGCGAAGCAGCTGCAGCTGCTCTGGGGTATATTCGGAGGGATCGTCTGAGAAAAAGATGAGCCCTCCGAGAAGCTGGTTCAGGAAAAAGAGGGAACTCCGCTGCCGGCCGGTAAGGCGATTTAGGTTTACACCGGGGCTGCCGTCGCGCAGGATAAAGACATCGGGATCATTGCGAAATACCAGCCGGTCGAGATGATGCCGCCCGATAGTAGATTTAAGCGAGTTGCCCGTAGAGATGCGCTCCCGGTAAGAGAAACCCTTCAGGGGCAGATCCCAGAACGGGCCCACATCGCTGCCAATGCGGCAGTAATCTACCCGACCCATGGCCGGCCCCAGGGGGACGCCGCAGCCGAGGAGCTTGCTCCCCTTTGTCCGCGCCCGGATAAACTCCATGGCCTCGATCATCACCGCGCTTCTCGGTTTCCCCAGCCGGGGCAGCAGGGCAACGGCGTAGAGAAAATCAAGTTTTAGCAGCCGGTAGCCCCATTCTTGCTGAACCTTTTCCAGGACGCGATCCAGGTAATCCTGAAAGCCGGGAGCGTAGAAGTCAAGGGCATAAAACCAGCCGCTCCAGTTGGGATTATAGCCTGCTTTGACCGGCCGGCCCCGGCTGTCTTTAAGCAGCCACTCCGGATTGTCCTGGTAAATTTTTGAGCGCCGGTCGCAGATGAACGGCGCCAGCCAGAGCCCCGGTTGGAAACCGCAATCACTGATGGCAGCGGCAGCTTTAGCCATCCCGGAGGGAAATTTATCATTGCACTGCAGCCAATCACCAAGGCCGCTCTGCCAACCGTCGTCAATCTGAAAGTAGTCAAGAGGCAGCTTGCAGCGTGAGAGTCCCTTTAAAACATGCCTGATATCTTCTTCAGTAATGCGGGTGTAGTAATTGTACCAGCTGCACCAGCCCGTTACCCGGGGCGAGTGAGTGCGGGGCATCCCCATCTCGCCAAAATACTCCTCCAGCACCTCCCGCAGCTTGCCCCGCCCGATGTAAAGGCGCAGCAGAGGGTAGCTTCCCGGTGAAAGCGCCCCCTGGCAGTCGCGTAAAACAACCAGGCGATCGCGGTTGTAATCATAGTCGAAAAGAGTATAGCCTCCCCTTTCGTCGAGAGAGCCGATGACCATGGCTTCCCCGTTTTCAAGCGCAAAGTAGGTGTAAGTCCACGAATGGAAGCGGCCGCGCCGCCCTGGATAGCGGTAAAATCGGTAATCGCCATAGGGAGCCAGAACGAAATAGGCCGGCTTGAATAAAGGAGGAATCCGCTCATCGCGGCTCATTTCTCCACTCCCGCTCCAGGATTGGAACCCGTTCACCATCATCCGCGAGCTGTTCTGCAGCCGGGGTTCCAGCTCCAGCTTGAAATGCTGCAGTTCTATAGGCTCGGAATGCTTAAGATCAACAAAAAATTTCCGGCCATACTTCAGGCCCTGGTCATCGCTCTCAATAGCTGATGCAAGTCCGGCAGATGAATCTTTAAAGTGGTAAGTATACTTGTGATTTTTGTAAACATAAGCCAGTTCGCCGTGGGAAAACATAGCCTCTTTCCTCCCTGCCGCTAGTCTTAATGAAAGAAGATTAGAAAAATGAATTCAAAAGAGTTAGTTCTCCCTAAACTGGTAAATTCCTGCACTTGCCCTATGCCGCGCGGAAATAATTGACATGGATTTGGCTATCTTCATTCTTCCTGCAATTGCAAACCCTTTTTGTTCTAATGTTGACAAGTTTATTGTGGAATTATAAGATTATTTTTGGAAAATTATTTGACATTTTATTTAAGGGGAGATCGGGGCATGGACTCACATCACTGGCTAAAAAACTATCCGGCACAATGGAAACTCGATTACCCGAGGATTTCAAACTATCACTATTTGAAGCAAAAAGTCGCTTTAAACCTTGAACAAACCGCACTGATTTACAATAACGAGCAAATTTCGTTCCATGATTTAATAATCAATATCGATCGAACCGCGGCAGCCCTTTCCGCTATGGGTTTAAGAAAAGGTGATCGGGTCGCCCTGCTGTCACCTTTGTGCCCGGCTTACGTTTACACTTATTATGCCGCCATGCGCCAGGGCTTGATCCTGGTTTCATTCCAGCCTCCAGTACCGGCCAAGGTATTGAGCTTTATCATCAGGGACACCAAAACAAAACTCCTCATCGTAGCCGATGTCATGATGAAGGATGTTGAAGAGGCGATGCTGGAGCAGGATGTTGATCTGATGATCATTCCTTTTTCAGGCCAGGAAATTGACGGAGGATTTAAGATCTTTGACGAGATAGTGGCACAATATGAACCCAACCCTCCCGATGTACCCATCGAACCGGAAGAAGATCTTGCCCTGATCAAGTACACCAGCGGGACAACCGGTTTCCCAAAAGGATGCATGCTTACCCATTACAACCTTGTTTCCAACGCAAAAATGACCGAGGAAATGCTGCGTGAATGGGTCGAAAGGGAAGGCGACAACGAAATCTTATCCATCTGCATGGATCCCTTTTCCCTTAATGTCTGCCTCACTCTCCCGGCCGGCATGATCCTGGTTCCATACATTGATCTTAATTTGATCCTGGAAGTAATCCGTGATTATAAACCGGCCCTGTTCCCGGGTGTACCCGATATTTACATGGCGCTGATGTACTATCCCGAAGCCGAAAAATATAACTTGAACTCAATCAAGGTCTGCATCAGCGCCGATTCGCCGATGCCCCCGGAGGCGCTCGAACATTTCGAAGAGAAAACCGGCTGCAGTATTTTGGAGGCCTACGGGCTGGCTGAAGCATCCCCGATTACCCATATCAACCCCTTTATTGGCGTGCGCAAAACCGGCAGCATCGGCGTGCCCTATCCCAATACCGAATGTAAAATTGTCGACCTCGACACCGGAGAGCGCGAGCTTCCGCCCGGTGAAGCGGGAGAGTTGATCGTCAAGGGGCCCCAGATCATGAAAGGTTACTGGAACCTGCCCAATGAAACCATTCGCATCCTTCGAAACGGCTGGCTTTATACCGGAGATATAGCCTGGATGGATGAAGACGGCTACTTTTATATTGTCGATCGCAAAAAAAACATAATCAACTACGCCGGGAACAAGATCTTCGCCCGGGAAATTGAAAATACAATTCTTGAACACCCCAAGGTTGCCGAGGCGGCCTGTATCGGGGTCACGGAAAAACATTTCGGGGAAGTAGTAAAAGCTTTCGTAGTCCTTCATAATGAAGCCGAGCTGACGCCGGAAGAGATTATCGAATTCTGCCGCGAGCGGCTGGTGAAATATAAAGTACCCCGCCAGGTTGAACTGCGGCGCAGTCTGCCCAAAAATATGGCCGGCAAGATTTTGCGCCAGGAGTTGATTGTAGAAGAACAGCGCCGGCGGCTGCTTGACCATTAGTTTTCGGCAGCC
>ERZ795046.3802-NODE-3802-length-11597-cov-3.878357_pt1 | contig 11597 bp, 8 predicted proteins | sample MGYA00375130_ERZ795046 | MGnify/ENA primary metagenome ERZ795046 (study PRJEB30175, sample SAMN05720202) | activated sludge metagenome | isolation source: anaerobic digester from wastewater treatment plant | place: Japan | collected 2015-05-15 ...
AAGAATTGAAATGATAAATTCAAAATTACTCATCCTTGATGGACTGACATAATTCTATCAAAACGCCATGAGCAGACTTTGGATGAACGAAACAGACCAATTTATTATCAGCACCACGTTTGGGCTTTTCTTGCAATAGTTGGAAGCCCAAATTGCTTAATCTTGTCATTTCAGATTCAATATCATTAACATCGAATGCAATATGATGTATGCCTTCTCCTTTTTTTGCAATGAACTTTGCAATGGCGCTATTTTCATGAGTTGCCTCAAGTAGTTCGATTTTATTTTTGCCCACTTGAAAAAATGAAGTTATGACATGCTCAGAATCTACAGTTTCCATTTTGTATGGTGCGACACCGAGTAAGGCTGTATATAATTCATTAGCAGACTCAATATTATTCACTGCAATCCCTATATGTTCTACAAAATTCATACTATTTATTTATTCTTTCATAGATATAAAACTCAACCCTTTTGTCAGGAGAAAGTTTTTGATCTAATTGTAAGTATTTATCAGGTCGTGTATCAAAATATGATTTTTCTACTTTTCCAAATTTTAAGGCAAAGTGAGAATCCCAAATAATAATAGAACCCACTTTTGATTTATCCAATTCGCTGGGAATTAGGTTCATCATACCAAATTTGTAATCTTCTGGTGTTTTATCAAAAAAATAATTAAACGTCGGAAGTACTTGATATATAGGTCTAGTATCTTGATAATTATATTTTTTTACCCAATCTACCAATTCTTTTGCTGTATGGTTTTCTCCACTATCGATTAATTTGATTGGCTTAAAAAATAGGTATGAACCGATAAGACTAAATAGAGCTATACCACCAAAATAAACATATTTGTTTTTTAATGGTAATATTAAAAACAAAATAAGCGCAGGTGAAAAGTACAATGGCATATAATTTCTAGGAAGCCATTTCGCTCGTTCTATCCAATTGTGATCATAAGTCAATGCATATCCTATAAAAAATATTAGAAATACAAATAGAAAAAGATAAAGAAACTTTTGCTTCATTTCAAAAAATCGAGTGAAAGCAGCTAAACTCAATAGTACTGCTAAAGGTAAAATAGTAATGATATACCTAAGATTTCCAGCAGTAGAAGATAATATATTCCCTCCTTTCCAATTCATTAAACAATGGAGGAAAAAGTATATGACAAATGGGAAGAAGAGAATTAATTCAAATTTTACTTTTTTGAACAAGGCAAGAATTGTATATAAAAAAAAGCCAACAAGTAATACATATCCAAAACATACCCCACTCATTACGAAATAATGGTCAAATCCAGCTTTAGCATAGTTAACCTTGGCCCATGCAGCGTATTCTCGATTATCGTTGATGAAATAAAAAATATCTTTAGTTTCTATAAATCCCAATAGATTAATAATAAATGGAAATACACCTAGCGCAATTATAGCTTTCCAATCTTTTCTTAGAAACAAATATATGAAGTAAGGTAAAGCAACAAACATAAATTCTCCACGAATGATCATAGCATAGGAAAGAAAAAACGCTGCTAAAATCTTTGAGTTAGGATAAAGAAAATGACAATACAAACTTAAAACAAGAAATAAAGCTCCTGTGATTTCAGGATAATATCTAAATGAAACTCCTGCCCATAGTGGAGAGGTCATGAATAATAAAAACACGAGCAGTGGAAATTGATAATTCTTTAGCTTCGCAATTCGATAAGTAAAATAAACAATAAGACTAGCTATAAGACATTGAAAAATGCGCGCAAACATTTGACCAAATAATGCTGGAATTACAAAAAGTATTTTGAATCCAGGTTTATTGGAAGAACCCATAATGATACTAGGATCAATCCAAAATGATTTCATATTGATATAGTGATTTGCCTCTTCACCTTGATAGAATCCATCGTTGTAGAGTGATAAAATATAGAGTACGGCAGTATTTGCAATCACCAATAACAATGCTATCCAATCGGATTTGATATAATGAATGAATTTGCTCCAAAAGCTGGTTTTTTCTATAGGAGAATTGATTTTATCTTTGGCTACAGGAATTGAAGTTTCAATAACTTCTTTTTTTATGTTTTTTTTCGAGCTCATTGGATCAAGGTTTTGCAATCATTATATTAAATATAAAATTTTGCCAAAAATAATTCATTTTTATTAAATATTAGAATATAATATATATGAAGTACTAAAATATATCTTTATTTGTTATGGAATGCTATAATCGGAAGATTATAGGGTAAGCAAAGGGTCTATTTGCTCCTTAAAGTCACGTAGTGGCAGAGTTCTTGAAGTGCCTCATTGATTGTATTTTGTGGAAGTAATTTCAAAATGTCTAGGCTTTTGTCGCGATATTCATTCATTTTTACTGTGGCGAGTTCAATTCCATTATAATCATGGATAAATTTAAGCACGATTCTTATATTTTCTTTATCCTCAGAATTAGATCGTATTCTGCGAATGATGTCTTTACTCTCTGAAGATGGCGCTCTGCGCAATGCTGAGATGAGTGGTAATGTCATCTTTTTTTCTTTGATATCGTGGATTTTAGGTTTTCCAGTATCATCGGCAGAGAGATCCATGAGGTCATCTTTTATTTGGAATGCAATGCCCAGATTTGTTCCAAAATCCTTTACCAATTGCAATTGCTTTTCATCTTCAGTTTCCATAGTTGACTTGGCACCGCAGGTACAAGCTGAACAAATAAGTGAAGCTGTTTTTTGACGAATAATGGTAAAATAATCTTCTTCAGTGATGTCAAGTTTTCTTGATTTTTCAAGTTGCATCAACTCTCCCTCACTCATCTCTTTAACAGATGTGGAGAGAATCTCTAAAAGATCAAAATGCTTATTCTCCAATGCAGTAAGCAATCCGCGTGATAGTAAATAATCCCCAACTAAAACTGCAATTTTATTTTTCCACAGTGCATTAATTGAAAAAAATGACCTTCGCTGATGTGCGTCGTCTACGACATCATCATGTACTAAAGTAGCTGTATGAAGAAGCTCTACAAGTACTGCGGCATTATAGGATTTCTCGTTTACAGGACCATAAAGTTTCGCACATAATACAGTGATCAATGGTCGGAATTGCTTCCCCTTGGTTTTGACTATATAATAGGTGATTTTGTCCAATAGTGATACGCGACTTTTCATCGCAGTGCGAAAGCGTTCATCAAACACTCCCAACTCATCAGTTACAACAGATCTTATATGATTTAGACTTGGAGCCACAAAAAGCAATAAAATAGTAATGATCGAACATTAATGGCAGTAAAAAGTTACGAATTTTAAGTATAATTTTGATTTATTTGCTAATAATTATCTAAGCACAAACATTTTATACAATAATCCATATAAGTTTTATATTTTCGCTTCAAATTTAAGCGGTCTGAGTTGTTAAGTTTATTTCGAAAGAATCTTTTCATAAATTATTTATTGATTTTTCCTTATGCATTCTTTTTGCATTTGGGTGTATGGTTGCGCCGCATTCCAGTTGCCATAAATCCAGCTAATTGGGTATTTAGTTCTGTAATGGATACGTTAAACTTATCCTATGAAGCTCAGACTATAATCGCAACTTTAGTAATTTCGTTGATTGCAATTATATTGGGAAATATAGTGGTAAAATTTCGACTGATACCCAATGGTCAGTTATTTGCCTCAATATTTTTTATAATTTTTTGTGGGCTACATGCAAATACTTTAGCATTGACACCTTCATTAATTGCAACTTTATTTTTTGCAATAGCTGTTCAACAGATTATGGGGATCTATAATCAGAAATCTTCACCTTTGAAGATATTTAATTTTGGATTTTTCGTTGGACTTGCATCGCTGATATATCTTCCATTTTATATATTTATCCTTGTGGGCATTATTTCATTAATTGTGCTGAAAGGTTTTAAAGTGAGAGAATTATTTCAAATACTTGTCGGATTTTTTTGTGTCTATTTTCTATTTTGTACGGCTGGATTTGCTTTTGATTTCTTAGATGAATTTTATGAGCTTCAAGTGAAGGCATTTTTTTCACCTTATGCTTTTTCATTGTCTTTTGGTGGACATGGGCTAGTTGCAATGGGAATATTAAGTCTGGTATTTATTGCAGCATTTATTTCTTTGAATTTATTTCAGTTAAAGAAGACTATTATAGTTCAAAAATATTATGACTTGTTTTTTTGGATAATATTTGTAGGATTACTTTCATTATTATTTTTAAATATAAAGGAAATCAACCATATACATTTATTTTTAGTTCCCTTGTCGATTTTGATGGGATTGATGATATCAAAAATTAAAAATCAATTATTGGCTGATACTATTCATTTGACATTTATTATTTCTGCATTATTTTTACAATTTCAAAATTGGTAATATGAGATTTGGCGTAGTTGTTTTTCCAGGTTCAAACTGTGATGATGATTTGATTCACATCATTGGCGATTTTTATCAAAAGCCAATCAAGAAAATATGGCATAAAGAAACTTCTTTGGTGGGATTTAATCCAGGAGATTGTCTTTTTATTCCAGGAGGATTTTCTTACGGCGACTATTTGAGATGTGGTGCAATAGCTAGATTTTCACCAATTATGAGTGAGGTGATTCGTTTTGCAAATGAAGGAGGGCTAGTCATCGGGATTTGTAATGGATTTCAGATTTTATGTGAAGCTGGATTATTGCCTGGGCAATTATTACCGAATCTAAATCACAAATTTATGTGTAAATCTGTATACCTCAAAGTAAATACAAAAGAGTCTCCATTGACCTATGATTTGGATATTCAAAAGGCGTATAAAATTCCCATTGCACATGCTGATGGCAGATACTATGCTGATGAGCATACACTTAAAGAACTTGAGATGAACAATCAGATTTTATTTCAATATTGTCATGAGGATGGAAGCGTAAATAATGATTCTAATGTGAATGGATCCTGTTTGAATATTGCTGGAATTTGCAATAGAGAAAGAAATGTTTGTGGTATGATGCCTCATCCAGAACGAGCTTCTGAAATTATTTTGGGAAATGTGGATGGCAATGAAATGTTTCAAAGTTTGTTTTCATGGATGAAAGAACATAATGCATTAATTGCTTAGTTCAATTACTGACTTTTTTTTTGAAAATGTTTTATAGTAATCAAGTTATTTAAAGTTCATGGTAGACACTGCACATATTTCATGGAATGAGCTAAGATCTCAAATCCAAGGTGATATTGCAGATGATTTATTGACTAGGGCGATTTATGCTACTGATGCTAGTAATTATCAAATAACACCACTAGCTGTCATTACTCCAAAATGTGCTAGTGATCTTAGCTATATTCTAGATTTTGCTTATAAGAATAAAATTTCAATTACTTCAAGAGGAGCTGGGACTTCATTAGTAGGACAAACTATAGGGGAAGGTATTATTCTTGATTTTACAAAATATATGAATCAGCTTTTGGATGTCAATCCAGCTGAAAAATATGCTTGGGTAGAGCCTGGAATTGTACGAGATGAATTGAATCAAAGTTTAAGTGGATACCGTTTGCATTTCGCGCCAGATCCAGCAACATCAAGTAGAGCCACAGTAGGTGGTATGATTGCCAATAATTCAAGTGGAACAAGAAGTATATTGTATGGGAAAACTATCGATCATGTGATCGAATTGGAAATCATGCTCATCACTGGTGAAACTATTTTATGCAAGAATTTGCAACATTCAGAATTAGAAGACAAATGTCAATTACAAAATAGAGAAGGAGAAATTTATCGCAGTCTAGTTTCTATAGTTACAAATAATGAAGAGGAGATTGTAACTCATTTTCCCAAAGTCATGCGTCGTGTAGGTGGTTATAACTTAGATGAATTTTTAGGAGGGGAATTCAATTTATGTAAGATAATATGCGGTAGTGAATCCACGCTAGGCATTATCACTAAAGCAAAAATCAATCTCGAGACTTTGCCAAAAAATCAAGCAATATGTGCTGTGCATTATCATGATTTTTTTGAGTGCTTGAAGCAAGTTGAAAAGATAATAAAATTTTCTCCTGCATCTGTTGAACTGTTGGATGAAATGCTTATTCAGTTGAGTCGAGAGAACATGGAGACCAAGCGATATTGTCAGTTTATAGAGGGAGATCCACAAGCAGTTCTATTAGTCGAATTTTTTGGCGAATCTGAAGGTGAGGCTGAGCAAAAAGCCAAAGATTTTCGTAAGTTTTTGATTAAACAAAACAATGCTTATGCCTTCCCAATCTATACTGATAGAAATGAACTTGAATCGATTTTTACACTTCGCAAGAAGGGACTAGGATTACTATTGGGTGTAAAGGGAAAAAGGAAACCCATTGCAATTATTGAAGATGCCGCTGTGCCTTTAGAACATCTCGCTGATTATATTAAAGAAGTATTTGCTGTTTGTAAATCCAATGATACACCTGTGGTCGCTTATGCTCATGCTAGTGTTGGCTTGTTACATGTCAAACCATTGCTAGATCTTCGAGATGCAGAGGATATTGAACGAATGAAAAAAATTGCACAGTCTACAATTGAGTTGGTAAAAAAATATAAAGGCTCATGGAGTGGAGAGCATGGTGACGGTTTGGCCCGTAGTCCTTATAATGAATATTTTTTTGGAAAGAAGTTGTATAAAGCATTTCAGGAAATAAAATATGTATTTGATCCGCTTTGGTTATTGAATCCAGGAAAAATTATTCAAGCGCCACCTGTAGATCAAAATCTAAGGTATGGTGCTATTTATAAAGATAAATTATTTAAGTCTCAGTTTCATTATCGAAAAGAAGGTGGATTTCATGATGCAGTACACCTCTGTAATGGAGTAGGAGAATGCCGTAAGACTAGTGGTGGGACAATGTGTCCTAGTTTTCGAGCTACAAAAAATGAAAAAGACAGCACTCGTGCTAGAGCAAATATTTTAAGAATGGCCATGAGTGGTCAATTGGGAATTAAAGAAATAAATGAGGCTGAAGTGGTTGAGGCAATGGAACTGTGTCTGTCATGTAAGGCTTGTAAATCTGAATGTCCAAGCAACGTGGATATGTCTAAACTAAAAGCTGAAGTATTGTTTCTCGACAATAAATCAAAATCATTTAATCCACAAAATTTTTTAATAAAACATCAAAGAAGAATAGCTGAGATAGCAATCCATACACCCTGTATGAATGAACTCTTAAGTAGAAAATGGTTGAGAAAATTAATCGAAAAGTTTAGTGGTTTGGATTCTAAGCGTATACTTCCTAAATATAATTCAAAAAAGTTTGATTTTCGAAATACAAATCAACAAAATAAAAAGTTAAAAAAAGTTGTTTTGTATGCTGATACCTACATTTTATATCACCAATCACGGTTGGGTGAACAAGCGATAAAGTTACTTCAATATTTGGGCTATGATCCCGAAGTATATTCTGCGGGATGCTGTCAGAGACCTGCTATGTCAAAAGGGATGCTGGATATTGCCAAAAGAGAAGGAAAAAAGGTTCTTGATGATCTTTTAATCTTTACACAAAATAATATCCCCATTGTCATGATAGAACCATCTTGCATGAGTGCAATCGTAGATGATTTGCCAGATCTTATGGAGGATAACAAGTATCTCAGTATTTCATGCAATACTTTTTTATTAGAAGAATTTTTAGTGAAAGAGGGAGTTGAAAACATTCCAATTCCTAGTGGAGATTATCTATTTCATGGACATTGTCATCACAAGGCACTTTTTACTACAAAAGCTATTCATCAATTATTTTCTCATGTTGAATTTAGAGAAATTGATTCTGGCTGTTGTGGTATGGCAGGTTCATTTGGATACCAGAAGAAAAATAGTGAAATTTCATATCAAATTGGCGAATTAAGTGTTTTTCCTCCAATTAGAAAAAGCCACATGAATACTGTGATCCTTACTTCAGGCTTTAGTTGCAAACATCAGATTGAAGATTTTACAGGTAGAAAAGCATTCCATTGGCTTGAAATTTTACAAATATGAAGCAATCCCATTATATATTATTTTTATTATTGCTTTTTATATTTAAAGCCAATACACAGATTATTCCTAAAAATAGAATGGTAGATTGGTCAAAGGCGGGAACACATACTCATGTGCCAATAAAATCGATATCCATTCTTGACTTTGGAGCTATTTCAGATGGTAAAAGTGATTGTTCGACAGCATTGCAAAACGCAATCAACTCATTTAAGAATAAGGCAGGAAAAATAGTTATTCCCAAAGGCAATTATTTTTTTACAAAGCCAATATATCTTGAAGATAGTATAGTGATCAAAGGCGAAGATCCCGATTCGACAATTCTTAATTTTAGATTGCAAGGTAGTCAAGAATGTTTATCTGCAATAGGGAGTATTGATACTACAAGGTATTTACTGATTAAAGATGGTCTGAAAGATTCATTCCTGATATCAGCAAAGACGATGTCAAAAATTAACAAAGGAGATTATATAAAAATAAGTGAAAATTCAAATGGTAGAATTTTTTCAGAATGGGCAGAAGATGCAATTGGACAAATAATTTTAGTAAAAGATATTCATGGTGATGAGATTATATTACAAGATGCTCTAAGAATGACATTTAGTCTCAAGAACGGTGCAAGAATCCAAAAAATTACAACTCGAAAAGCAATAGGAATAGAGTGTATTTCAATTGTACGACTTGATTCAGTCACAGCTCAGAATAGCAATATATATTTCAACTATGCTGTCCATTCATGGGTGAGTGGAGTGAATAGTAAGTATTGCAATTTTGCGCATATCACAATGGAAAATTCAAATAATATATTGGTAAACAATTGTTATTTTACTAGAGGATATGGATATGGAGGTGGAGGCAGGGCCTATGGCACAGTTTTACAATTTACCTCTGGAAATTGTCTCATTTTTAATAATATATTTGAACATTTGAGACATTCTGTTTTATTGCAAGCAGGTGTGAATGGCAATGTTATTTCTTATAATTATTCATTTGACCCATACTGGGATGAAGCACTTTATCCATCTGATTTTGGTGGCGATTTAGTCTGTCATGGAAATTTTGTATTTGCCAATTTATTTGAAGGGAATATTTGTAGTAAAATGTCGATCGATAACTCACATGGTATCAATGGCCCCTACAATACTTTTTTTAGGAATAGATCAGAGAAGTATGGTTTTAGCATTAATTTCGGTGCAGGGAGTAGTATGAACTTTATTGCAAATGAATTGCCTCATCCGTCAGCGTTAATCAGCACATTTGGCACTGATCATTTGATTCTTGGAAATGTATTGAAGGGAATATTAACCCCAGCTGGATCGCAGTCAATTTCTGAAAAAAGCCTCTATTTAAATGAATTGCCAATATGTTATTTTGAAGATCCTGACATTGAAATAATTGGTCCACCATACAAGTATAATTATTTTATCAATAAAGCAAAGGAGAGATCATTGAATGGATTTCGTGGATTTTGTTTAAATTGTAATAGTTTACAAAATTTGAGCATACAGGGCTCTAGCGAAGTATGTCTAGATGTGCCTTCAGAATATACTACCTCATATATTCCTTGTATTCAATATGAGTGGCGCTCTAACAAAACGACTGATATACTTGAAGCTTCAACTCCACAAAATCGCGTAAAGTATACAAGTAACTCTATTGGTTATAATGAATTGCACTATTTGTCAAATTACAAAGATGAACACAATAAATGTACTGAGAAAATTACAAAATCCATAAATGTAAAACTATGCACTGCAATAACTAATCCTTCATCTATAACATGGCGGCATTCTGAGAAAGGCATTCAAATTTCAGGTCTTCAAAATGTGGGCTATTTATTGAGATTAAGCGATATCAAAGGATGTAAATTATTTGAGAAAATAATGAATCAAGATTCCTATTTTTTAGATTTGGAATCTTATGATTTTCAACTATTATTCTTACAGATTATCTCCACGAATAATGATAAAGTATATACCATAAAAATTAAAAGAAGTTAACACATGAAAGTTTTGCGGAGCTATAAAGATGCTTTGGATTTCTTATATGCGCAATTACCCATGTTTCATCGCATTGGCGCAGCAGCATATAAAAAGGATTTGAACAATACAATTGCCTTGTTGGAGGCTTTAGGGAATCCGCATTTGGAATTAAAATCTATCCACATAGCAGGTACTAATGGTAAAGGTTCAGTATCGCATATGATTGCTTCAGTTCTTCAAGAACATGGTCATAAAGTTGGACTATACACTTCACCACACTATAGGGTTTTTGAAGAGAGAATTAAAGTCAATGGGGTGTACATGAATCATGATTTTCTCATCCATTTTCTTAATGATTTTTCAAGTGCTATTAGAGAAATTCAACCATCTTTTTTTGAACTCACTGTTGCAATGGCATTTTTATATTTTAAGCAAGAAAATGTCGATTATGCGGTGATAGAGACTGGCTTAGGTGGTAGATTAGATTCAACCAATGTGATAGATCCTTTACTAAGTATTATTACCAACATCAGTTATGATCATAAGGATTTATTAGGAGATTCATTGGAACTTATAGCCGAAGAGAAAGCTGGAATAATTAAGCAGAATAAGCCAGTTGTTATTGGCAGAAAGCAGACAGAAACAGAAGCTATTTTTCTTAAATATGCTAAACAGAAAAATTCAATGTTGTATTTTGCTGAACATCTGACATCGATAGAAAATAAAACTGATAATTTTGAAGATCCTTATTTTAATCTCCATTCCCTTGATGCAAAACTTAACTTTAATTTTAAACCAGATTTAAAAGGAGTTTACCAATTGGAAAATTACAATACCGTTACTGCCGCTTGTTATGTTCTGATGAATAAATGCAAAATAAAATTGGAATCTAGCAAGATTAAATCAGGATTGGAAAATGTGATTTCCAATACCAATATTATGGGACGATGGCAAAAAATAGCTGTCAATCCTGATATTTATGCTGAAAGCGCACATAATGAAGATGGAATAAGAATGTTGCTTCGACAGTTGGATTATTTGAAGTATGATAGATTACATATTGTCATTGGATTTGTTAAAGATAAATCTATCGAACCAGTCTTGGCACTTTTGCCAAAATGGGCGAAGTATTATTTTGTAGCAGCAAATATTCCAAGGGCTTTGGAAGCGAAATTGGCAGGTTTGAAAGGGAAGTCTTATGTTAGTGTAAAGAAGGCATTGAATTCTGCAAAGATGAGTCAGAGACCATCAGATATAATCCTTGTTACTGGTAGCATATTTGTTGTGGCAGAAATAATTTAAGTGTTGGTGGTCCCACCTGGGCTCGAACCAGGGACCCTCTGATTATGAGTCAGATGCTCTAACCGGCTGAGCTATGGGACCTAAATAATTATCAATACTGTCTTTCCTCCTTCCTTCATCCTATGTGGCAAAGTTCAAGATTGAACTTTTTTCATTCGAGTGGCAAAATTATAAAAAAATATGAAGTTTTTGAATAGAATTTAAAATTTTCAATATTTACCAAACTTTTAAACCATTTTAAATGTATAATATATTGATAATTAGACTAGTGAATTTTTCGTCCTGTTGAATTCGAATAATTTTGTGATATGATTAAATGCCTCATTTTTGATTTTGGAA
>ERZ795046.3812-NODE-3812-length-11567-cov-4.716730_pt1 | contig 11567 bp, 5 predicted proteins | sample MGYA00375130_ERZ795046 | MGnify/ENA primary metagenome ERZ795046 (study PRJEB30175, sample SAMN05720202) | activated sludge metagenome | isolation source: anaerobic digester from wastewater treatment plant | place: Japan | collected 2015-05-15 ...
AATAAAAGAAGTAGAAAGAAAAAGAATTAAAGAATATGTTAACTACCATCCCAACGCACAGTATACCGAAGGTTGTTCCGGAATATGGACAATCAAATGTGATGTGGCGCTTCCGTGTGCTACACAGAACGAACTTGACGGAAATGCAGCTAAAATCCTTGTTGAAAACGGATGCTTTGCTGTTGGAGAAGGAGCAAATATGCCTTCAACTCCAGAAGCAATTGAAATATTCCAGAAGAACGGCGTTGTGTTTGGACCTGCTAAGGCTGCAAATGCCGGTGGTGTTGCTACATCCGGACTTGAAATGTGTCAGAACAGCATGAGATATTCATGGACCTTCGAAGAAGTTGATGCAAAATTAAAGCAGATAATGATTGACATATTCAAAAATACCAGTGCTGCTGCAAAGAAATACGGATTTGAAAATAACCTGGTAGCAGGTGCGAATATTGCAGGATTCTTGAAGGTTGCAGATGCAATGATGGCGCAGGGTGTATAATTATAAAATTTTAAAATTTCTTTTTGCATTATATGCCGATTTTCGATATAATTAAACATCATATTTATGTTTGAAGGAGATGTTAGCTTGAATAATGAATTGGTTTTAGTTCTTGATTTCGGAGGACAGTATAATCGGCTGATTGCAAGAAGAGTAAGGGATGCAAATGTATACTGTGAGGTTATTCCATATAACTCTTCGATAGATAAGATAAAAAAATTGAATCCCAAAGGAATTATTTTAACCGGGGGACCTGCCTCAGTTCTGGATCCCAAGGCTCCTATCTGTGACCGTGAGGTGTTTGAACTGGGGATCCCCGTTCTTGGTATTTGCTACGGCATGCAGTTAATGAGTTATGTTCTTGGCGGAAGTGTTGAAAGCGCAGAGCAGAGAGAATATGGCAAGGTGAATATAACTCTGGACACTACCGGTAAATTGTTTGAAGGGATTGATGCGGATACAACTTGCTGGATGAGTCATACCTATTATGTAAAAAATCTTCCTGAGGGATTTGTAAAAAGTGCCAACACACAGAATTGTCCTGTAGCTGCGATGGAAAACAGAGAAAAGAAGCTATATGGGGTTCAGTTCCATCCTGAAGTGGTTCACACGCCACAAGGTACGGAAATTCTTAAAAACTTCCTATTTAAAATATGTGGCTGTTCCGGTGATTGGAAAGTCAGCTCCTTTATTGAGCAATCTATCAACTCTTTAAAAGAGAAGATAGGTGATAAAAAGGTTCTTTGTGCCTTATCCGGCGGTGTTGATTCTTCTGTGGCGGCAGTTTTGATTCATAAGGCGGTAGGAAAGCAGCTGACATGTATTTTTGTCGATCACGGTCTTTTAAGAAAGTATGAAGCGGATCAGGTTGAAGAGGTATTTAAAAATCAATTTGATATAAATTTGGTAAGGGTTGATGCAGAGCAAAGATTTCTTGAAAAGCTCAAAGGGGTTACTGATCCTGAAAGAAAAAGAAAGATAATAGGCGAAGAATTTATCAGGGTATTTGAAGAGGAAGCAAAGAAAATCGGTGCTGTAGATTTCTTGGTACAGGGCACCATATATCCCGATGTAATTGAAAGCGGAGTTGGGGATGCAGCTGTTATTAAGAGCCATCACAATGTCGGTGGACTTCCCGAGCATGTAGACTTTAAGGAGATAATAGAGCCTTTGAGAAACCTGTTTAAGGATGAGGTCAGAAAGGTTGGACTGGAACTGGGATTACCTGAAGAGATTGTCATGAGACAGCCTTTCCCGGGACCGGGTCTTGCCATAAGGGTTATCGGAGAGGTTACTAAAGAGAAATTGGATCTTTTAAGGGATACGGACTATATTTTCCGGGAAGAGATTAAGAATGCCGGGTTGGCATCAGAAATTAACCAGTATTTCACAGTGTTAACCGGAATGAGGAGTGTAGGTGTTATGGGAGATGAAAGAACATACGACTATACTCTGGCATTAAGGGCGGTTACCACTACCGACTTTATGACAGCCGACTGGGCAAGAATTCCCTATGATGTACTTGAAAGAATTTCAAACAGGATTATAAATGAAGTTAAACATATTAACAGAATTGTGTACGATATAACAAGCAAGCCACCGGCAACAATTGAATGGGAATAATTCAAAGATTGTACATTTCAAGAAATCAGAAGCAGTGGGATAATGTGATTTATCCACTGCTTTTATATTTGATTGTTCTTGTAAATAGATATGTTATACTTAAGTAAAAAATGTGGAGCACCAAACAATACAAAATCGATTAGCTGTCGGGAATGCGGTACATATAAGTAGGTTAGAAATGATTGTGGGTTTTAAAGTAAAAGTGAGGGACATTTAATTTTTCGTTAACATAATGAAATTTGACGATAGGTCAATAGCAAGATTCAAAGACGTGGTTTGCAGGTGATAAACTTCGTTACATGACATTGTAAAACGGTTTTAATGTTGTTTCAAAAACATCAGAACCGTTTTTCTGTTTATCAACAATTGTTAGCAAATTTGAAAAGTTGCTATCTTCTTGTCAACGAGAGATCCATCAGAATCAATATACTTTTTAAAATACAACATAGAAAGAATTAACTAATCAAAAAATAATATTTTTCTTTATTTATGTAAACAATTAATATATAATAAAAAAGATAATCTTGCCAATAAATCAAAGAGATATAGCTAAATGAAAATTTATACCATTGCAATTGTATCCTTTTATCTATCCCAATTGTACTAAGAATTTTTGTACCTTATTGAGTAGATAAATGCTGGAATTGCAACAGAATTAAGGTATAAAAATTAATAAATAAAAAGAAAAGGAGGAATGTGAAGTGAATGCGTAGGTAGAAGAATACTTCCTTTATGCGGTCAATAAAAAAGAAAAAATATTACGGGGGGTTATTAATGAAAAGAAAAGGTGCTATTTCAACTGTTTTGATTGTCTTTTTGATGGTCTTTTTTTATTTTGATGCACTTAATATAGGCATTGCAAGTGCACAGAATAATCTTGAAGGCTCGTCTGTTTGTTCGTTGGACATTCAGCATGAAAAATGTGAAGAAGATCATAAAGAATTGTGCGGTTGCGCTGATGATGAAACTTGCGGAGAGTGTCACGAAGAATTGTGCGGTTGCGCTGATGATGAAACTTGCGTGGAGTGTCACGAAGAATTGTGCGGTTGCGCTGATGATGAAACTTGCGTGGAGTGTCACGAAGAATTGTGCGGTTGTACCGATCTTGAAACCTGTGAAGAAGAATATGAAGGCTGCAGTTGTGAAGCTGTTTCCGGTGCAGCTGAAAAGAATGAAGAAATGCTAGGCGATATTGCAGCATATGGTTCATTGAACAGTATAGTTTTAGCAGCAACATGTTACCATCAATTTAACGGTGTCTATACGATAACAAAGCAACCGACATGTACAACTACCGGTACTAAAGTGGGTAGATGCACCAAATGCAACGAAATTGTATCGACGGTTACGATTGCTGCATTGGGACATAGCTATGGATCATGGACGGTAACAAAGGCGGCAACCTGTACTACTGACGGCAGCCAGAAAAGGACTTGTTCGAGGTGTAAGTATGTTGATACACAAGCAATAAAGTCAACAGGACATTCATTCAATGGTTCTTATACTGTTACCAAACAAGCAACATGTACAACGGCCGGTACGAAAGAGGGCAGATGTACAAAATGTAATGCGGTTGTTTCAACGGTTAGCATACCGGCATTAGGACATAGCTATGGATCATGGACGGTAACCAAAGCGGCTACCTGTACTACTGACGGAAGTCAAAAAAGGACTTGTTCGAGATGTAAGTATGTTGACACACAATCAATAAAGGCAACAGGACACACATTCAACGGATCTTATGCGGTTACCAAACAAGCAACATGTACAACGGCCGGTACGAAAGAGGGCAGATGTACAAAATGTAATGCGGTTGTTTCAACGGTTAGCATACCGGCATTAGGACATAGTTATGGATCATGGAAGGTAACAAAAGCTGCGACCTGTACTACTGACGGAACAGAAAAGAGGACATGTACCAGAAGCGGATGTACAGCAAGTGAAACGCGTTCTATATCTGCAACAGGACATACATTCAACGGGTCTTTTACGACAACAAAGGAACCTACATGTACAACGACCGGTAAAAAGGAAGGAAAATGTACGAAGTGCGGGGCGACAGTCTCTTTTTAGTAGAGATACCCGCATTGGGACATAGCTATGGATCGTGGACGGTAACAAAAGCGGCTACCTGTACTACTGCCGGGACAGAAAAAAGGACATGTACAAGAAGCGGATGTACTGCAAGCGAAACTCGTTCGATAACAGCAACAGGACATACATTCAACGGATCTTTTACGACAGTAAAGGAGCCGACATGTACAGAGCCCGGGAAAAAGGAAGGAAAATGTACAAAATGCGGATCGGTTGTTTCGTCAGTTGAGATAAAAGAGTTGGGACATGACTATGGTTCATGGAAAACAATAAAGGCAGCAACTTGTACAGAGAAAGGGCTAAGAGAAGGAAAATGTTCAAGATGTTCTGCGACTAAAACAGAAGATATATCTGCAACAGGCCACACATTTAACGGTTCATTTACAACGGTAAAGGAACCGACATGTACAGATGAAGGATTAAAAGAAGGCAAATGTACAAAATGCGGATCGGTAGTAGCAACAGCACCTATTCCAGCCCTTGGCGGTTCGCACCAGTTTAACGGTTCATTTACAACGGTGAAGGAACCCACATGTACAGAACCGGGACTGGCGGAAGGCAGATGCACCAGATGTAAAGCGGTGGTAGCGACAAAAGAGATTCCTGCTCTTGGCGGTTCGCATCAGTTTAACGGTTCATTTAGAACAGTAAAAGAAGCAACCTGCACAGAGGATGGATTGAAAGAAGGACGTTGTACCAGGTGTAAAGCTGTAGTTTCAACAATTGTTATACCGGCGAGACATACATTTTACAAAATAAGCACAAATCCCGATAGAATAACCTTGGGCGGAAGCAATCCTACTGAAAGTCGAATATATGTAAATGTAGTATGTACAAAATGTAGGATGACTGTAAATGCAGCAAGTGAAGCAAGATTTACAAGCAGCAACAGGAATGTGGCATTTGTGGAGAATGGATATATTAAGAGCGGTACACAGTTTGGAACTGCAACAATTACTGCCGAGTATGACGGAATGAAAGCGGTGTGCAGCGTGGAAGTCAAACCGGCAGGAGAAGAAAAACTCCGGGCACTGCGTATAACTCCGAAAGAAGATACAATAACTCAGTTCAACAAATGGGGCTCGGAAGTGAAAGTCATGGCAGCATATGATAATCGTGAGGTTGATATAACAGACTATGTTGAACTTACATCCGGAGATAAAAATATTGCTTATTTAGACAAGGTGGGTAATAAGATATATATCAAGAGCGGATCAAAGAAAGGAACAACTTTAATTACAGCATCCTATGGAGGAAAAAAAGATACGTGTACTGTAAGAGTAGACATGGAGTATGAAGTAGAAACAAAGCCTTTCAAGCTTGGAAAGTCTACAAGTTTCACAATTCCTGAAGATCTGCCGGTTATTGGCGGTTCTGATGTAGAGTTTAACTTCAATTTCATCCCTGCTACATTGAGCTTTGGAAAAGAAGAATTTAAAATTGCAGTTGGTGTGAACGATGTAGATAGTGTTGGCGAAAATTGGGAGAAATTTAAAAAGACTTTTGAAAATGCAAAAAAATCAGCGGCTACTGTAAAAGGATTAAGAGACAGTATGAAAGCTTTTGGTGGAAAGACAAGCAGTTTTAGCATTAAAAAAGGTTTCGAGCCTGACTTGGATGCTTATGGTTATATCGAAGGTGTAATAGTTAACGGTATACCTAAAGTAACCAGTGGGTCAATAGCTCTAATAGCTGAAGGAAAATATACCAGCCAGACACAATATTTGATAGGACCGGTTCCTGTCTACTTTGAAATAGGCGGAGGAGTTAAACTGGAATATATTGGAGATATCTTCGGGTTTAATCTTGAAACAGGTGAAGCTGTGCTTAATTCACAGTTAAAAATAACACCAAGTTTTGAACTGGGTGCGGGGTTTGGTATAGCAAAAGTATTGACGGTAGGCGGTTCAGGTGAAGCAAAACTTGAATTTTTAATTATCGGTAAAGAAGACTATTTAAAGGTTACATTAACCGGAAGCTTGAAATTAAAGGCGACAGCATTATTTTTCAGTGCTGAAAAAGAAATTGCAAAGGGTACATGGAACCTTTACGAATCGCATCCTCGCAATAAGTCTTTGATGATGGCAAATCCTTATGAAGATGCCGGATTCGATATGTACAATCCGGATGAATATAAAATGATGTCCAGGGATTATATTGAAAGGCCGTCGGAATGGTTGGGAAACCGGCGATTAATGCGGTCAATGGCAACAGGATTTACCAATAAAGAAATTAAAGTTCTAGGAACCAATATATATCCTAATGCTCAGCCGCAACTGGTTAATTTGGAGGATAAACAGGTTCTGGTATGGATTTCCGATAATCCTAAGAGAACATCTGCCAACAGAACTATGCTGGTTTATTCTGTATATGATAAGAACAGCGGCATATGGAGTGAACCTGTAGCAATAGATGATGACGGTACGGCAGATTTCTATCCGCAACTTGCGCAGGATGGAAGCGACCTTTATGTTGTATGGCAAAACTGCAATAAAACCTTCACTGAAGATGTATCATTGGAAGAAGTTGTAGCTTCGGGTGAGATAGCCGTCAGCAAATTTGACGAAGAAACCTGCACATTTGGAAAAGCAGTTCGCTTAACAGAAAATGATGTGGTTGATATGCTGCCGCAAATAGCTGTATCAAACGGTAATGCTTATATAGCATGGATTAGAAACAATGAAAATGACATCTTCGGTGTTGAAGGTGAAAACTCAATTTACTACAGTGAGCTTAAGGATAATGAATGGTCAAGTCCCGAACTTCTCAGTGAAGGCTTGAATGCAATTGTTTCCTTGAGTACCGGGTTTATTGATGACTCATTTGCAGTTGCATATGCTTTGGATGGAGACGATATGCTCGAAACAATAGATGACACTGAGATATACATAGTAAAACCCGGGGATAAAGCTATAAGGATTACTGATAATGATACCATGGATTCTTCGCCTGTATTCTCAAGTTTCAATGGAACAGGAGCTTTATACTGGTACAATGAAGGTAACATATTATACATAACTCAGCTGGATTCTGAGCCGATTCGTGTCTTCAGTGAAGAAAATCCGGGAGTTAAAGATGATTTTAAGGTTGCAGAGGGAAGTAACGGTGAAACGGCAATAATATGGACTAATACCTCGGAGGGCTCAAGTGCAATATATACAGCGATTTACGACCTCGACAGTACTGCATGGAGCGATGTTGTGAAGCTTTCGGATGTTGAGGGTGAAATTCAATCACCCGATGGTATTTTTGACGAGGACGGCAACTTCAGCATTGCATTCAGCAGACTGACCGAGCTGGAGGATGGAAGTGAACAGGCTGATTTGTGCATTATCAGGGTTGTTCCATCCTACAATCTGTCTGTTAACGGTGTGAATTTTGACCATAGTGAAGTTATACCCGGTACACAGCTGGCGATTGATGTTGAAGTAACGAACAATGGAGAAATAGGTGTTGAAGAATTGGTTGTCGATATATTGGACGGAGACGAAGTAATTAATTCTGAGGCAATTAAGGTAAGTTTAAAGCCCGGAGAGAGCAAAACAGCTACTGTATTGATGAACTTGCCGGACACTATAGCAAAGAAGACATATAGCATTAGAGTTTCTACCGTAGAAGGTGAAGAATACAACACAGACGACAACATAAAACAGTTTACCATTGGTTATACTGATATTTCCGTGCAGCTTGAAAGATCCAGTGAGGGAGGCATTGAGTATGTAGCTGCCAATGTTATTAACTTAAGCCATGTGCCTACAGGAGCAACTTTAAAAGTAACAAAGGGCAGTGAAGACGGTGAAGTGATAGACACAAGGGTTATAGAAAGCACAGATGATATTGTAAAATTTGAATATCAATTTGACAAAAAGGTACTGTGTGCGGACAAAGAGTCGGAAATATTGTATTTTACCGTTATAGCCGATGAAGAAGAGCTTTATACCAGCGATAACGTTAAATTTATTGTTTTAACCAATGAAAAGAGCAATAATGAAACCAGTGTTTACGGATATATTTCAGTAGATATGGAGTATCCTGCTAAATCGGAATCAAAGATAAAATCAGGGTTTACGGTGAAAATTGCAGGGACAGAGTTATCAACAACGACCGATGAGAAGGGATATTTTGAAATAACCGGTATACCTGAGGATATGAAGGAATTTACATTGGAAATAAGCAAGCCAAGTTTTCTCAAGAGAAATGTGACGGTGAACGGAACCGGAGAATTGGTTGTTTCTACCGAGGATAATCCTATAATGTTATGGGCTGGAGATGTAGTTTATAATGGATCACAGGATGATGCTATTAATATGGTAGATCTGGTTCAGGTACTTAAAGCCTTCAATACAACAGAGAAAAGTGAGAAATACGTAGCTGAGCTGGACTTTGATCAAGACGGTGCAATTAATATTAGGGAAGCGGTTATAATTATAAAGCATTTTAACATGATAAGTAAGGACTATGAAAACAAGTAAGGACTACCCAAAACAAAAGTAGAGAAATATTAAATTAAACGGCTATTAATAAAGAAGAGCTGAGGTACAAGCAGTTGGATAACCGCTGTACACAGCTCTTTTTTATATATCCTTACCAAGACCAATAATTAATATAGCGAGAATACTTTTTAGGTAAATTATTGATTGATATCTTGAGCCAGAATTTGCATTAACTCAGTTAGTTCTTTAATACTGGTTATCATATCGCTAACGCGATTTTGCTGAATGTCTGCATTGGCAAATACTTCTTGAACCGAGGCAGAGGATTTTTCTGATATAGCAGCGACGGTACTCATTTCCTCAGTAACTTTATGAGCCGACTGTAACAGCCTTTCATTTATAAAGCTTAGAGTTTCGGCTTGCTTCAGCACTTCTTCAGAGTTTACATTGATTTGATCAAATAACTGTTCGACCATATTTACAGATTGCTTCCCGGAGTCAACTATGTTAAGACCATTTTGCACCAATTCATTAACTTGGCGAATTTTATCTTGAATAAGTTTAATGCTGGTGTTGACTTTTTCGGATGCCTTGTGGGTGTCGATTGCAAGCTTTCGGATCTCGGATGCGACAACAGAAAATCCTTTTCCGTGCTCTCCAGCCCTTGCTGCTTCTATAGAAGCGTTTAACGAAAGTAAATTGGTCTGGTTGGATATTTCCTTTATCATGGAAACGATATTGTCGATTACAACACTTTCTTCATTTACTTCACCGATTGCTTTGGAGGCACTACTAACAAATCGGTCTATCTCTTGCATTTGACCGGACATTAGTTTCATTTTGTCCTGGCCTTCTCCGGTTACTTTAGTTGTATCTTTGGATTTTTGGCTCATATTGGATGATGCATCTGTTGTTTGTTGAGCAGTGGCTGCAACATCCTGCATTGCTTCCAGAACATCACTGCAACTGGTTGCTTGGGTTTGAATTCCCACAGATATTTCTTTGAAGGCTAATACCAATTCTTCGGATATTTTACCTGTTGATGCTGCATTATCCTGAAGGTTCATGGTGGACTTTCTAAGAATTTCCACCGAGTGGGAAACCTTTTTAAGAAGCTCATCCGTTTTTTTCTTTGAATTCTCTGCCTCAACAGCTCCTTGCTTTATTTTTTTCAACATTTGAGAACCGATACAGCTTTGAGCGACTAAAGCAATTAAGCAACATATTAAATAAGCATTGGGAGAAAAGCGGTCTATGGTGGCATAAGCCGGTTTTGTAAAAAGGGCATAATTTAATATAAATATCCCGATAATTCCGTTTAGCAATAACGGACGGTAGTTATGATATATGGATATAATTGCTAATGATAAATATAAAATAAGGGAATTGGGAAAGTTTGTTGTACTTTTAATCATAAAAAAGGAGACTAGGTTAAAAGCTAATGCAATAATATACATGACATAAGGGACAGCGATTTTTCTCCAAATAAGAAAGGCTGCCAATAATGCACACGGTGAAGCGTACTTCAGTATAGCGACCACTGTGATAGGGTATTTGTAAGCAGACAAAGCTCCAAACACAATGCACATCGAAAGCACTATAACCATTATTTTGTTTCTCTTATGTAGTTCCAACAATTCTTTATCCAAATCCAATGCCTCCAGTCTTAGTACAAAGATTTACTGCAGAGTAATCCCTATTCAGTTTTTCAATCAATATAATTTTGTGACGGAAAAATGCAAGAGAATGATTATGATTTATTATATCACTCTTAAAAATGATATTCAATTCTTGACAATCGTCTGGGTTAAAATAACAATCCTAAGCAATAAACAAAAAAGGAATCATGGTATACTACAGAGTAGTTCAATGACCCTTCATTTATTGTGAAACGCTTTTTTGTCTGTTAACTGAATTTATACTCGGATACTTTGGTATAAACCCGCTTATTTTGTATCTGTTCACTTTTGAAAAGATATATGTTTTCAACCTTTATTGGACTAAAGTCAGGCTTTATAACTTCAGATTTTATTTTATCAAAATCCCATTTAAAAAGGATGTCCTGACCGATAGTAATATGGGGGGTATAGCTTCTCTTTTCGGGTTGAAAACCGATAGGTTCCAGCATGTCGTCTATAATTTTTTGCAAAGCTTTTAAGTTGGGAATATCCCCGGAAAGTCCAAGCCATAAAACCCTAATATCTTTTTTACCCTTAAAAATTCCAAGGTCAGATATGGAAAGACTAAAGGGTTTTATGTTGTGAACCATTGTTTTCATTGCTTCATCCAGCTTTTCTTTTTGAGATGTGTTTATTTCATCAAGAAATTTTAGGGTCAGATGAAAATTGTCAACATATTTCCATCTTCCTTTTGAAGCATATTTTCTCAGACTCTGCTGATATTCCAGGATCCTGCTTTTTATATCATCCGGAAAGTCAATTCCTATAAAAGCCCTGATAATAATCATCCTTTCATTGCTGTGTTAATATTTAAACAGTATAATAACTACGGTTGTTAAGTTTATGATATCAGATTATCAAAGATAATGAAATATATAACTTGTGTAAACTTTAAAGAGCCATATCCATCAAATTTGGGTTAATCAACCGTTAAATATAAAAAAACCTTTAATTATTAGAATAAAAAGTGTATAATAATAAAAAATGTATAGCTTGATATACATAATAAGTGATAATATTATTATAAGTTCGCATGTTTATTATTATGTCATTCTGTCTGTTTTGTCTACGGTAAAGATCCAGAGTCTAAGAAATTATTCTTTATTATTTGATGTTGAGTTTGAAGTACTACATGCAGTTAAGACTTGAATATTAATATTGTTGGAAATGTAGTACAAATTAGTGGTATTTGGTAGTACAATATTTCCTTAGTTAAGGTAGTGAAAATAAAAAAATATT
>ERZ795046.3820-NODE-3820-length-11549-cov-3.481382_pt1 | contig 11549 bp, 9 predicted proteins | sample MGYA00375130_ERZ795046 | MGnify/ENA primary metagenome ERZ795046 (study PRJEB30175, sample SAMN05720202) | activated sludge metagenome | isolation source: anaerobic digester from wastewater treatment plant | place: Japan | collected 2015-05-15 ...
ATTATATGACATATGAGAATTTACAATCATCCTTTTAATAAACAATGGTGCATTTTTAATACTACCCCATTTTGATGGACCAACAAAATACATATTATTAAATTCATCGATTGCTTCGTCGGTAGGAGCTATAATTCCATAATGGTATCTTGTAGTCACATTCGAAGGTAATCCAACAACAGAGGGTGGTGCTTTTGTTACTTCACTTGATATATTGAAAACTAGATTAGGATAATTAATATCAAAAAGTGAATCTACTTTATAACCCTCTTTAGCACCAGGTTGTTGAAGTGTAAGTGTCTGATTATAACGGAATTCAGAAAATAAAAATATTAATTCTAATCTTGAATTAATCTTCTTTGTTGCAGAGAGAGGACAAATAATGAGAGGCTATCTACTTAGAGGAATTTCTGGAAAAACACGTATAACTTCTGTTGAAATTCCATTAAAGAAAATTGAAAAAGCAATCAACTATCATTCCAGAATAGACACGATGGACATACCTCCTGGCTTTTTGAGTATTATGCCTTCTATACCGGAATTATACATAAAAAATAACTTAGAAACAGGTTTTGGTATATATTCATGTAGGGCAAAAAAAATTGAAAAAGAATATTTGATAAGAGAAGTAAAACAACGAATGATAGAAAATGGTTGGAAGCTGGAAAATTGGGATCCAGCGTTAAAAGAAGAATTTAAAGGAAAAGAATTTTTCCTGTCAGCGTATAAAGATGATATTTTATGTCATTTCATGGTCTCCGAAAATAAATTTAGCGAAGATTTACATTTGACATATAAATTTTCTGGTTCAAGATATGCTTTGGTGAATTCAAGAGTAATTAACTAATAAAAAATAAAAGGAGTAATATAAAAATGCAAGATAAAACTAAAACCATCTTACCTCTCGTAGTTGCTGTTGTTTTAGGAATTGTTTCCGTTGTCATCATAAATCGATATATAACATCAAAAACAACTGTTCCTGAAGTAAAAAAGGTAAAAGTCATTATAGCAGCTAAGCCTATTGTCTCATCGCAAATAATTTCAATGGATCAACTAGGTGTAAAGGAAGTACCAGAGAATGCTACTTCTGACGTTAACATAATTGTTCCTTACTCTGGAACTCCGGAGAGAACCTATGAAGAAATAGATAGGCTCAAAGTAATGATTGCCGGAAGAAAGGCAATAAGAAACATAAGCATTGGAAGCCCACTATTGTGGACTGATTTGAAAGAAGTTGAATCACAAGCTCTCTCTGATATAGTTTCCAAAAATAAAAGAGCTGTTACAATTCCTGTGGATCAATTAAGTGCAGTTGGATATAATATAATAGCGGGTGATAAGGTTGATATAGTAGCAACCAAAGAAAGTTCGTGTGGCGGAAGTAACACGGTATCAATCCCAAATCAAGCAGGAGCAATGAGAGATCTTATGGACTTAAATCAGTCCCCGATCAAGGTAAACGAATCTGAAGGGAAAAGTTTCGTTATAATGCAAAATGTTCTTGTATTAGCAATAGGACAGGATTATAATACTTTCAGCGGGCGTTCCCAGCAGCAAGGGAAAAGTTTTAGTTCCGTAACGCTTGAGGTTTCCCTGGAAGAAGCTCTTATGTTGACTCATGCCAGGCAAAATGCAACTTTGAGTCTTATATTGCGCAATCCTGCTTCAACGCAAAGATTTGAATTTGATAAACTTCCAGTAGTGGATTGTAGCAACATAAGGACGAACATAGCTCCCAAACTTGATAAAATTCGTGCTTCCGAGGAAAATATTTCAGAGATGAGTTCTCAAAAACAAAATAATCCATAAAATGTTGATGAATAATTTATAAATAAATTAATTAATGGGTAATAATAAAATGAAAAAAATTTTAACTTTCACAGTCCTTTTGATTTACTGTTTCATCGCAAAAACAGAAGACTTTCAGCAGAATAGAAAGGTCCAGCTAAAGGAAGGTGCAAGAACGATCTTATTTTTGCCTTCAGTTTCAACTTTTTTAGTTCATGATCCGGAGATAATTTCAGTTGCTAAAACCGAAAGCCCTGACGAACTTATAATAATAGGATTAAAGATGGGCAACGCTGTAATAAGTTGCCAAAATATGGATAGAACAATTACAACAATAAATGTTTGTGTTGTCCCAAAATACTGGGATACTCTTGAGGCTTTATTTGAAAATAATCCAAATATAAGAATGACTGTTACTGGAGAACACCTTATATTAAGTGGGGAAGTTAATGATCAGGATAGTATGAGCAGGGTAAAAACAGCTCAAGAACTCGACAAGAAAAGAATTATCAATAATGTTACTTTTTCAAAACAGAATCTTCTGGAAAAAATAAATTCCTATCTTAAAAATTCAGGTTTGAACGATGTTTTTGCAAAAATTGATGACAAAGTAGTGTATCTTAGAGGAATGTTACTTGATAAAGATAAAGAAAAGGACCTTATTTCGGTAGTAAAATCCTTAGCGGACAGCTTTTCCTGTTCAGTAAATACTTCAGGACTCAAAACTGGAGGTCCTCCCCTAATAGTTGAGGTTAAATTTGTTAATGTAGCGAGAGGAAAAGATAATAATATGGGACTTTTAATGGATGATATAAAGTATAATTTAAACTGGAATCCTAAAGAAGTTGATGTATGGCAATTTGAAAATCATACAAGGTCCAGACAAGAAACTGGATCGTGGGAACTTGATGGTGAGGTAACTAATTCCGGCTCTGTTAAGTTGCAAAAGATAAAAAGCTCCCTGAAAGTCCTTTATGAAGCAAGAATGTCCACTATGAGTGGGGAAAAAGTAAAACTGCAAAGAGGAGGAGCTATCTATCTTCAAACCTCTGGCGTTCAGGTAGCAGATGTGCAAACGGTAGATTATGGTTTCATTGTTGAGATAGTTCCTACGATACTTTCTCCAAATTCTATATCAGCAGATGTTTCTGTTCAGGTAAGTGGGCTCCAAAACTCTAACCCGCTCACTATAAACAAATATACTACGAATGCAAAATATGTGATATCTCCTGGCGAAATTATTGTCTTAAATAAGATGAACGTGATTAACGATAAATTGGCAAAACAAGGAGTGCCTTTCTTATCAGAAATTCCTGTATTGGGATATATGTTTGAAAATACTCAGGAAAATAATGATGATTCTAATGTTCTTTTGTTGCTTCGAATTTCAGCATTTGAACCTGATGTCATAGCGGAAGAAGGCAGAGACTCTAATGAAAAGTTTAAGAAGATAAAGAAAAGCGATCACTCTGAGATTATTGATAGCGTAAATCCTCTTAATTCAGCTGAGGATGAAATAGAGAAAAGAGTGGGAGTCGAATGAGAAAATGGAACAAAAAATTCAAGTAATCTTTAATGATGAAAATTTATCTCTGATAGATTCTGATTATACGAGATCATTTTCTATTGGAACAGAGGAAGATAAAGATATTCGTATAGAAACGGATAAAGCAAAAATATCGTTAAATATTTTTCCATGTAATTCCCATTGGTGGATACAAAATTGTGGATCAGAACCTACACCAACGGTCTTATCAAAACCTTTTGATATACTGCCAATTATAGATGAACTTACAATATCATTTGCTGAAGATAAGCTAAAATTTATTTTACAGGGGCAGATTAAATCATCACCTGAAGATAAATTAAAAAGCCAGGTTTATGATCAGATTATGGCGTATATGAAATCTGAGTCAGCTTTAGCGAGCAGTACGAGTGATGATGAGCTTACTGAAAAAATAGACAAACTTATTGATAATTTTCTTGCCAAACTTACAGATTTACCCTCCGGCTTTCAAAAGGAAAATTTTTCTGAAGTTAAAAAAGAAATAATTCAAGATATATTACACTTAGGACCTCTGGAACCTTTGATATCAGACGACAGTATTACAGAAATTATGGTTATTAATTATAAGACCATCTATGTAGAACAGCATGGCAAGATTAGCCTTTCGGATAGAAAATTCAGATCTCCTGAGCATCTCAGAACAGTTGTTGAGAGGATAGTATCTCCAATAGGTAGGAGAATAGATGAATCAAGTCCTCTCGTTGATGCACGTTTACCAGACGGTTCGCGTGTAAATGCAGTAATACCACCTGTTACTCCAGATGGGGTCTGTCTTACCATAAGAAAGTTTGGCAAAACAGTGTTTAATGTTGAAAAATTGATAGAATTTGGTTCTATGACACCTATCATGGGAGAATTTCTTGAAGCATGTATTAAGGCAAGAAAAAATATTGTTGTAAGTGGTGGAACGGGAAGCGGCAAGACAAGTCTCTTGAATGCGCTTTCTAACTATTTGCCATCAGATGAAAGAATAATAACTATTGAGGATTCTCTTGAATTAAAACTTCAGCAAAAACATGTAGTGAGAATGGAGGCAAGACCGCCGAATGCAGAAGGGAAAGGTGAAATATCTATAAGAAATCTTGTGAAAAATTCCCTTAGAATGAGACCAGATAGAATAGTAATAGGAGAATGTCGTGGTGGAGAAGCCCTTGATATGTTGCAAGCTATGAATACAGGGCACGATGGTTCACTTACTACAATTCACGCTAATTCACCAAAGGATACAGTCTCAAGACTTGAAACACTTGTCCTCATGGCAGGTATGGATTTACCCCTTAAAGCCATAAGAAATCAAATTTGCTCCGCAGTTAACCTTATTGTGCAAACAGCCAGATATCAAGATGGCTCAAGAAAAGTCTCCAGCGTATCAGAGATTACTGGTGTTGATAAAAATGGAGAGCCCTTATTAAATGAAATTTTTGCATTTAAACAGGAAGGTATTGACAAAACAACAGGAAAAGTTATTGGTAAGCATTATCTTGTTTCTATACCAACATTTATTGATGAATTTGTAAAAAAAGGAATAAATTTTACAAAAGAAAAATTAGAGATGTCAGAACAAAAATGATTATAAATATTGCAATAGGTATTTTACTTTTTAGTGTAATACTAATAAGTTACTTCATATTAAAGAAAGTATTTGAATCGGGTATTGTACAAAAAAAACTTTTATCTTCTGTATCAGAAATAGAGCAAAAAAATTATCTTGCAATACCAGTTGAAAAGATAGTAATGGTTTCTGTCATTCTCTCTGCTCTTTTGTTTATTTCTGGAATCTTCCTGGCAAAAGAAAATCTTATCGCTGGTATTATGCTTGGTTTTGTAATGGCAATTTTTGCTTTTTTCTTTCCCCATTTTATCGTGACTCGTATTATTGAAAAGAGACTTCAAAAATTAAATGAAGAATTACCTCCTACTTTGGAACTACTTTCAAACTCTTTGAGAGCTGGTTTAACTTTAATCCAGGCTATAGAAAGAAATATTGACCGTATGCCAAAAACTACAGCAGATGAATTTAGAATTGTACTATATGAGTGTAAAATAGGAAAAAGCCTTACAGAAGCTCTAAATAATTTTGCAGATAGAACATCTCTGATGGATGTTCGCCTTACTGCGATAGCAGCTGAACTATCGTTGAGATATGGAGGAAATTTGTCGACAAGTTTTTATAATCTTGCGAAATTAATTCGCGAAAGATATCTCTTTCAAAAAGAAGTATCAGCACTAACTGCTGAAGGAAAAATGCAAGCCATCGTTATGACAGCACTACCTTTTGTAATTATAATTGTTATGACTTTAATACGACGTGATGAAATGCTTGTATTTCTTTCGTCAAAAACCGGTGTCATTAGTGTAGTTACAGTATTTATAATGCAGTTATTAGCATACATATGGATAAATAAAATAGTCAGTATAAAAGTGTAGGAAATTTACATGAACGAAAATATTGCAACAATACTATTATCATTGTCAGTAGCTATATTTTCATATTATCTTGTTAAAATCTACTTTTCGGTTTCTTCTGCAAATCTGCAAGGATTTGAGTCAGTTCCCACAGATCCCTTTATTATTTTAATTAAGGAATTAATTAATCCTATTGTTTCGATACTTGAAAAATATCAGGATAATCCTTCCTTAGCAAATGAGCTTCGAGTTTATAAGAGATTAATACTTTCTTCTGGTGTTTTTTTTAATTTAAGCGCATTAGAAATTTATGCAATTAAAATAATTTTGCCTGTATTATTCATTATTTTCTTTTTACCTCTATTATTACTCTTGCCATTTGATGTATAATTATTTGTATCTTCTATCATTGCGTTCTCTGTTCTCCTCTATTTTTACCCTACTACTGCATTAAATGATAAAGCGAAAAAAAGGCGTGAACTTTTTCTCAGACAGTTACCAGGCGGATTAGATATTTTAAAAATTGCAGCTGATGCCGGCCTTGATTTTCAGAATTCCATAAAATATTTGGTTCAAATATATATTCCTGGGCCAGTAAAAGAAGAGTTTAGTATATTTTTAAGAGAAATAAAACTTGGTATTCCGGCAACAGAAGCGCTTGCAAATATCTCGTATCGTATTGATATGCCAGAAGTATGTTCTATTTTTATTTCCTTGTCTCAATCTATTGAAATGGGAACTAGTATATCAGGAATATTGTCAGATATAGTTACTGAATTAAGAAAAAAACGTCTTCTTTCAGCTGAAACAGAAGCTCAAAAAACAGTGGTAAAGATCACTTTCCCATTGTTATTTCTTATTTTGCCAGGTATATTTATTGTATTACTTGCACCATTAATAAAACCAATAATGCAGGCGTTATCGGGTTTGTAAAAATTATGGAAAATACGAAAACAACAAAAAAAATCTCATATATAAAACTTTTTATTATCGCCTTATTTCTCCTTATCATTATGATGTTATCATATAGTATAATTAGAATGCATAGGCAAATCAAAAAATTTCATATAGAATCCGCTAAAAAATTATCTTCTGATATTGTAGAAATTATATGTCCATCAGATTGGACTTATGAACAGGTTGTGAATTCATTTAGATTTCTTCATCCTGATGGTTCTATTATCATATTTGATATATTTAAAAATCATATATTCTATTTTATGCCGCTTGATAGGAATTTGTCTCGAGCATCTTCTAACATACAGAATACATTACTCAGATATGGTATGAAAATAAGGATAACCGTCACAGAAGTTAATGAAGATAAAATTTCAGGAATCCCTGCCCTACTTTTTACATTTAAAACAGAAGATAATAAAGGGGGTATTGCCCTTATATCTTACTATATGGATTATAAGATTACTTATATAGGAATCTGGACTGGAGCAGAATTTAGTCATACAGCATTGGTTTGCAAAAATTGCAAAAATTTTATATCTATAAAGAAACCACAATTGAGATTATATACAAGACCCATAATAGATAGCGCAAATTTTGTAGATAATTATGAAATTATAACAAAAACAGATAATTTTTATGAGCAAGCAAAACAACTATGGCAAACTGTAAAAGATAGTCCCAATGATATTGTTAGTTCTGTAAATGCCTATCAAAATGCTCTCTCAACTCTCGCTTTATCAAACTCAGGCGGCTTAATTTATGATAAAGCCTCCATACTTCTCGAAGATGCTCAAAAAGCCGCTAATGCAAGAATAGATAATCTCGAAAAAATGAAAGGCCTTGTTACCCAATATATTAAAATAGGTGATACAAATATGGCTGAAAAAATAATCGAAAATATGCTCGATACAGTAATATTTGAGAACGAATTATCATATAAAGAATGGGCATTAAAAACAAAAATGACTTTAACAAAATCAGAAAGTGAAAGCGAATAAATGAAATATACAATTAAAGTATTCTCAAAATCAGGTACATTACTGATAAAGTCTGATATAGACTTTACACAGAATAATTCCATAACTATTGGTTCATCAGACTATTGTAATATTTCTCTCAGAAAATTTTTAGAAAATGGGGATATTAATAGCGTGGAATCAACGCATTTGATCATCTTGTCCCAAAATAATTCATTAACTGTATTAAGCCCATCGGGAAAAAATCCTCCTAAATTTTCTAATGGTAAGATTGCATTGGAAAAAGAAATCACACCAGGTGAAAAAATATTCTTTGGTGATTGTTTTATGATTATTGAGTCATTTGAATACAAAGGAAATCCGATTTCCTTCCTCATCATAAAAAAGTCATCAAAGATCATAGCTGAATATAAACTCTACAATCAAACGTATAGTATTGGTGATGCTAATTCAGGAGCAAACTTGACCGTACCATTTGATACATCAGGAAAAATCATAATGACTATAAATGTTACTACAGAAGGCATTCTATTAACTCCTATTTCAAATGAAATTAGTAGTAGTTCAGGAAGCATTATGGATAAGACAGTAGTAGACTTTTCTGAACAATATAAATTTAGAGAATATAGATTTTGTTTTGGCAAAGATTACCATCCTAATGAGCATTTATCTGTCTCAATTAATAGTATTCTCAATACCGCCATATCAACTCTTTTTATTATAGCCTTATCTTTGTCATTGTATTTATTTTATCATCATCATAAAATATCTACCTTAATCCCAAATAAGGAAAATGATGATATTCAATTAGCAAAAGAACTTTCAAACTCTCTAAATGAAGGAGATATATTCAGGGCTATTTATATTTCTTCTATGTTACCAGGAAAGGATGAATATAAAAAGTTAATTTCATTAGATAATGCAATTTCTATCACCTTATTCTTCCAAAGCATTGTTTCCAATTTTGAATCTAAAATTTCAAAAGATGACTTTATGGATACTCTCCTCTCATGTAAAAATCCTGTCCTCTCATTACAAGCATATTCAACTTATTTCAATGGTATTACAGATGAATTAAACAGTTCATTTGAAGTTATAAATGCAACAAAATATAATAATATTCCTCAACTTAAGTCAATAAAATCCAGTAAAATAATGGAGAAAATACAAATTTTCAAAGACTATTTTGCGTCATTTAACAGCCTTAATAAAGCATGGTTGAATGAAGATTGGGAAAATGCTTCTAATATATTAACAACACTGGTAGAAAAAAGTGAAAAAGCGGGAATGAAAAGTTTCCTGGCTTTTTTTCGCAAACATATTGACATAGCAAAAACTGGGAAGAGAATTCAAAAATTAGAAAAAGACTTAAAAAATTCAAATTTTATAGATAATTTTGCTCTAATAAATAAATTGAAACAAGAAGTTGAACAAATACAAACAGAAATCGCTGATATATCAAAATCTGATAGAGCAGCATATGAACTTCTTAAAAACGATTTGCAAAGGATCTCTACAAACTTAGGAGAAGCAGAAAATATAACAAATATCTTCTTCAAGTGGCAGAAAAATCAAGAAGAAGACCCAATTTTAATAGAACTAATATCGTCAATTTCAAAATTAAAACCATCAGAGTATAATACTTTGAGAAAAACTCTGTTTAAAATTGCAGTTCAGGTAAGTTCTAACGTAGAAAAAAGAATTAATGCAATTAATACGACAGGCTCTATCGAAAATCTCGAAAAATGTGATAGACTCAGTTCTATATGCAGTATAATACTGTTTTTCAATCCTCAATTTGATACTTCGGCATTGACTGAAAAAAGAAATAAAATATACAATGAATTGCTGAATAAATGCGATGAGTTATTTGCTGAATACAAAAATTTCGACCCAAACTCAAAGGAAGCAAAAGTTATACTCTCTCAAATACTATCATATGCTCCTCCCGACAGCCGCTATAAAACATGGGCGGAGAAAACATTAAAAACAGAATAATAAATAAAATATCACCTATTGCATTTAATTATAAAGTTATAGGAAAAATTTTCAGATACTTAGGTTCCCTTTACTTCACGCCCTGAAAAAATATTTATAACTTCTATTTGATTTTTACCTTTATCATTGTAGATTATCTTATTTCATAGATTAATATTTGAAAAATAAAAATGTTAAAAGAGGAGAGAAAAGTCATGAAAAAACTCGGTGCTATAATTGCAGCAGCATTTGTAATGATTGCCGGGACAACAACTTATGCAGCAGATTCTGTTTTTGAAGGAATCGTTTTATACATACCACACAGAATTGTTGATGCCTTTGATGTATTCTCTATGACAGTAGGTTTTGGTCCTACAGCTCGTGTAAAAGTGTATTCTACCAGATATCTCGCATTTGGTGCGGGCGTGGGCGTTGAAGCTTCAGCGGTAAAACAGATAAACAGACAATATGGTGCTGGACTTGAGTCAGGTTGGGATGCGAGTTTCGCATGGCTTTCAGCAGAGCATAGTCAGAGAGAAGATTCAATAGGCTCTCTAAAAGATTATTATTACTATGAAACAGGAATCCCATCCCCCAGCGAAAGAATCTATGACTATTTTGAAGGAACAAGAGATTTTTGGTCTATTGGCGTTGATACGGGTGCTGGACTCGTAAAATTCTCATTTGAACTTCATCCTGTTGAAATAGCCGATTTCATTACGGGATGGCTCTTTATCGATCTAAAAGATGATGATTTTGGTGTAGAAGACATTAATCTTTAATCATCTTTTATTCTCTCAGGGGCATACTTAGTTTAGTGATGACTTATTCGGATATTTGCTTGTTCCGATAATTAGTCGTTTTCTTGAGTCATTTCTAATTTATAAGGAGGGCTCATCATCGCAAAAAACAGAATAATGATTTTTCTGCTTTCGGCATCTTTTTTATTTGCGATTTTCGCAAATTTCGCAAATTCAGTCGGAAATGATTTCAACGACAATCATATTTTGGCATACAAACAAGCGGTAGTCCAATTTAATGATTCTTTTTCAGCAGCCGATGAAGATGCCGAAACAACTTCGGTATCTGAGGGCTCTTCCGCAGGTCGGATTTTTGGAATTGGTTTTTTGTTTTTTATCTCCCTGATATCAGGGGTTGCGATTTTTATTCTCGCCATATTCCTCTTTTTCCGCTGGAGAAAAATGTCACTTTTGCCTAAACTATTTGCGGCAGGTTGTTCTCTGATTTTTCTCATAGTTTTTCTTCTTTCTCTAATTGGGGCGCTTATCGCCCTTTACTATTCTGTCAAAGAAAAGGATTCATCAGGACGGAAAAAATTTGAAGATAACGGTAAGCATTCCACTAATCTTCCAGGAAAGCACAATGGGATTTCCGTCATAGATAGGGAACCGGATAAAGCAGAGCTTGCGAAATTCGCATTTTCCAGATTCAATAATGCAGTGAAACTCTATCAAGAATATCAAAATACTCATGACCCAGAAATTTATAAGAAAGCCATTGAAGAAATTGAAGTAGCAATAGGAACTGATGATGAAAATCCAGCGTATTGGTTACTTGCCGGTAAAATATATTCCGAAATTGCCCCGGATTATGATGTGCAGGTTCTGGCCGAGGAATATCTGCGAAAATCGCTTGAACTTGATCCTAATAACATCCAAACTTTGCTTTCTCTCGCAAATTGCCTTTCACTTCAAGAAAGATATTATGAAGCCAATGAACTTTTCACAAAGGTACTCACAAGGAACTACCATGCGTTTCGCGACTATCTTGTGCCGATTATCACCTATAATTACATTTACGATAAACAGTATGAAAAAGCGGAAAGGTTTCTTCGCAATCTTCTTGAAAATGAT
>ERZ795046.3821-NODE-3821-length-11547-cov-8.632614_pt1 | contig 11547 bp, 11 predicted proteins | sample MGYA00375130_ERZ795046 | MGnify/ENA primary metagenome ERZ795046 (study PRJEB30175, sample SAMN05720202) | activated sludge metagenome | isolation source: anaerobic digester from wastewater treatment plant | place: Japan | collected 2015-05-15 ...
AACATAGATAATATTTTACATCAAAATCCTGTAAATAAAAGAGTGTTCCGAATAAAGAACAGGTTTATTATCTACTAGTATTACATACTTTCTTTTAGCCTTATCCATGGTCTGAATAGAGGATGCTTAGTCTTTATACCATATGCTGGAAGTAATTCTTGTGCAATGCCATTGCAATATCTATTATCTTTGAGTCGAAAACGTGCTCTTAATTCATCTTGAGCTTTAGAAGGAAAATGTTTAAACCACTGCTCTAATAAGTTACGTATCCTTTCGGATTCTAATCTGGCAGAACGGTTTAAATAATCGAACATCGGCTCAGCATAAAACGCAGGACCGGTATAATCTCTGTTCATCTTATCAAATAGTTCCTTTCTTTCGCTTATTTCCCATCACCTCTGATAATATTTTGACTAATAGTATATGGATATATGGAGTTTTACCGTAGTAATAGCAGAAGTAAAAATATAGCAAATCCCAAAGCAATAACAACTGGAGAGTTGCAAATAACAATTGTTAAGTCATGCTACTGCATATATCATCTCAGCATGGTTTACAATCTCCACAGATAACCGCTCTATATCTTCATAACTAGCCCTATCATTGATAGCTTTCATCAACACTTTCTTTAAGGACATCCTTATCCTTGCCTTTATATATTCTTTCTTATTCCAATCAGCCACCTTAACATAGTAGCCTAATTCAATTACAATTTTCCTTGCCACCTCCTCTATCTGCTCATAGTTTAGAAACAAATTTTCGCTCTTGGATAGCAAATCATAAAAAGCAAGTTCTTCTTCAGTAAGATTTAGTTCTCTTCCTTTCTCAGCTGCTCGTTTTATTTCCTCGGCAAGCCCTATAAGTTTCTCAATAACCTCTGTCATATTTATAAGCTTAATATTGTATCCCTCAATAATCTTTTTCAGCATTTCATAAAGTGAATAATACCTGAATGGATTTATCTTTGTCCTAACAGTGAGTTGGTCTCTGAGTATTTTGGCAAGTAGTTCTGCTGCATAGTTCTTGTATTGCATATCTCTAAATTTGGCAAGAAAATTCTCATCGAGTATAGAGATGTCTGGTTGCTCTGCCTTCATCAAACTAAATACATCTACTGGTTCTTCAGCAGCAATACTTTTTGAGATGAGTTGACTGATCTCATTCTCTAAATCTCTATTTATATCCCTAATTCGAGTAGGTGAATATTTAATCACCATCTTCTTGATCATTTCGAAAAATCTTATGTCTTCTTTTATTCTAATTGCTTCAGAATGGGGGCTTGCCAGAGCATATAGCTTTTTTAAGGTAATGAAATTTTTTATAAACTTCTTCTTGGCTTCTTCATCCCTACTTATCCTATCATAAGCCATAGTAGTTAATATGGCTAGCTCTGAAGAGGAAAGCTTACTCCATTGGTTGTAGTCGATACCATGGAAATTAGAAACAATTATATCATACTTCTCTTTCATCTGGCTTATCACTTCATTAATATCTAGTAATATCTCATTTACGATATCTAAAGTGTATATGGTGAGAGACTTTCTCAAATCATCAGCTATTCCTAAGTAATCGATGATTAAGCCTCCAGGTTTATCCTTAAACACTCTATTTACTCTCCCTATAGCCTGGACCAATGAGTAATTCTTCATAGGCTTGTCAAAATACATTGTGTTTTGAACGCTTTCAACAAACCTTTTCTTCAGAATAACATCTCTGTAACTTTCTCTTTCTCCATTTTCTGGCGAAAGCTGTGATCCATGAATATAAGAATAACCGAACTCCTTAAGCCAATCTATTGTTGCTCGCTCTACTAAATAATCCTCAGTGAGTTGTGCGCTCATATCTCAGCCACCCTTATTTACTAAAACCCAAAATAGCAAAAATTATATTCATCCCCTCTTCCCCTCTCTAAAATAGATGTCAATTAGTTTCTTATCGACAAGCTCATTTTGCCTTTTCTGCAAGTTTTCCATAGTCCAACTATTTATACTTTGCAATTCTTGAGTAATTCTAAAAGGGGTTGTCCCCCCTTTAAAGAAGTATGCCTCTTTTTTCTTTTCAAAATCGTAATTTTGAGCTCTAGAGTTTTTTCTTCTGCCAAGTAATACAAGATTACCAATCTTATTAGTCCATTCTTCTCTTTCTTCCTCTGTAAAAATTTTAACCCACTCACTACTTTCAGAGGGATTCTGAGGTAATATATGCTCTACAGTTATCTGCCCTTGATATCCGGGAAAATTTTCTTGATCCCACATCTCTAAATCTATTCGTAATAAGAGGTACTTTGCAAAATTTTCATGATAGAAATCTTTACCATTAATTTTGGCTTTGAAAGCCTCTTTATTTTCTTCATTTATTACTGAATCAATTATTTTACCTAATACATTTTCTGGATTATCTTCACTTTCAATAAGCTTAATTATGTCATTTAGACTTTCTATCCTTTTAGAAGGGGTAAAACCAATAATCCATTCTATCACAGTCTTTTTTTCTAAACAGGAGAGAAAATCTAGTAAAAACTCGTTTATTGATTTCTTATTCTTGGAGTTGTAAAATTTTTCATAAAAAGCGAGCAATGGAGGTATCCAGTCATCAAAGGTTATAAATCCCTTCATAAGTTTAACAAGGTTTTTGTACTTGTTATCTACCCTGAGATTATCTGGTTCTAATACTATATCCCTATAATTTGTAGAAGTACTTTCAAAATACTTTATAAATTCTTCTCCTTTCTTTAATAGATTATTAAAAATTAATTTATCGTATTCTTCATAGATGCTTGTTCTTGCTTTCGTTTTTAGTTTCAAAGTTCTTATAAACTCAATAACTTTCTCTACCTCTTCTCGTCCGATATCGTTTTCTATTCCTCTCCACTTTTTCGCATAATCATCCCACTTCTTTTCGTCAATCTCATTTAGATTGACAGCTTTTAGAATATCACCTGTGGTTAAAGGAAGTCCACGAGTATTCAATACATTGAACAATTGAATAGCATACGGTAGACTCTCAGTTGAGATATACACAACATATACTTTATTGAAAAGATACGTTACAAATTCACCATCTTGGGTATTATTCTTAAGTTTTTCATTGTATTTTTGACTGTATAAATCAATTGCTTCATAGAGGGAATATTTAGGGTCTTCTTTATCTTTATATGTGACCCTACCTTCTTTCACATCTCTCTTATATTCCTCTGTCTTAAAAACAAAGATATATTCCTCTAAAGAAGCTAAATCTTCCCACATTTTTATTCGAGGAACAGAAGGCAGGCCTTTGTATCTATCTTCCTCTTGAAAAAGAGATTTCTGTATCGACTTTTTCAGATCTTCGTTGATAGTGTTATCTCTAATTACAGCAAGAAGAATTGCAAGTGCTGCTAATCTTTGCTGACCATCTATGATATAATAGAAATTATCTTGTTTTTGTAATATGATGGAACCCAAAAAATACTCTTCTTGCTTATTCGTAAATGCATCATATATATCCTCAAATAACTTATCAAAATTATCCTTATGCCAGCTCAAAGGTCTCTGAAAGTTAGGAATTTTAAATTGAAAGGATTCGCCAAGAAGACTTCCGATCTTAACTTTCTCTACTTTTATCTCAGCCATTTTACAACTCCTCCATTCTTAATTTCCCAAAAATAAGTAATGATAAAAGTAAATCGCGAATCTTCCTTAACACCATGATTTGCTTCTGATTGGTAATGATTTTTGGAATAAAGGCTCAACGAGAGAGTGAAATTTTTCCAAAACAGGTTGGGGTGAGATAGCAACTTTTAAATTAAGCAGATAATCCTTGTCTAGATGTGGAATTGCTGAGCCCGTTCTATGTTCTATTAAGTTATCTTCTATACTCCTAAGCATTAGATATACACCTTTGGGATAACATCCTTTAATTGCTTCGGATACTCTTTTTCAAGCGTCTCCACCGCCTCATCTAGAATTTCTCCTATATTTAGTTGAGTTGCATTCTCCACTATATAGTCCCATCTTGCTTTTTCTGGGACATATAAAATACCATCTGCAAGATAATAATCTCTATCTTCGGAGATACGCATTCTGAACTGTTCAGGGATACCCTCTTGTTCTTTCTGCAAGTTTTTACGCCCCTCATCAAAAGCAAATGATAAGTATCTTAAGAAAATTAATCCCAAAACCACATATTTGTATTCATGAACCTCAACCTTCTTTCTTAACCTATCCGCAGCCTTCCAGAGCTTGTCTTCAAAACTTATATCTTTTTCTTTCATATTTCACCTCTTTATCTTATTCCTCCAACTTCATCCAACGCTCCCAGCGTATCCGAAATCCTCTGAAGGGAAATTTGGGTAAAATACTGAAAGCTAAATGCACTTTGTTAATTGCAGTATATATTTATCGCCCCCCAATAAAGCTGTAATATTATCTAACAATCTGGATGTAAATATATTAACTGCGGCCCCTTCAAGAATCCTTTTGATCGAATTGAGACATTCAGTTATGACTTTATCTTTTGGTTTTGAGGAAGACATCTGTGCCCTTATCGTCTGGACTTCGGATTGAAGGTCTGACTTCTGCTGAGGTTCAAGGTCAAGTTTATCTTTAGATTCTTCTAATAATTGGATAAATTCTATAAGTTTTTCGCCTCTATCTCCACTGAAACTAGCTATCTGTGTGGATTCAGTATTAGCTTGTTGAATTTGTGAGTTTGTCATCTGACCGATGGATATAATATTGATTGGTGGAAAATGCTCGGTAGGTGTATCAGACTTCGATAAAGCTTCTTCAATCTCGTGAGTGCCTCGGTGAGTAATTCCGATAATACCACCCATAGCTCGAAACTCAATCAATCCCTCTCCCTTAAGATATTGAACAATTTTATCAGTTAAATCTTTGTCAAATCCCAGTTCTTTACCAATCTTAAACATATCCTCTTCTTTAAACTCGTCTCCTCCAGTTAACTTGTATAATCTATAGAGAAATTGGAAACGCTTCTTTTTCATCTCTTCTACCTCATTCATTTCTACCCCCTATCTCAGGTTTAACTCTTTTCGAATACCAAAATTTATCTTCGTTAGATATCATTCATAAATAATATATAGCAAAGAAAGACAAAAAATCAAGTTCAGTGTCAAAGAAATTTTCCTTTCGGAATAGGTACAGATATACCGTTTGTCACTTCAGCTATCAAATCTACCGGTAATCTAATCGGGTTGTTTATCACCCTTTCCCGTATATCTTCTCTATGCTTCCCCTGATTCCGTAGAGGTCGATGAGTTCTCTCACCTTATCTGCTACCCTGGAGCAGGCAAAACCTGTATCATTGTTACTCTCTCTCATCCCATTCTCGTAGGCTTGCCTTACCTCTGTTCCGATATTTATCTTTGTAATCCCATTCTTTATAGCTTCTCTGACATACTCTATCTTTATTCCTGAGCCACCATGAAGGACAAGGGGTCTTCTACTAACATCATTTATCTTTTTCAGATGCTCTATATCAAGTCTTGCCTCAATCTTCTTCTGGTCCTTTGCCACTCCAGAGATAGCTCCGTGTATATTACCTATGGCTACTGAAAGCCAGTCAACATCTGTCTCTTTAACAAAAACTTCGGCAGACTCAATAGATGTAAATCCCCTTTTAGAGTTAAACAGTTCTTCGTATGGAGGAAGAGGTCCTTTTTCATGACCGAAAACAGCTCCAAGTTCAGCTTCTACCGGAACACCTCTGGGACGAGCCATATCTATGACTCTCTTTGTGCAGGATATATTATCCTCCAGAGGCAACCTGGAGCCATCAATCATCACAGACTGATAACCCATCTCCAGTCCTTCCCTTATAAACCTTTCCCAATCGACGAGATTTCCATCCTCATCTATAACAGGAATATGGTCAAGATGGAGTCTTGCATAATACTGGTCTGCATATCTGTAAAAATTCTCTGCCACATCTTTGAAACTTTTAGCCCCAAATTTCTCCACATCAGGACGGGATACCTCTACAAGTCCAAAAGTATTCTCCTCTTTCAGCGTATCCACTATAGTTTTTAACATTGGTAGATATGCCACATTAAACGCTGGAACCAGGATACCAGCCTGCCAGGCATTATGCATCAGCATATTTACATTAACTCTTTCCATTAAACTATACCCCTTTCCTGTAGTCTATAACCAGAAGCCTGAATGGAGGTTCGTCTTCTTCTATCTCAGGAAATCTGCCTGTCTTTTCTAAAAACCTGTTATCTATATTATCGTCATTCACCGAAGACACCTCTCCAAGGAGTACAAGACCTTTCCCTTTCTCTCCCCAGAATTTGTGATAGACACCTGGGAATAGGGTTATACTCTCTCCCGGGGTAAGTCTCACAGTGGTTCCAGCCGGTGCGGTATAGTTTCTCCCATCCATAGAGATAAGAACAGGGGTATCTGCCAGATTTCCATCCCCGGTGGAGTTGTACAGCTGAATCAGCACAGTACCTCCCCCACGATTTATGATATCTTCCATCTTGTTCCAGTGGAAATGGAATGGCGTAATCTGTTCCTCTCTAACTATGAGTATCTTCTCAGCGTATGGTTTTTTATACTTCTTTATATTCAGATTTCCATTACGTATGGTAAAAAGGACAAGTCCTTCCCTGTAAAAGTCTCCCCTTCCAAAGTCAGTTATATCCCAGCCAAGCATATTATCCCTTATCTCATCATACTCTTCCCCTTTAGATTTCCAGTCATCTAAAGACCAGTGGGCAAAAGGGGGTAGATGAAAATTCATCCTCTCAACAAAAGAGAGCGATTCTTTTAAGATCTTATTTATCTCGGAACGTTTCATAGTTTTCCTCCTATACCTTTTCTCTAAGGGCTGACTGTAACATAATCTCAACCAGGTCATCATAATCTATCCCATAAGCCTTAGCCATAGCGGGCAGGTCACTCAGCTCTGTCATCCCGGGGATTGTATTCACCTCAAGGACATAGGGATTATCCCTGCTATCTGTAACCAGGTCAACCCTGGAAAAGCCGGCACACCCCAATGCCTTATGAGCCTTCAAAGCCAGTTCCTGAGCTAAAGTATATTTCTCTTTATCCATCCTGGCAGGAATTATAAATTCAGTAAATCCAGCCGTATACTTGGCTTCATAATCATAAAACTTATTTCTGGGAACAAGCTCGAGGATAGGCAGGGCAACAGGTTTTCCGTCAAGTTCTATAACCCCTATCGTTATCTCTCTTCCCTCTATATATTTTTCAATAAAAACCCTATCAAATTTATTTACCGTATCCTTCACCACCGGGGCTAAAGAATCTGCATCTTTTACAATACTCACCCCTATACTTGAACCCTCAGAGACAGGTTTTACCACCGCAGGTAGTCCGATATATTCTATGGATTTTGATATAAAATCATCTATACTTTCAAAATCATCCATACTCAAATAATCAGGGGTTGGTATCCCGGAAAAGATGAACATCTTTTTACTTATAAGCTTATTCATAGCCAGCGAAGAAGCCAGGACGCCTGAACCTGTGTATGGAACATTGAAGGTCTCAAGAAAACCCTGAATTGTACCATCTTCACCCGGTTTACCATGAAGGGCTATGAATACTATATCACCCCTTAAAACAGGTTCCCATCCCTCCATCTTCGGATCAATGAGGGTAACATTGTAACCCTTTCTCAATAATGCATCATATATCTTTTTCCCCGATCTTAAAGAGACCTCCCTCTCTCTTGAAATCCAGCCACATAGAACGATAATCTTCTTATCCTTTAACTGTTGATCATCCATAGCTGTTATCTCCTCAGTCTATATATTTTCTTCGGTCTTTCTCAATTTAAATATTGTATCAAATACTCCAAGCCAGGTGGCTATCATAGAAAAAATAGGCTGAAATATTATCATTATAAACAGAATTATCCTGGCAAATTTTGGTAGTTTCCACCTGGATAACCAGAAGTTTATAACCAGAAGACCACCAAGAAGGAACAGAACATTGAATATAACCTGAAGATTTATTCCAAGCTGATAGGAGAAACTTTCAGGGTTATTCATACCGATAGCGGTAAGTGTAAAGGACAGAAAAAATCCCAGTATTGTCACAGGAGGTAACCTCAGGTCAGATATAGAAATCGAAGGTATGTCTATCTTTATCCTCTTCAGTATGTTATGGGCAATCCAGTAGTTAGCAGATGATATTATAATACTCCCCACGATAAGCATACTGGGAAGAGCCTGTTTTATAAGATTCATAATCTGCTGCCAGTTTTTATTGAGCATCTCCAGCTGTTCGCCGGATAATCCAAGTCTTTTGTATATGTCCATAACTGCAGGGAGAGATTCCTCATAGATCTTTAGATACATATTAAATGTATTTATCCCCATAATTATAAATGAGAGAAAAGCGATTAAAACTATACCACAGAGAAAACCCAGTGCCCCTAAAAGTATGGTGCTGTTAGAAGCTTTTCCCTTCTTTAGCATATAGCCGAAGATAAGACCAACCGTTCCAAAGCTGACAGAGAATCCTATACCATACAATGGTTCAGTAAAGAGGATAAGTATTATGGCTGATACTATAAGAGCCATTATACCTGTCCTGAGTGAGTGATGGAGAGAAAGTATTACAAGGGGAACGGGAAATAGAAAACTGATAAGAGTCCCAACAAGCGGAATATAAGAAGCTCCAAGACCGAGAATCACCATAATAGCCGTCATTAACCCGGCTTCTGCTATCTCTCTGGTCGATATGTTTTTCATTAAGGTCTCCTGATCAATTTCGCTATCTCAGATACAATAAATGGGACAAATGCAAAGGGTATTATTATATCTAAATCTCTAAAGGTAGGTGTAACATTGTTAAATACCCTGGCAAGTGGCGGTATATATACAGAAGCAAGGAGTAGAACAAACGCCCCGAGTATAGAATAGAATAGAAACTTATTTGAAGATATCCTGGTCCTGTAAAAGGGAGTCTCAAATGACCTTGCAGAAAAGACTCTGACAAGCTCAGAGATAACCAGTGTCATATAGGCAACAGTTCTTGCCTCTGAGAGATTTCCATTATTATATGTAAGTATAAAACTCAAAAGTGTTGCAAACCCGATGGCTATACTCTGAGTGAGTATTATCCCCATATGGTATCCTGTAAGCAATGGTTCTTTCTTTCCTCTCGGGTGTCTGTTCATTAACTCTGGCTCTCCAGGTTCCATGCCAAGGGCAAGGGCAGGAAAGCTATCGGTAACCAGATTCAACCAGAGGAGTTGCAAGGGTAATAGTGGAGCTGGATAACCCAAGATTATACCAAAGAACATAACAATAACCTCTCCGATATTACAGGAGAGAAGGTATACAACAAACTTCCTTATGTTTTCGTATATGGTTCTACCCTGAAATACAGCAGAGACCAGGGTCGCAAAATTATCATCCAGAAGAATCATATCGCTGGCTTCTTTAGCTACCTCTGTTCCCGACTGTCCCATAGCCACACCAATATCTGACTTTTTCAGAGCTGGAGCATCGTTTACTCCATCACCGGTCATGGCAACCACTTCCTGCTTCTTCTGGAATGCTTCAACTATCTTAAGTTTATCGAGGGGATTTATACGGGCAAATACACTGACATCCTCTATATGCTCCGCCAGTTCTTCGTCAGAAAGATTCACCAGGTCATTGCTTGTGAGGACTCTTCCCTCTGGAAAATCAAGTTCTCTGGCTATCGAATATGCGGTAACCTGATGGTCTCCAGTAATCATAACCGGTCTTATTCCGGCATTTCTGCAGCTCTCCACCGCTTCCCTAACCTCAGGTCTCAGAGGGTCTTTAAGACAGAGGAGTCCCAGGAATAATAAATTCTTCTCCACTTCTTCATCTGAACGGGGGAGTTTATCAAGCCTTCCCTCTGCTATAGCCAGTATCCTTAGTCCCTGAGATGCAAGACCTTCTGCAACAGAAAGTATGGCAGACTTTCTTGTTTCAGTCAGAGGGACTATCCTGTTATTCTTTGCAAGCTCATAGGTGCATATGTCCAGTATAATTTCCACCGCACCTTTGCTGACTACCAGATATTTATCATCAAATTTATGAACAGTGCTCATTCTTTTTCTCTCAGAAGTAAACGGCACCTCGTATACCCTTGGATTGGTAGTTCTAAATCTGTCAATTACTTCATCTGGAAGCCAGGAGATGAGGGCAATCTCTGTCGGGTCTCCGGTCTCTTTAGTAGCATCGTTACATAATACCATGGCTCTTTGCAACTCGTATGGAACCTTAGAAGCATCCAATTCTTTATCTGAAAGATGGATAGCATCAGTATATATCTCAACAAGAGTCATTTTATTCTGAGTAAGTGTCCCTGTCTTATCGGTGCATATAACTGTCACCGAACCTAAAGTCTCCACTGCGGGCAGATTTCTCACTATAGCTCTTCTTCTTGCCATCTCGGCAACACCCAACGCCAGAACTATTGTAACAACAGCAGGAAGTCCTTCAGGTATAGCAGCAACAGCAAGGCTGATACTAGTAAGAATCATCTCCTGGAATGGAATCCCTCTCAGGAGTCCCATAATAAGTATGACGATACATACCACAACAAATGTAAGACCAAGCATCTTACCAAGAACATCTAACTGAATTTCCAAAGGAGTTTTCTCTTTTTTTAACTCTTTCATTCTGGAAGCTATCTGCCCAAGTCTGGTATTAATACCGGTACTTCTCACCAGGACCTTTGCCCTACCTTTGGTAACAGCAGTCCCCATAAATACCATACTCTCTTCTGTTATATTTGAGCTATCGGTTGCGGTTACTTTGGTCACAGGAACGGATTCCCCGGTAAGAGTAGATTCATCCACCATAAGCCCGTGGACTTCAACCAGAATACCATCACAGTTAACTTTATCTCCGGCTTCCAGAATCAGAAGGTCACCGGGGACTATCTCCCTTGACGGTATGGTCTGAATCTTTCCATCTCTTAAGACCTTACTTGTAGGGTTGGAAAGTTTTTTTACAGCTTCCAGTGCAGATTCTGCCCTGCGCTGCTGAACTACCCCCAGGACTGCATTGAGGATTGTGATACCAATAATCACCAGGGTATCTATAATCTCACCGAAAAAAGCAGAAATAACAGCTGCAACAATAAGTATGAGGACCAGGATACTTTTGAACTGTTCCAGAAATTGTGCTATAAGGGTAGGTCTGGGTGCTTCCGGTAATTCGTTATAACCATAAACTTTTAATTTCTTAAGAGCTTCCTCACTGCTTAAACCCATCGACAGATCTACATCTTTAAGAATCTCTTCCAATCATTCATCACCCCATATATAGATATAAATAAACAATAAAATAATAATATTTTGGCAACCGGATATATCCAGTGTTCATATCGCTTATACTATTATAACCCAAATCTTCTAATAACATCCTACAGTTATGAATCAGTATAGCACAGATACTGATGAATCACAAAGTTCAGGCTCCCAGGTCAGACCAAGATTCTATTGTGTAAATGGGGAAAAGGCTATAATTGCCAGTAGCATAGAGAAGGTCTCTATATGTCCAAGTACCACGTTCTACTAGAA
>ERZ795046.3826-NODE-3826-length-11537-cov-4.644400_pt1 | contig 11537 bp, 10 predicted proteins | sample MGYA00375130_ERZ795046 | MGnify/ENA primary metagenome ERZ795046 (study PRJEB30175, sample SAMN05720202) | activated sludge metagenome | isolation source: anaerobic digester from wastewater treatment plant | place: Japan | collected 2015-05-15 ...
GATCATAATGGGCCTCAACCCCGTGTGGAGACACATACCATACATCTGGATCCGACGGTTCGCCGGAGAGCTGAAGGCTTCCATTGGTAAAGTACTCATTCAGAGCCAGCATGTTCTCCAGATATGAGGTGTCACTGAGGGTAAGGTTCCGGTACTGACCCCATTCTTCAGGATACCCTGCCTGTTCCTTTAGTGCGTCCATCTTCAAAAGAGCAATATCTTTTGTCTCCTGACTCATCCATGAGAGGTTCTGCACCCGTTCACGCATGACCTCCCTGATATTTTTGATAATTTCTTCTGCTTTTGCCTTGTCAGATGCAGAAAAATACCTGTCAACATACAGATGAGCAATGGGGTTTCCAAGATAGAGGTTCATGATGTCAAAAACCCGATCTTTTTGTGGAGTAATCTCGCCTTTTGAGAGTTTTACATCATAAAACCGGTAATACCTGTCCTGCATGTCAGGTGTGGCATAGGGTGCTGCATACTGCAGGACCCGCCAGGTCAGAAAAACCTTTAGATCATCAACAGGTTCTGATGAGAGTATTCTGCCGACTTCCCTGAGGTAATTCGGATTTGTGATATAGATCTCTTTGAGATCAGGACGCCCGGACTTTTCAAAGAGAGCATTCCAGTTTACCCCGGGAAAGAGGGTTTTCATATCCGCTGCCTGGTATGTTCCTGCCTTCAGTTCTTCTGAACTGTTTGCATGAGACGTATTCAGACCCATCTCAGCCTGTGCCATCCGGCGTTCTATCCTGAATACGACATCCGCAGCGTTCTGTGCTGCATCAGCATCCATACCCTGATCCCTGAAGGTTGAGGCAACATACTCCTTCATCAGGTCCTGGACCCGAACAGCCTCATCAAATGCAAGTTCGTAAAACGGGGGGAACCTGATGGTAAAATCACCGGTCTCGACGGTCGCGATAAGTTCCTGCCGTTTCTCAGGGTTTTCATCAATATACAGGATGAAAAAGGGATCCAGTCCGCGTGCGGTCAGATTTGAAGCGATCACACGAATCTCACTCCGGTCTGATGCCCGTGCAATCTCATCAAGTTCATCCTGAACCGGAGTAAGGCCTGTTTTTGCATTTGACTCATCATTGAGTGCAGCACGGTAAAATGATCCCAGAAGTTGCCGGGGAGTTCCCTGTTCTGCACTGTAATCGGTTGCGGCGTCTTCAACAAGGGATCTCACCCGTTTATCGACCATATCCTTTACCTCTTCAAATGCAGAGTAAAATTTCTGATCCTTTGGAACCGGGTGGTCAGCAATCCAGTAATAATTAGCATATGAGAAGAAATCCACCCCTGGATCAATTGACCGGTTCATCCCTGGTGGAGTTGCCAAAGAGACAGGATCGGCCGGCACCGTCCAGGTCAGAACCAGGATGGAGCAGAGTACAGAGAGAAGAACCAGTTGCAGGTATGAAGACAGGATGATGGCTGTATGCAGATCCGTCTCGCGCGAACGTATATGGGAATGAACGATAGGTGTATTCATGATAAGATATTCCTCTAAAAACATGAACTGCTGAGAAGCCCTCTTGGCGTATGACATAAAAGATGTAAGAACTGCAATGGATCCCGTTGATAACCAGTATCATATCGTCCTTATCATCATTCTTATATCACTCATTATCGCTGCAGGAATATCTGTTTTATTTACCGGGGGGCAGGGTCCTGGTGAGACCTTGAATCTATCAGGTTCTCTTGTGGAACAAGACAGTACCGGGCAGAAAGAGGATCCGGCAGAGACCTGGATTGTTCGGATTCTCTGGGTTGATGATCAGAACCGGACATATTCATTTCAGGATTATCCACAGGATACAAAGCCTGATCCAAAGTCATACACTTTTACCGGAGATCCCCCGCCAGGGGCACAGGCTGCTATGATACGGTTTCTCTCATGGGACGGGAGTACTGAGCGGACACAGGGAGCGCGTTATATCATGGATCCGGACTCAGTCACCGCTGTTCTGAACCGGTATACCTTAATGGCCCGATTATCCCCCCTGCCAACAACAACCCCTGTTACTACCAACACACCAGCTCCATCAGGGACACCCATTCCTGGCATGCTGATTCCGGAATCGGGTGTGGTATGCAGAAACGCTGACGGCTCATGTACTGCCAGATTTGGATACACTTCCCGCCATGACCACCCCGTTTCACTCCCGGTTAGCGATATGAACCGGTTTTATCCTGGTGAACCAGACCGTGGTCAGCCGGTGGTATTTATGCCAGGAATACACCATGATGTCTTCTCAGTCACCTATCCGGGAGACGCAACAAATCTGGTCTGGTTCCTGATGGACAAGCAGGTGTCAGTTGGTACAGTTCCCAGGGTGAATACGTCTATCATGATCGAGCCAATATCCGGCTATGCCCCTCTTGAGGTGCGGTTTTCTGAGCGATCTACCGGTTCAGTCCCCAATAACCCCCTGGCTGGGACATGGAATCTGGGAGACGGAACCATAACTTCCATTACCGGGCCGTTTTACCACCGGTATGAATATCCCGGGCGCTATACCGTCAGTTATACCGTCTCTAATGCGTGCAGCCAGGCCAGGGACAGTGGCGTTGTAACCGTTTATCAGGCGTCGTATACCTGGGATACAGATCCGAAAAATCCTGCAACCGTACGGTTCTCATGCACATCAACCGGAGATCCCTCGGTATGGTTCTGGGATTTTGGTGACGGGTATACCTCATGGGAGCAAAACCCTGTTCATACCTATCAGCGGGCAGGAACGTACCAGGTCGGACTGACCATATCCGGTCAGCATGGCAAAGGATCGGTGGTCCATACCATCTCTGTCCCTTCATGAGATCAAAAACAGGGAAAAACAGGCGGTGATGTATTCTGAAATATCTTAAACAACCCGTGCTTTTTCAGGCGGGCCAAGAATCTTCTGAACGGCGCCTAAAAGATTATCCGCGATATAGGGCTTGACGATATACCCTCTGGCACCCATCCTCCGTGCCAGGTCAACCATACTCTCTTCACCCACCGATGTGCACATCATGATCTTTGCATCTGGTGCATCACTCCTGATCCGGCGCAGTACTTCAATACCGTTAAGGTCAGGCATGATCAGGTCTAGCATAACCAGACTTGGCTGCAGAGCATGAAATTGTCTGATCCCCTCTTCCCCACATGAGGCCATACCGGATATCTCGTACCCGGCTGAGAGGAGAATTGATCTGAGCAGATTGCGATCAAAATCCGTATCATCAACAATCAGGATTCCCATTCGTACCCATTCCTTGATTCATAAATCTTTAAAAATTCCATACATTCACCCGTGCAGGGTCAGGTGCACCGATTACTTGTTTTACGGTCGCAAGGAGGGATTTGGCCTGGAATGGTTTGATAATATATCCTTTTGCCCCATATCGAATCGCAAGATCAACCACCGGATCTGAATGGGCAGATGTACAAATCAGGGCATTGGTCTTATCGTTCTCCTTCATAAGTCTGATCAGTACCTCTATTCCGTTCATCTTTGGCATCATGAGGTCTATCGTAATAAGATCGGGTCTCAGGGTTTTACACAGGTTGATACCTTCTTCTCCGCTTCGTGCTGTCCCCACCACTTCATATCCCGCGGAGAGCAGGATTGAATGAAGCACTTTCCGGTCGAGATCCTCGTCATCAATAATAAGTACTGTTGGCATGTCGTTCTCCGGATTAATTCGCCCCTTCAGGAAGGGTAAAGAAGAAGGTTGCTCCTTCACCGATAGCACCCTCTGCCCAGATACGTCCACCATGCCGGTGTATGATCCGCTGCACTGTTGCAAGACCGATTCCGTTTCCTGGAAACTCTTGGTGTGAATGGAGTCTTTGCAGGGGAATAAAGAGAAGATTTGCTTTATCAGATGGAAAACCAGCACCATTATCCTTCACAAAAAACACACGCGTCTGGCCCTGCATCATACTCCCCATCTGTATCTGTGCATTATCGGTCTTCATGGTATACTTCCAGGCATTCCCTATCAGATTTTTCAAAGCGATCTCACAAAGTCCTGGATCTCCATATGCCATCAGCCCTTCTTCAACCCTCCAGGAGACCTTGCGGTCCGGATCATGGGTCGCCAGCTGCCCCAGGATCTCGCGTGCCATGTGGGAGAGATCAAGCCGTTCCATAAGAATGGGTGCTCGTGTAACCCGGGAGAGCCGGAGAAAATCCTCAATAAGTTGATCCATCTGGTTTGCTGCCTGCCTGATCCGTGACAGACATTCGATACCATCAGGGGGGAGATACCCGGCATAGGTCTCCTCAAGAATTCGGGAGAATCCATCGATTGCGATAAGCGGCGCACGCAGGTCATGTGAGACTGAATAGCTGAATGAGTCAAGTTCGCGGTTTGCCGCTTCAAGCTCTGCCTCAAGTCTGGAGCGCTCCCGTGCCATCTCAATAGTCACATACAGATCCCGTTCACGGAACGGTTTGACCAGATATCCAAATGGCCCCGCCTCCTTGGCACGTGCGATGGTCTGCTCATCGGCATACGCCGTCAGAAATATCACCGGAATATGATATTGGCCAGAAATTCTGTCAGCTGCCTGGATTCCGTCCATTTTTCCTGTCAGATGGATATCCATGAGGATGACATCAGGCCGTGATTTCCCTGCCATTTCAACAGCCTCTTCTCCGGTCGGAAGGGTATCAATCACTTCATATCCGTACCGGCGAAGTTTTGATGCGATAGATTCTGCGACGATAGCTTCATCTTCAACGATAAGCACCTGGGTCATACATTACCTGCCTGTTTCGGGAATCTGACCGTACATTCCATTCCTGCACCCTGCGAACTTTCAATCTGAAGTGTTCCCCGTATCTGTTTTGCAAGAATCCGTACAAGACGCATACCAAGACTTGAGATCTTCTCGATATCAAATCCAGGGGGAAGACCTACCCCGTCATCTGAATACCGCATCATGCACCCGCCGTCCTCACATGACAACTGAATGGTGATATGCCCGGATGGCCGGTCCACAAAGGCATATTTCATTGAATTGACCATCAGCTCATTCACGATCAAACCGATAGTGACGGCGGTATCCAGACTGAGCATGATACTTCCGACATCGATCTCAGTCCTGATATCCCTTACGGTTGCGAATCCCTCAGTCACCGCCCTGGCCAGTTCCTCAAGATATTGGCCGAATGGAATGCTTGCAAGTGATTCAGTCCGGTATAAGGTCTCGTGAACGAGCGCCATCGAATCAATCCGCTGTTCACAATCATGAAGGGCGGAGAGAACGACCTCATCAGAGATGTACTCTTCCTGCAGCTGGAGCATACTTGAGATGATCTGCATGTTATTTTTAACCCGGTGATGCAGTTCACGAAAGAGGACATCCTTCTCTTCAATCATATGATGGAGTCTCTCCTGGTACCGCTTGTTCTCGGTAATATCGATGAGGATGCCCCGGGTACCGGAAAAAACTCCGTCACGAATGATAGGAGCCAGAGAGAGATGGATAATCCGCGGATCTTCCGGATCACCTGCTGCAATAAAGTCACCGGCGACCGGCATCAGATCATTTGCCACCTGTTTCATAATTGTGGAGAACCTGAGCTGTTCCTGCTTGGATACCAGCTGGGAGGCCATGGTTATCTCTTTATCCGGCCTATGCGATCTGGCCAGGAGGGCATAGACTCCCCGGTTGCAGAAGGTGAGTTTTCCATTCGTATCAGCTTCAAACAGAGGCTCTGGCAGCAGATCTGCCATTTCACGAAACCTTCGTTCACTCTCGATCAGGGCCTGTTCCTGCATCCGCTGACTAGTTTTATCTCGGATGAGCAGGAGGACTGCATCCTCTCCGGCATGCGAGATGGGAACCGTGATAAGTTCACCATAGATCATTCTGCCGCTTTTCGTCTTAAGAAATCCTTCACCAGCCCGGGGACTCTTCTCCCGTTCCTTGGTTTTGAGAATCTCATGAAACCAGTTCTGCAGATCGGTATCAAGAAAGTCCTGCAGGGGCTGGTTGAAAAAGACCTCCGGGTTGTCAACCTCAAAGAGAGCGTTCGCTGCCGGATTCATATATACGACGGTATTCCCTGATAAAATTGCAATCGCATCAGGGGATGTCTCTGAGAGCTGCATGTATCGCTCTTCACTCTCAATGAGTGCGTCCCGCAGTGCTTCTTCTGCTTCAATTCGAGAGATGACATTTCCAAGCTGGGATACAACTCCTTCAAGCGGACCTCGTAATTCATAAGGAACTTCGATCAGCTGATCTGATGCCAGGATGAACCAGCCGGTAACCTCCTCATACCGCAGAATCGGAATAAAGGCAAGAGCAGTAAATCTGGTTTCATACCGGAGCAGATCAGTCATACTCATGTAGAGCGGATCATCGGTATTGAGGATCCATTTCCTCCCGTTCCTTGAAAATTCCTCATATAGTCGGTGTAATGCTGCCCTGTACGGCCCCTGGTCAAGGAAAGGAGATATTCTTCCCGAACTCTGGGTATACATATAGACCGCTCCGGTCTCAAGACCGCTAATCTCGATGGCCGCAGTCAGAGAATATCTGAGTGCTGATTCCAGGGTTGAGCAACTGGCAAGTGAAAGCCCCAGTTCCCGAAGGATAGCCCCCTGTCGGTCACTCTCCTTTTGCCTGGACACATCTCTCCCGACCGCCTGGATCTCCTGGATGTCAAACCGGTCGTTGAATATGACTCTGATAATCCAGCTGTGCCAGATCGTCCTTCCATGACCTGCCTGAAATGGAAGTTCCAGTTGTGCAACCGGGTTATCAGGATCGCAAAGAGATATGGCATCTTCGATCTCTCTCTGATGATCAGGATAGAGGGAAAAAAAAGTCATTCCTTTCAGAGTCTCGAGTGAGATCTGGAGACTCTTTGGAAAGGCGGAATTGACAAAGACAATCACACCATCTGCATCCATCCTGCAGACAAACTCAGTCATGTCCTCTACAACCGCCCGGTACCGGCGCTCTTTCTCGATGAGTGACTGTTCAGCCCTGAATCGTCCGACACCTGTACGGATATAATGCGCGAGTTCAGCAAAGAGTTCCTCAGGATTTCCTCCCTTCTTTATGTAAAAGTCTGCCCCGGCGTTGATTGCTTCCATGGCCACATCTTCATGACCCTTACCGGTGAAGATGATGATTGGTATATCGGTGTTCATCTGCCTGATCTCTTTTAATAGAACAATCCCGTCAATATCAGGCATCTCATAATCGATGATCAGGCAGTCAAATTCGAACAGATCCTCCCTGGTAAGGGCATCAGCACCCGAATTACAGATATCAACTCCGATAGAATGGACAATGGAGAGATAGTCCCGGATTGCCTGGAGCATCCCCGGTTCGTCATCTACAAAGAGAACCCGTATCGGAGGGTCAGATATCATTTTTTCACCTGCATACTTCATCAGACTGCCCGATTGGAATTTCGCCAGATATTATGACAAATATACTTATCCTCTCCGGGGTAGATACACTAATCCGTTACAAAGCATTATGAAGCAATACACATATTTCCTTCTCCTTGGTGTCATCGCAGTTCTTGAAGTCGGGATATTTTTCTGGTCCGTTGAAAACCTTGAACCACTCGTAATGACCGGTGCGGTCATTATCGGGGTTCTTGCAGCGTGGATTTCACGGCAGATGGTCGATGATGTGATCACTGATGAACGTTCTCACCTGATTACTGAGAAAGCATCACTTCGAACCCTTCAGGTCATGGGTATCACGCTCTTCTCCTATGCCCTTGGAGGTGTTGTTATCAGTATCGGGGGGGAGACGTTTGGACCTTTCTCGTACCAGATAGCCAGATTTTCCTTTCTCCTCATGTTCATCGTCTTTCTGATGATAATTGTATACATCCTCTTCATCTCCTGGTACGAGCGGAAATTTGGTGCCGGAGGGGAGGATGAAGAATAAGATCAAGGTCTTTCGGGCAATGCATGATCTGACTCAGGAAGATCTTGCACGGGACGTGGGAGTCACCAGACAGACTATTCTTGCAATAGAGAAAGGAAAATATGACCCCTCTCTTGAACTGGCATTCAAAATGGCCCGGAGGTTTCATGTGACCATTGAAGAGATTTTTGTTTTTGAAGATTCTTCCCTGTAAGCATGATCTGAAAATGCCTGGAGATGATAACAAAAAGCTAAGAATCTACGTCCAAGAGGAAAGTAGATATAACAGAATGTAAATATAACTATACATGCGCAGGAACTACCCTGCACAAAGAGCCCGGAGGTGATACCAAAGCTGGAATGCATACGCCCCACACCTACCCATCCGGTATGCCGTCCTCACCAGAGGATAATTACAAAACCAGAAGAGACATGACCGGTTCAGGCAGAGAGATACAAACCCCCCATCCAGCACTCCCCGCACAATTATCTGCCTGACCGGATATGGATACACCCCATAAACCTTGTTTTCAGGTCCGGGATCCCCTCCCGGATCATATTCCTATGATGAAGCGTCTTTCTCCAGCTGTGGTGATCCCAGGATATGTGAGACAGCTTCAAGCAGTTTTGATGATGAGATCGGTTTGTAAAAGAGTGCATCAGCACCGGATCGCTTTGCAAGATCTGCCATCATCTCATGACAGATGGATGTGCAGATGAGAAAAGACACCATTGGACTTGTCCCTTTCATGATCCTGAGCAGATCCATACCGTTCATATCCGGCATGATAAGATCAAGTGTTACCAGATCCGGCTCAATCTGATGAAATAAGGTTATTGCCTCAGTCCCTGACGATGCAATCCCGGTGACCTGATATCCGGCACTGCTCAGAATCTCCGCGATCTGATCCCGGTGTGCGGGTTTATCATCAACGACGAGTATTCCTGACATGTGGGCAATCCAGGCTGTAAATCACCGTTTCAGACTCTCAATATATAAATATATGCCATGCAATACCCAAAAAGAAATGAAAAACCGGGAGATCATGGCATAACGGTCAGATATGCGGCATAGATACACGTCTGGCAGATCGTTACCGGAATGCCGTATCTGCAAAAGATGGTCATGGGAACATGGACGCCATACCGCTCTGCTTGTGCAAGAATGATAACATTACTTGCTGCACCAAGAATAGTCAGATTTCCGGCGATGGTGCTTCCTGCTGCAAGTGCGAGAACGATTGATGGTGATACTTCCGGGGTTAACAGAACCGGCTGAAAGAGCGCAACAAAAGGGACGTTTGAGATAAACTGGGAGAGCAAAATGCCAAAAACCAGCACAATGAGGATATCTGTCCCTCCGGTCTTTGGCAGGAATCCCTGAAAGAATCCTGTGTCATACACACTCTGCATCAGGACAAACATGGAAGCGAAGAAGATGAGGGTGCACCAGTCCAGGTTTTTCAGAACGCTGATTCGGTCTGACGAACAGAGCAGGACTGGCATGGCTGCGATGATTGCGATATATTCGATAGGAACTGCCCATCCGATCCCCATCAGCCCGTGTGCGATTTGAAGTCCGATCCCGATAAAAATAAGGATAAACGAGAGATACACGGCCCCTCTTCTGATGTCTGCGGATGTCTTCTGAATTAGACAACCATCATCTGGCCGGCCGGCCCCCTGAAAAAGCGGCCGAAGAAAGAGGCAGATGATTCCCATCGAGAGAAGTGTCGGGATACAAAGTCCGGACAGAAAGAGAAGATACGGGGACATATGCGGGACATATGAGGCAATAAGATAATTCTGGGGGTTTCCAATCGGGCTGAACACACTTCCCGTAGTAACGGCAAAGCACAGAGCGATCATGGCTCCAGGTTTGGATACTCCGAATCGTCCGGCAAGAATCAGAATCAGGGGTGCACCAATGATAGCAATCGTATCATTCATGAGAATCGCCGACAGCCCTCCCATGGTTACGACAATAAGAATCAGGAGCATGTCCCCGGATGTTGCGTACCGGCAGATTCCGGTGATACAGTCTTCAAGAAGACCACTATTCTTCACCCCTTCACCAATGATGAACATACCAAGAAGAAAGAGCATGACACCGGGGTTGATAGCATGCAGCGCATCATGAGGTGATATCTGTCCGGTGAGCAGCGTTAGTACTGCCCCGGCAAGCATCACCTGCCAGATTCGAAAAGAAAACCTGCCGACCTGACGAATGGCAATCAGGATAAAGACCAGACCCAGTATACCCAGAGCAAACTGCGTGATAGTACTCGTCCCTGATGGAATATGATATTCACGTATCTGAAATATGATGCAGCACACAAATATCTAAAAAAACCGGCGGGAATACTCTATTATGGAAGTCTCCCGGATTTTTCTCTTATTCATACTCATTCTTCTTCTCTTTGGGACTGGTGCATATGCACTGGACTCAAAAATTCCAAAGGAAGGGACGGTATTTGTTGGAGAAAATGACCTTGATATCTCGGACTGTAATGTCAGGACCGGCGATGAGATTGCGTTCTGGAGTTCCGGCTCTCCGGAGGGGACCCCTGATTCCCGTGCAAAGGTGATGGATGCCAGGCATTTTTTTGTGGATCCAGCATTCTTTTCAGGAAAGACAGGGACCTGGTATGGTCTTATCAGTAAAAAACCAGTATTCAAGGTTCAGGATCCCTGGATTCAGCTGGATGTGGAGGAGCAGGGAATTGATCATGAACCTGAATGGATAAAGAAAGGAAATCTCGTCTCTTTTAAGATATCCACCAACATGTATACACTCACCGAGCGGCCGGGTTCAGCAGGAGTCCCTGTCAGACTCAATCTGACCGGACCAAATGAGACAACGTTTACAACCCTGCAGTCACCGACTGGATCATATAACCTTGATAAAATTTTTGTCTATTATAGTCCGTTTGATACCGGTGCCGTCTGGGAGACGAAGGATGACGGGAAGTATCCAGAAGGGGAGTACACTGCATGGGCTACGATTCAGGTAAATGATATTGCCGAAAAGAACCCTGGAGATGGGGTTACCACCAGTCTGAAAACGACCTTTCTTTTGAGTAAAATCAAACCGGAAAAGGAAAAAGACGCAAATAGCACATCAGATAAAAAATCGGGATCTGGTAAAAAAGATGCAGATGCCGACAAGAATGAAATCATCACAAACACTCCCTCACCGACGCCTACCTGGACACCTGCTCAAACACCTACTGAAGAACCAGTTCCTGAGCTGACGCTTGATATCGCACCAATCGTGACCGAACCGGTCATCGAGGTGACAGCAAAACCGACAAAAACGCCCCTCCCTTCTCCACCAAGAGAGAAGAAAACGACAGCTCAAAAACAGCCGCTCAGTCCCTTCCTCGGAATTATCTCCCTGGCAGTACTCCTGCTTGCTGCCGGAAAGCGGCAGTAACCATATCCCCTCAATTTTTCTGACCTTCCAGATATCCGGACAGATCTTCCGGCATCCCAGTATCCTCATTATACCTGATGACCTACGTAGTACCACATGAAACGTGCACTGCTTTCAGTCTGGAATAAGGAAGGGATCATAGATCTTGCCCGGACCCTGCATCAGGCCGGTATTGAACTATTAAGTTCAGGG
>ERZ795046.3831-NODE-3831-length-11526-cov-17.421846_pt1 | contig 11526 bp, 13 predicted proteins | sample MGYA00375130_ERZ795046 | MGnify/ENA primary metagenome ERZ795046 (study PRJEB30175, sample SAMN05720202) | activated sludge metagenome | isolation source: anaerobic digester from wastewater treatment plant | place: Japan | collected 2015-05-15 ...
CGGCGATTGAGCACGCCATGATATTGCGGGCCAAGCTGGGAGATGAGGCTTGGCAAGCCGAATATATGAATGCGCCGATCACGAAATCGGCATCAGTTGTACAGATTTCCCCTGAACTGGTCCGGACCAGAACAAACGGATTGGAGCGGTGGGAGATTCCGGCGAACTGCGAAATCATCACGGCCTTCTCCGACGTGAACCGGCTGGGAATGTGCTGGGTTCTTGTGGCATGGGGAAAAGATGGGAGCGGGTACATACTCGACTATGGGAGCATCCCGGAACGTGGAGAGCTTTTTCCGGAAAACGCTACCGATGTTCAGCAGCGGACGGCAATTGCGCATGGCATTCGGACGCTGGCCGAACGGTTGAGCGGGTTAAGGCTTGTAAGGGGTACATTTCCTATGACAATTCGGGCTTGTGGGGTTGATCGTGGGTGGCATCCGGATGTGGTGCATACGACAACGCGGGTTGTTCGGGCGCCTTTCCCCATGCTCCCATGTCGAGGTTTCCCGGCGGCGCAATACAATCCGACCGGCAAGAACGTGGTGGGCCGGCCCGGATACTGGTGCCATATGACCGAGGCCCCGAGAACCGGTCAATATTTGGCGGTTTGTGTAGATTTCTTCAAAGAGGTGATTCAGAGGGGGTTCATGTCCGAACCTGGCACGCCCGGAAGCATAACGCTTTGGGGAAGGAACGCGACCGTACATACGGAATTTGCGGCGCACATTTGCGCGGAAATTCTTGAGGATAAGGCATTCGGAGCAAAGGGACCATTGTGGAGGTGGAGGACAACAGGGCGAAACGACTGGTTTGATGCGATTGTGGGGGCGGCGGCATTGAGAGCATGGCTGGCCGGGGAGCCGGCGGTTGAAACATTATCGGACGGAAAAACCGAAACACAGACACAAACGAAGAAGGAGGCACGAAAATGCCGGACACCAATAGACGAGGATGTTCTTTGACCATTGCAACGGTAACCGATTCAAAAGAGAACTGGTCTTTGTGGGCCGACAGGTGGGGGCACTATGGTTTCCCGCTGGCCGTATGGGGTTCTGGGGTGAAACCGGAAGAGCATGAGGTTCCAGGTGGATTTTTCCGGGGGTGGAGCGAGGAGGGGTGTTCTTTTGGCAATGCGCTGGATCGGGTAATCGAACTATGCGAAACCGAATGGGTTGCGGTTGTGCGCCCAGACTGTTCGCCGAAAGAAATCGAGCGCCTTGAGCGCGTACTCGAAAGAACCGACAACAGAACGGCCTACCTATGTGAATCAGGATGGGTGATTTGTTTGTTCGCGGAAAGAATCTTCGGGCGTATTCTGGGCCTGGATGGAATCATTTGCCCGGCTCTTAATTCGGGCGTGGTCATCAGGAGGGCAACCTATATGAGGCACAGATGCTTTCGAGGCATGGTTTCTTTCGGCCCGTTCTGGGAGCGGGAAAATGGAGAATGTGAGACGTTGGCGGTTGTTTCGAATGTGCTGGGAAGAACAGGTGGCATAGTTGGGTGTTTCGCCGAACTTGGAGAGAGCGAGATTCGCGAAAAGGGCGGGCTGGCGGATATGCTGAACCGATGGAGGCTTCTTCGCGTCCTACCGCTGACCGATGCCGAATATCACGCGCTGACAGGATGGCTTGCGATGCATCCGGCATTCCTCTCGAATGCAACGTGGGTTGATATTCAGAAAATGGCGAAAGCGGAAGATACAGGGCGTTTATCGGCTCTTCTAAAGAAAAAACGGATTGAAACGGTTTCGGTTCTTCGACGCTGCCACAAGAACGGTTTTTCATGGGAGGGGCAATTGGCCCAACCGCCGAAAAAGCGAAAAAAAAGCATACAGGCAAAAACGTACGAATGCCCCTATTGCGGGCATGACGGGAAAATGGCACAGAAATTCTCCGATGGAAGGGCATACGCAAAATGCGAAACGTGTTATAGGCGATTCAGGGTAACGGTTTGACGACACACCGCCGAAGGATATTATGAGATTATGAACGCAATTGAAGAGCTTGCGGCTGAAATCAGGCGCCTTAGAAAATGCATCGCCGAATTGGAGGCCGGCGCACGGTCGGCCACAATCTCCTCTCCTGGCGGACAGCATTCCTACACGAATCACGATCTTGGAACGCTGTACGAACGGGAGGGGGAACTTCTCAGACGTTGGGCGGCATTGAGCCGATCCGGGCCGGCCAGACGGATTCCGATTTTCGACGGGGAATGATATGCGGACAAACGCAAAAGTCATGAACTATCACGCGGCGGTTGACCCGCGTTTCCTGGGGAAACGGCGACAAATGGTGCGCGTGGAGACCACCGAGGAAACTGGCGCGCGTTCCAATATTCTCCCTCCGTCGCGTCGTCTGATGGCCGTTGCGTTGGGCCGAACATTGGCGCGGAACTTTTCGCTTTTCAGGGGGTTTTTGTGGCAGTTGCGCCTGAACGTTGCCGGGTGGGACGCGAACCTTTCAATCCGGGCGAAAGGCGCTGAAGATGCGCAAAATTGGTTCAACAACCACTATGTGAGGAACTGCGACTTCAGGGAGGATTTGACCCTCGCGCACATTTTTGGGCTGATCGTGGAATCCGTGTATCGAGACGGGGACATTGGGATTTTCATTGATCGTCACCTGAAGAAAACAGGCAAGATCATACTTTACGAAAGCGATCAGATCCTTGATCCGCCTTCTTCCCTTCTGAAACGCAAGGGGTATGAGTCGTTCGATGGTGTGATCCGCGACGGATATGGACGCGTCGTGGGATATGGGGTGTCAGGGAAGCGTGGGGGAACAGCGACGGAAAAGGATGTTTCGATTATTTGGCGTGATCCCGATAATCCGACAGAGTGTGATTTTCGCTTGGTTTCTCTCCCGTTCCGCGCCAATCAGGGGCGTGGGATCTCTCCCCTTCTGTGCTGCATCCATGATCTGTTCGATTGTCTGGAAATGCGATCAAAGGAGATACAGACCGCCAAGACAGCGGCGACATTGGCGGGCTACATCAAGCGTTCGACTCCGGCGGATGCGCTTTTAGATCCTCGCCTCTCGCCGAACTATCAGGCGGAGAATGAGGGCGGAACTAGCGGTACAGAGACGACCACGGGGTCTCCCGGCGGAAAAGAATACGATCGCCTGGGGGCGTTTCTCGGCGGGATCATGGAGTATCTCGACATAGGGGATGAATTCGTTCTGCTCGATCCAAAGCGCCCGAACGTCCATATGCCCGAATTCATCGCGCACGTTGTGGAATCCGCCGGGGCCGGAATCGGGATTGCGCGGTCGTATGCGACGCTGAAGGCGGAATCGAGCTATACGGCATTTCGCGGCGAAATGGCCATGACGTGGGTTCTGTTCCGATACCTTCAGCGGTGGTTTGAGGATACGGTTCAGGACTGGGTGGCGCAAAAAGCAATTGAGTGGGCGATTGCCAACAAACTTTGCAAGGAACCGGAAAGCGGATGGCAGGCGCAACTTTATTGGCGACATCCGCAAATGCCGGGCGTTGACGAGGCGCGGGAACAGGCGGCGATTACGGCGAAATTCAGAAACGGCCTTCTTCGTGTTGAGGACCTATTTGGATACAACTGGGAGAAGGAGATTGACGAGCTTGCGCGGGCACTGGAAATAATCCGGGCGAAATTCCCCGAGTTTGCGGGGCTGGAACTGAAATCGGGTGGCATTGTGCCAACGGAGCCGAAAGAAGAAGAGAAGGAACCGAAACCAGAAGAGAAAGGAGACGAGGAATCAAATGAAAATCATTGATGTGTTTGAGCCGATTGACAATCTCCTGCTGGCAAAAGTAAAGCAGGAAATTGAAGGCATTGACGAGCTGATTCAATTGCGTATCCATTCCCCCGGCGGTGACGTCATGGCCGGAATGGGCATCATCAATCTCTTGCGATCAAGCGGGAAAAAGGTTGAGGTTGAAGTCATGGGGCTGGCGGCTAGCATGGCAGCGATTATCGCGTGTGCCTTTCCGCCGGTGAAACTTCATCGCGGGTGTATGCTGTTCTTCCACGATCCATTTTTCAATGTCGGCGGCAATGCGGAAGAGTTGCGCAAAAACGCTGAACTCCTCGACAAGGTGAAGGGCGAAATCCTTGATATTCTTGCGGGGGCCTTTCCGGACAAAAAAAAGGAGGAACTTTCCGAACTCCTGACAAAGGAAACATGGCTCACAGCTGAAGAGGCCCAAAATGCCGGGTTGGAATGCGAAATTCTTGAGGATGCGGTTGAGGTTGCGGCCATGGTATTCGAGATGCCCAAAAATCTGACGATTCCTGAACCTGCCAGAAAATTCTACATTCCTGACGAACCGGCTCAAAGCGAACCCGAACAAAAAAAGGAGGAACCGGCTCCAGAAAGTAAGAAGGACTCCGAAACGAAGGAAGATCTGAAACCTTCCATTCTGGATTTGACGCGAAAACTGGAAGAAACCGTCAGGATCGCGCGCGGGCATCAGGCGCGCGCCGACAAGCTTCAAAACGAAATCGAAAAACAGAAAAAGGAATTCGAGCAAGAGATTCAGGCGTTGAGAACCGAACTGGAAAAGACACGTTCCGAGAAGAGCGAACTCGAAGACCGATTGGCGGCGCTGGCCGGGAGCATGTTCTCCTTGTCTTCTGAGGTGGAGACGTGGGAGGACGCCATCCGGGCTTGCGGCGGTGATCCGGATTCGAGGAGCATTCAGGAAGACGTGTTGTTGCGGGCGCGTCGAATGTTCCCCGATGCGTTTCGCGCAATGATGGCGGAACAAAAACGGAAAGGCAAAAAATGAAACTGACAAGCGCGATGATTTTCCTGTTGGTGCTGGCAACGCCATTACTGGCGGGGAAAGACTACACCTATGTCGTTACGGCTCCGGGTTCATCCGCGGCTACGAACAACCTGACCATTCGGGGAACTCTGGATTGGGTTCAGGTGGTTCCTCCGAGCGGGACAACCGGAATCGTGGCGATTGTGAGCGAGCGGAACGGAACCCTGCTATATAAGCAGACGTCCAGTACCTATTACATTCGACCGCGGTATCCCGTTCATAATGCGGCCGGAGCCGCACTATCGTGGACGGACTCGCAGACTAATTCCATTCCGGTGCTTACGGAACTGGAACTTTCCGGACGGGTGTCCGTGATTGTGTCGAATGACGCTGCGAGCGCAAAGACCTGGAACGTATATATCGGAACAAAGTAAAAAAGGAGAAAAGTCATGCCGAATGCAATGTTCTTCTCTAACACGGGCGATCGACCCGACCTGGCGAAACTCGAAGTCAACCCTCCGGAGGGGTATATCGGCTTTGCGATCGCCCCGAAGTATGAGGTGGCGGACAAATCGGGTAGTCTCTGGTACTTCCCGCTTACGGCCGACTCTGCTGCTCAGACGGGACGATCCCCTGGTGTGGCTCCCACGGCGGTTCAAATCGCATCGACCAACACGTCGTTCTCGTGTGCTGAGCTTTTCAAACGAGCTGCGATGACACCGGACGAGCTGACCCAGATTGGCGACGAGGCCAAGGCGGAAGTCGCCCTGACTCGACACGCCAAGCGGTCGGTTCTTGCGGCCATCGAGGCCCTTGTGGCGACGGCCACGGTCGGCGGAACACCGGCGGATACGACGTTCGACGCAGCGAGCTTCCTGGTTCAGATTCAGGATGCGCTTGATGCGACGAAGGGTCACGGTGGAAAGACCGTTCTGGTGGCCGGGGCTGCCACGTTGCGCAAGTTGGTGCAGAAGCTTCTGGCTGAAGAATCGGTCGGGCCTATGCTTGCGCGTGTGGTTTCCGGAACCGCTCCGAACGTCGCGACTCAAGGTTTGTCCTTGGCCGCGTGGAAGGCGGCTCTTCAGACCCTTGCGGGTGTGGATGACGTTCTCATTGGCGATTCGGCCGTCTGGTCTGCTGGCTCGAATGCGGGACGTATCGCCATTGGACGCATTTCCACCGGTGAGGACCAGCTCGACCACAAGTACGAAGCGGTGTTCGCCAAAACCGTTCTTTTCCTCCCGAAAGGGGCCGAAACAGAATGGAGCGTCCGTGTAGTGGCAGACGAAATCAACCAGAACAACTACGTGGATGCCACTATTTGGGCCGCGGTCAAGACGTTGAACGCCGGCGCCATGTATGTCATTGACGGAGTGGCCTAAACTCAATTCGAGGGGGGGAGCTTTCAAGCTCTCCCCCTCTCAATCCAATGCGCGACAACCCTCAATCTCTTAGAGCATTGTTCAATGACCGGCTGACGGTCGAGAATCGCCGGGTGGGTTGTCACGTGGCCGACTACGGAGAGGACCGAATCGGAGGGGCGTTTGTCCAGCCTTTTTCAGGCCGGCATTTCTCCATCCGGGTGATGCGGGCCGACCTGCCAACACCACCCGCAAGAGGTGAAATGATTGAGAGCGACGAACGGGGCGGAATGCAGGTGAAGGAAGTGCATCAAGAAGGCGGCATGTGGGTTCTGGTGTGCTCTCAGACCGCAACGGCGAAGGGAAAATGAGATGACGACGGAAAAGACAGCCTTGCAGGGCGGCGCAATGCGCGTGATTGTGCAGGGACCTGCTTTTCCCATGCTCGAAAAACTTGTTCGGGCCTTTCCTACCGAAAGCCGTCGAGCAATGGGGCGAATCGCAACGACGCTCATGCGTCGACTCAGACAAGCGGTTGCCTCCGGAGGTGGAGCGCATGGCGTTCCTTCCTGGCCTCAGCATGACGTCATTACACAACTGTTGCATCCGGGTAGAAGGCTTGGGGGTATGTTGAGCAACACGAATACGGTTCAGCGATACCAGATCGGAGAGAGGATTCAAGTGGTAGGATGGGTTTCCGGGCTGGAAAAGGTTGCCGTTCTTTTCCAGATCGCCGATTCTGGGGTTTTCTCGAAAGAACAAAGAAGAATGATCTACAAAAGGGCGCAATGGGATCGTGGGATCATGCACTGGGTTCAGCAGGGATACAGGCGTCCGGCGCGTCCGGCGATTGAGCCTTTTGTTGAGGCGCATCGCCCGGTGCTTCTGGATTGGTTTCTTTCGGCAGTTGAGAAGATTATTCGGAGTAAGAAATGATTCAACCCTATGCCATTTGCGAGGCGCTTGCAGACGAATTGGTTGGATCGTCTGACATTCTGGATTTCTGCCTCCAAAAACTTGGGCGCGGGTGCTCGATCTTTTTGGGTGTCATTGCAGACCAGATTCCCACGAGCGAGCAGGCCCCCTTGATTATTATTGCGCCGACCGAAAGCTCAGAACAGGGAGAGGTTGGAGAATTTACGACGGCGACAATTGAGATGCTGGTGGGCTGGCCGGCGACCGGTGCGGCCTATGAGGCAGAAAGCGTGCCCTCTGAAACTACCAACGGGCTGACGAAGGTTCCGGCCTTCGAGGAGAATGAGGATTTCATTGAAAAGATCGTTGCGATTCTAAGGGAAGTCAAAATCGCGGAGGATACGATTTGCGATTCAATCAGAATCGAACGCGAATATGGTCTTCTGTGGCCCATGATCCTTACCACGATCAGGTCCACGTGGAAACAGACGCAAACCCTATAGGAAAGGAGATAGAGCCATGGCGGTCAAATGCGCAAAGAAACTCACAATCAGCGGACTCGAATATGAAGTGATTTCCGCCCATCCGAATTTCGGTCTCCAGACCGAAGAAATCAATTGCACAACGCTTTCGGATGATCGCGTCAAGAAGTGTCCGCGACATCAGGTTGAAGAGACCGACCTTGAACTCCTTGTAGCCTGGTCCGGTTCTCTTCCATCGGTAGGTTCCGTCGCGTCATTATCTATCTCCGTGACGGATTCAGAGGGGAACTCTGTCGCTAGCGGGAATATCTCTGGATTCGTGAAGTCGGCAATTCCACAGGAGATTGCCGTGGATGGGGAAAGACGCCTCGTTCAAAGAATCGTCTTTACTCCGAACGGAACGAATGGCGGCGAATCGTAAGCCATTACACAAGAAAAGGAGGCAACATGCTGACGCAACGCAAATCGGTGGTTCGGATCTTGGAAAGCCAAAAGGTTGAAATGCGCCCTTTGACCGGCATAGAGGCAATCGGAGAATACTTTAAAAGGTTGGATAAAGGATTCGTACCGGCTGTTCTCTACGGCATCTATCGCGGTGCCTATGATGCAGAAGGCAAGGCCATCTACGAAAACGAGAATCAAGTGGCAGAAGAAAGCCTTTCTGTTATCCAAGAACTGATGAATATGTTCTTCGAGGCCAACGGTATGCTCGACGGAGAAGCTGAAAAAAAAAGAAAACAATGATGGATGCCTTCTATCGGTATTGTGAGAGATTCGGCCTTGATCCTGTTGCGAAAGCGGGGGAAATCGGATTGGGCGAGCTTTGCTCTTTTTTGGAATGGGAACGTGACAATCCTGGCCTATCTTTCCTGTTACAAATGTTGATGGCTGCCTTCGGCGTGAAATACAACCCGGCAGAATATGAGGTTTCAGAGAATCCTGATTACTGGATCAAGCTGATCGAGCGGCACAAAGAGGGCAACGAATGCCGGTCTCAACCCAAGTCATAATACAATTACTTGGAGAGGATAAAGCCTCGCGGGTTATTCGTCAGGCGCAACAGGCGCTTGGCGGACTGAAGGGGACTGCCAATACCGTTGGTGGCGGAATTGGTAAGATCGGCAACGTCATGGAACAGCAGAAGGGGTGGGCGGCCAAGATCGGAAACATCCTAACTCAAGCCCACTCCATGTTCACCGGCATGGTATTCTTGCGGGCCGGGCAAAAATTGATCCGGGCCATTGGGGAGGAAATGACACGACGCCCGATCCAACAGGCAGAGGAGGCATCAGAGAGGGCGCAACGGTCTTGGGAACGTTACTCAAGGGCATGGGAGCGGGCGCAAAAAAGAGCGGAAGATGCGATTCGGCATCGGTGGGATTTGATCATCATAGAAAATCAACTGATGGCAAAAACCAATGATCTTCTCGCTGAACGCGCTCGACTTCAGACCGGCCTAATGTTAACGGGGAAAAATCAATTCGACATTCTGAACGAAGCCTCACAAATTCTATCCAGGCAAAGAGACACCGTACAGGAACGGAGAAAGATTGAGTTGGAAATGCTCTCTCTCGAAGAGCAAATGGCTCAAGTCGAAAAGGAAATCAAAGCCTATGAGCCGGGAGGGACACTACACAAAGAATTCTATAAGCGCATGCGAGCGCTTCAAAGCGAATGGGCCACTGTTCAGGCCATGCAAGGATATGAATTAGATAGCTGGATCGATTCGACCACATCCGGAATTCTCCGAATGATAAAGAAAAAAGTCGGCGCGGACCCGGAACAGGCTCTTGCGTTTTTGAAGCGCGAAATGGAATACTATGAGAGACTTTGGGCCGATCTTCCGGAGAAACAAGAAGAAATACGTGATCGGCTGATTAAGATTCGAAACGAGTACGAAAAACTTGCGGCCCAACTGGAAAACCTGAAGCGGATTGAAAAAGAAACTATCGCCCTGGGACAAGACGAGCAGAAATTCTTCGCTTGGCGGAAATTCCTGGAATACAGCCAGCAGATTCGAAAGACGTGGGAACAGATTGTTCGAGCGATCAATCAGACTCCGGACATTGAGCCAATATTCGCCGGCAGTAAGCAATACGCCATGTTGGCAATGGGGCCGAAAATCGGCATGTTGCCTTCTGCAATTGGTGTTCGGCAAGACATGTTTGTTACAAGATTTGAAGATTTCTCGAAGCAAATTATTTCTGAGCTCCGAAACATCATGATGATGCTACGAGACAAGATGACGGTGGAGTAATGACATGGGACTGAAACTTCTTACAGCGGAACGGATCGGCGGAAACTCGACCTGTGAGGTCAACAAAGCCGGACAGGTTATTTCTGCCAGAGACACCTATCAGGTGTTGGCGACAGTAAACTCTACTCAATCAGACGTTCTTTCAGCCACCGGATTGCCCACACCAGGATCGGCCCATCCGGTATTGACAGGAATTTATCTCACACGGTTGATTCCGAAACAAGACAGGAACGGACAACGATGGGAAGTGGACTGCCACTACGAGAGATTGGACGGATCGACGAGCGGTGGCGGCGGGGGGATCGGAGGTCTCAAACTGAGTTATTCTTTCGATTCAGAGGAAGAAACAGAAGATTTGTTGCAGGATGCTGTAACGGGAGATCTGATTGCAAATACAGCCGGCGATATCATTCCCATGAAACTACAACGCCGGGTGGTGATTGCCAGAATCACCGTTCAGGCGGAATATGCGAGCGGGACCCCAAACTTTTCAACGTTGGCAGCCATGAACGGAACGGTAAACTCGAACGCGGTGACCATCAGAGGCTATACTGTTCCGGTTGGTTGCGGGCTGATGAGAATTTCTTGTGAAGATACGCCTGGAGAGGGCTATCGTGTGACCTATTCTATTTTGTGTCGAAAGAAGAGAATGAAATGGAAGGACATAAATGGAGGAATGCGCGATGAAGATATCGGATGGGATGAGGTGATTCCCAATGTGGGGTATTTTCATTGGGACGAAGACGGGGAGAAAAAGGTTCGGGCCGGTGACATTATGCTGGATGCGGAAGGAAAACCGATCAAAGACGACTATGGGAATGTGATTCCGGTGCCAACGCCTGAACCAGTAAAACTTGACGCCGAAGGAGAGAGAACGGAAGAGGTTCTGGCAATGCGCGTGGCGTTCTACCCAAGAAGCACATGGCATCTTCCATCAGGCTAGGAGAGAGACATGAAACTATGGAAAGCGATTGTGAATGTTCTATCCTCAATTTTGGCCTCAATCGCATTCGGCCAAGTGCTTCCGCCATTGGTTAGGTGGAATGTGGACATCGAGAGTCCAGAGAATCCGATCATCACGCTATCACAGGGCGAAAGTCTGGAGATGTCTCCCATTTTCAGGTATCGCGAACAAACCATTTCCATTCCGACATCCGCAAATGTAAGGTTGTACTGGAGACTTCCTTCTGGTACCAACGCCCCCTATTACGTCGATGGGCGCGTTGACACGAATGGACGGGCTATTGCAATGATTCCTGGAACGATTGATATCCCAACAAACCGATATTGGTTCTGGTTTGAGGTGTCAACCGGTGCGGTTGTCTCATTGCGTGCGCAAGGGATATTGTTTGTTCGGCCCGGTTATGGAGGCGGCGGGATTCCGCCTAGGACGTATTCAGAGACCGACCCGGTCTTCACCAACTGGCTTTCGACGAACGTTTTTAGCGGCGCGGACGATCTGGCGCGTTCTCTTGCGTCTAACGCGTTGGGTGGTGTAGTGGCAGTCAGTGGCCGGGTGGACGTGCTGGGGGCGGTTGCGGTGACGAATGAATCAGACCCTGTCTACTCTGCATGGCGCATGAACTCAACCAAAATAGAGATTGGGTTGAATGCTTCCGCGAACGATGGTGGAGTGGCGATTGGGGAAGGATCAGTGACTGACATGGGTTGTGCGGTCGGAAAAGGTGCAAGCGCCGGCGTGGGGGGTGCAGTTGGAGAGGTGGCATGGACTGAAACGGGGGGGGCGGTCGGTCAGAAT
>ERZ795046.3837-NODE-3837-length-11511-cov-14.234200_pt1 | contig 11511 bp, 10 predicted proteins | sample MGYA00375130_ERZ795046 | MGnify/ENA primary metagenome ERZ795046 (study PRJEB30175, sample SAMN05720202) | activated sludge metagenome | isolation source: anaerobic digester from wastewater treatment plant | place: Japan | collected 2015-05-15 ...
ATAGAGAAATACAGGCGTATAAAACAGGGCTTGATGCAGGATTTACTCACCAGAGGCATTGATGAAAATGGCAAAATCCGCAGCGAAAAAACCCACAAATTCAAAAATTCACCGCTTGGCAGAATCCCAGAAGAATGGGAAGTAGTTAGATTGGGGGAGGTAGCATTTGTTACAAAATTGGCCGGATTTGAGTATACTAAATTTTTTAACTACTCTCTTGAAGGGGAAATAATATTAATAAGAGCATTAAATATCAGAGATGGAAAATTAGATTTAAGTAATACCTATACAATGCCAAAGGATATTTCTGTAAAGCTTAATAGATCGAAGCTTGATAAAAACGACATAGTTATATCGTATGTTGGAACTGTAGGAGAATGTGCAATTATACCGTTTGATGACAAATTCCATCTTGCGCCAAACGTTGCAAAAGTTTCTATTAGAAAAAATGATCTTATGCCAGAGTTTATTTTAAAATATCTACTTGGTTTTCATGGTAAAAGAGAAATCAACCTTATCATGTCAAGTACAACACAATCTGCTCTAAGTATGAGCAATATTCGTACTATTAGAGTATTACTTCCCCCACTTCCCGAGCAACAGCGCATTGCAGAAATTCTTTCACAGGTAGATAACACCATAGAAAAAGAAGAAGCATACAAGCAAAAACTTGAGCGCATCAAAAAAGGACTAATGGAGGATTTGCTTACAGGAAAAGTGAGGGTGAACCATTTAATAACGGAGAATGATGTAAATGTTCACCAGACTTGATGAAGAATATTTTGTGGAAAATCGTTTCCTTGCTCATCTTCAAAGGATTGGCTGGAAAATTTACAGGCAGAATAAGGACAATCCTGAAGATACAAAGGAAATCATCAGATTTACAGATAACGGTGAACCTGTTTATGGTGGCAGTATAAAGTTCAGGGAAAGTTTTAAGGTTGTGATTCTTGAAAATGAACTTAAAGAATCAATAAAAAGCATCAATCCGTGGATAGAAAACGCCCAGATAAACGAAGTTGTCAGAAGAATAACGATACCGCAATCAAATTCTCTTCTTGAAGCAAATAGAGAAATTCACGACCTGCTTCTTGAAAATACATCAGTTTCAGAAAACAGAAAAACAGGAGAAAGAAGTCCAACTGTCAGATATATTGATTTTCAAAATCCTGAAAATAATTCTTTTATTGCGATATCCCAGTTTAAACTCAATATCCCTGGTACTGAAAAACACATTATTCCTGACATCGTGCTTTTTGTGAATGGATTGCCACTTGTTGTTGTAGAATGCAAATCTCCAGCAATTGCAGACCCTATAAACGAAGCAATAACACAACTTTTGAGATATTCAAACAGGCGGGGTACAAAAGAAGGAAATGAAAAATTGTTCTGGTATAATTTGTTTGTTGTTGCAAGTTCCAATCAAGTAGCGAAATTAGGGACTATCACTGCAGAGCACGAACATTTTAATGAATGGAAAGACCCCTACCCTTTCAAAATTTCAGACATCAGCGAAAAAACAATTACAAAACAGGATATTCTTATTCAGGGTACACTGGCAAAAAACAATTTGCTTGATATCCTGCGCATATTTACGCTTTTTATTGAAGACCCGAAAGGTACTGGCGTAATCAAGATTGCTCCACGATACCAGCAATTCAGAACTGTAAAGAAAATCATACAAAGAATTAAGCAAGGAAAAACACCTGAAGAAAAAGGTGGTATTGTCTGGCATACTCAGGGTTCAGGAAAATCTTTGACGATGATGCAAACAGTCAGAGCAATGTTTAGAGACCCAGAACTGAGTGGTTTTAAAATAGTGTTTGTGACAGACAGAGAAAAACTTGAAAAACAACTTAAGGATACTTCAAAAAGTGTTGGTTACACAGTCAATCACGCAGACACTATTGAAAGATTAAAGGAACTGCTGCGAACTGATACACCTGATGTGATTATGGCAATGATTCACAAATTTCAGGAAAGGGAACTGAAAACGCAATTTCCTGAATTGAACAGGTCTAAGAAAATCCTTGTAATGATAGACGAAGCGCACAGGTCCCAGTATAAACTGTTAGGCGCCAATTTAAGGAAAGCTCTTCCAAACTCAATAAAAATTGCGTTTACTGGCACTCCAATAGAAAAAACAGAAATGACTTTTGGCGACTACATTGATAAGTATAGCATCAGGCAGTCAATTGAGGATGGCGTCACAGTTGAAATCGTCTATGAAGGAAGGACTCATTCAGCAGAACTTTCAGACGAAGAAAACGCCAATGCAAGGTTTGAGGATGTGTTTCATTCTTTTGATGTTGAAGAAAAACAAAGAATAATGGGTAAGTATACATGGCGCGCATATCTTGAAGATGAAGATGTCATAAAGGATAAGGCAAAGGATATGATAGAGCATTACATTACCCATGTTTTTCCGAATAGATTCAAGGGCCAGGTAGTGGCTGCTTCACGACTGGCAGCAATCAGGTATAAAGAAAAACTTGAACATGCGTTGAAAGAAAAAATCGCAGAACTTGAAAAACATAATCCAGGCAATGTGGACCTTGAAACATTGAAACGGCTGAAAATTGCTGTGGTAATATCCGGTTCTCCAAACGATGACCCGCAAATTTACAAAAGAGAGTTTATTGATAAAGACGAGCATGATAGGAATATAAAAAGTTTCAAACTGTCTTTTGACAAAAAGGATGAAGAAACAGGAGTAACTGGTGATGTTGGAATTGTTGTGGTAAACGAAATGCTGATTACTGGGTTTGATGCGCCGATTGAACAGGTGATGTATCTTGATAATGTTTTAAAAGAACACAATCTATTGCAGGCAATTGCAAGAGTTAATAGGGTTTACAAAAACAAATCGTGCGGTTTTGTTGTTGATTATGTTGGTGTTTTAAAACATTTAAAAGAGGCTCTTGCAATATACGCAGATGATGATATTGAAGAAATATGTCAGGTTGTTGTCAATAAGTCAAAAACCAAAGATGAACTAAAATATACACACAGTCAGATTGAAAATTTTTTCAAAAAATTTGAAATTGATAATTGGCGAGAAAATTTCGAAGAATGTGTTGATTTGCTGGTTGATGAAGAAATAAGAGATGAATTTATAGCGCTTGTTCGCAATTTGAATAAGGCAATTGATAAGGTGCTTCCAGATCCAGAAGCACTAAAATATACAACGGATTTAAAGATTATCAACTTCATCAAAGAATCTGCACGGCACAGATACAGGGATGATAAACTGAGTATTAAAGATGTTTCAATGAAAATAAGAGAGATTGTGGAAGCATATTTAATATCACAGGGTGTAAACCCGAAAATTCCGCCACTGCCGTTGTTCTCTGATGATTTTATTGCAAAAGTGAATAAAAAAACTCCAAAGGCAAAAGTAGAGGAACTGGAATATGCAATCAGAGAACATATTGAAAAACATTTTGAGGAAGACCCTGAGTTTTATGAGCGTTTTTCAGATAGGTTGAAGAAAATACTTGAAGAATATAAAGAAAATTGGGACTTACTGGCTCAGGAATTAGAAAACTTGAGAAGTGAAATTAAAAAAGGAAGAGAATCTGAACAGACCTTTGGACTTGACCCGAAAAATGAAATGCCATTTTTTGGTTTGCTCAAAGGAATGATATTCGGGAAACAACCTTTAGAACAACTCGGAGAAAAAAATATAGAGTTTCTGGTCAATTTAACGCAGGATGTTCTATCAATTATTAAGAATGAAATTACTTCTGTTGATTTCTGGGAGAATGAGACGAAGCAAAAAAAACTCAAGTCATATATCATTTCCCACTTATTAGAACATATTGCACCCAGAAGACAGGCAAATAATCTTGTTGCTGATGGAACGACTTCGTATATGAACAAATATGAAGACAGTATCTTTAACAAAAGGAATGAAATTGCCCAAAGGTTGTTTGAACTTGCATACCATATTTATGGAGGCAAACAGCATGCAGGTTGAAATTGAGAAAATCATCAGGTCAAAAAGAAAAACAATTGCCCTGCAGGTCACAGATGACGCAACGTTAATAGTGAGAGCACCGTTTGAAACAAGTGAGCAAACTATAAGGAATGTTGTTCTTAAACATGTTGACTGGATAGAGAGAAAGAGAAAAGAAATTCTTGCCAGAGACCCTGGTTTTGTAAAAAAAGAGTTCGTCAACGGAGAAGGTTTTTTGTATCTTGGAAGGTCTTACAGGTTGACTATCGTGAAGAACCAGAATGAGCCATTGATATTTAATAATGGTTTTTTCCTGTTGAAAGATTATCAGCCAGTGGCGTACCGATTGTTCGTTGACTGGTATAAAGAAAAATCTTATGAAAAGATTTCTGAAAGGGCTGCATGGTTTGCCAGGCAGACAGGATACGCGTTTAATACTATCAATATTACTAATGCTTTTAGAAGGTGGGGTTCCTGTTCTTCAAAAGGAAATTTAAATTTTTCCTGGCGGTTGATTATGGCGCCATTGTCTGTTGTGGATTATGTTGTGGTTCATGAACTCGTTCACATTGAAGAAAAAAATCACACAAAAATCTTCTGGAACAAGGTAAAAGCGCTATTACCAAATTATGAACAATCAAAGGATTGGCTGAAAAAATATGGCTATCTTTTGCGATTATAGCATTCATCAATTGAAATAAATCCTGCCATCATATTTCCTGCGTGACATAGGGAAATTAAAAGACAAAAAACTTCATTGAATCGTCAATCAATCATTTCAACTGGCTGGGAAAATGGTAAAATTGTAAAGATTGTTGTGTTCTTCAATTATTTTCTTCTACAAGAATGACCGGTGCAAAAGGAGCATACTTTTCTTTTACAATAGTGTTTGCTTCAAGGGCTTCTACATGTCCATCAAGAAAAAGGATATTTGCTCTTTTATCATGACGGCAGTGCACCATATAATTTTTCCCACCGGCTGGTTCAAAAAACCACATTTCCTTTTTCGCATTGCTCGCCCAGCTATCTGCAAGAAGGATAATATTTTTTGGTGCTTTTTTATATTTTTCAGGTATCTGGTGGATTTTCTCAAAATCTCTTGCCCAGCTTCCATAACAGAAACTGATAGAAGCTGCCTGGGGTACAACAGAAGGACAATGAACGATTTTTTTGTCGGTGATGTATTTGTAATATCCCATCAGCACTGTTGTCCATACTCTTGTGTAGTCAGGTGTTCTTGGATTTTCATTCGGAACCAGATAATCATTGAAATCAGCGGCATACATCATATGAGCCATATAACATTGTTTGAGATTAGCCACGCATAATGCCTGATTTGTTTTTTCTTTTATCCTGGTGATTTCAGGGAAAAAGACACTGCTTCCAATCGAGACAATGGCAATCAGAGTAAGAAGTTCTACCATTGTAATGCCTGCATTCTTTCTTTCCACGTTCTCTTCCTTGTTATCATCAATATATTTTACCTCAGTCACCTGTTGTTTGTTCAGAAATTATTTTAATTGGAATCGGTCTTACTGGCGCCCTGCTCGTCTGCGTTCTTATGTTCTTTACAGGAACATTTGTGTTCTGACTGATGATTTTGATGATAAGATTTGTGCACGTTTTTCCCTGGCACAACCCCATTCCTGCTCCAAGTGCTCTTTTCACGCCGTCTGCGTCAGTAATACCCTTTTTAATCACTTCAAGAATTTGTCCTTCTGTGATTTCCTTACATCTGCATATGATTCTGTCTTTTTTCATTTTTTAAAGTTCCTCACTACATTGAAATATTGTTTCGGAAAAGAAAAAGTTATGATGGATGTTCTGCTATTTTTTTCTGGAGATATGACTTTCACAATTCTGCCATTACATACATATTTTCCATTTCTATCAATGCACTTTATTTTTTCGTTTCTATCCGGAATTGGCAGAAACTCGTAAGGGATTGTCAAACCTGCATTTCTTTCATCGAAATTGTAGTTAAGAACGAATATGGCGAGACCAGGGCACACAGGAATACATAAGCCACAGCCAGTGCACTTATCCTGGTCGAGTGCAGGCAGGTTTGTGATAGGAACCCCAACCTTTATTGCTTTTTTCGGACAAACGGTTTCGCACGGATTACAGGGAATATCCTGTGCACACTCAATAATTGCAACCGGCCCTTTTTTAATTCTTTGTTCAGAAGGGAAGCCCGGGGCCCCTACATACATTGTCTCGTCAAGTTTTAATTCTTTCATGGTATTCTCTTATTATTTCTTCCTTGGAAATTTTTCTCTTTTCTCCGAATGTGCCAATCCTGAAATCGTTAAGTCTGTTTCTTATGTCCAGTTTTTCATCATCCCATTGTTTTTTTCTGATTTTCTCTGCAGCAGATATTCCTGCGAGTTTTCCTTCTTCCATGGCTGTTGACGCTTCTTCTATGCCTGAACAATCTCCTGCAACAAAAATCCCATCGACAGTTGTTTCCATATTTTCATTATGCAATGCCAAGCGCCCACCAAGATATGGTTTATATGTAAACTCGCAATCCGCTTGATATAATAGTTCATTAAGCGGTGAGAGTCCAACAGCAATGCAAATCAGGTCCACATCAAGAAGTTTTCTTTTTTTATAAATGGGCTTAAAGTTGTTGTCAACAGGACATATTACTGCGGCTTTTACTTCTTTTTTTCCGATGGCTTCAAGTACTGTTGTGGAAAGAAAAATTGGCACTCCAGATCTTTTGATTTTGGCTGCATGGACCATGTAGCCAGTGATTTCTGGCATGATATCAATGACTGCTTTGATCTCAGCGCCCGCCTGAATTAATTGATATGCAACGATTAAACCTACATTTCCGGCGCCTATTATCAGCGCTTTTTTCCCTGGCAAAACCCTGTGTATATTTACCATCGTTTGACAGGCACCTGCTCCCATTACTCCAGGAAGTGTCCATCCAGGGAATGGTAAAGGGTTTTCAAGTGCTCCTGCTGCCACCAGAATTGTTTTTGCTCTGACGAGAATGTTTTTTCCATTTTTCACCACACCTATTATTCTGTTTCTGAAAATTCCGTAAGCGACACTATCCAACCAGACATCTGTTTCAACTTTTTCAACTTCTTTTAGCAGTGTTTCTCCAATTGTGATGCCTCTGATGCCAGCCATATGTTGTCTGGAACCGAAAAATCTGTGAATCTGCTTGAAAAGTTGACCGCCTGGTTTTAGATTTTCATCAATCAATAAAACGCCAATACCTTTTTTTCTGGCTTCTATTGCTGCGCAGAGTCCTGCAGGTCCCCCGCCAATAATTACCAGTTCTTTTTCTTCCACCTGCCCAGACCTTTTTGAAATTCAATTTTCATTTTGTTTTTCACTGGAGTGATACACGTTCTCACATCCGGAACTCCGTTGATTGTCATCACGCAGTCAGTACATCTTCCGATTGCACAGAAAATTCCACGCGGCTGTTTGAATTTTTCGGTTTTCCTGAGCGCTCTTATGCCGTTTGCATACAATGCCGCTGCAACCGTTTCACCTTCGTAGGCAATCAATTTTTTATTATTGAGATATATTGACACTTTCTTTCTTTCAGGCATCTTTCCAAGTACCGGGTGGTCGTAAATTCTGCAATCAATTTTTTTCATTTTTCTCTATATTTGTTAAAAACTTCAACTGATGCAAGAACATTTTTTTCTGGATAACTGGGTCTGTACCAGCGCATGACATTGCATATGAAACCACCTTGTTTTGCATTTAGGTTTTCTACCAGCGTTTCTGCTTCTTTTTTCACATCTTCTGGTGTTCCATATGCAAGTGTACTCATCATATCAACGCTGCATTTCAGGCATTTTTTACCCTTGATTTTTTCTTTGAGTGTTTTTATGCCAATTACATTTGGTTGCACAAATTGAATAACATCAATTTCCATTTTTAATAAGTCGTCGAGGATGCTACTGATATCGCCGTCCAGTAGAAGACCTGTGTACATGTTTTCCTGGTGTATATGTTTGAATAGTTTTTCATATAAGGGCTTAAAATATTTTTTCCATATCTCGGGATTAAAAAACATACCATTATTTCCAGCAACTTCGTCAATAATGTTGACCATATGAGCCCCTGCTCTCTTCCACCGTGGAATCAAATCATGATGATACTGAAAAATTTTTTCAATGAGATTGACCACAACATTGATGTCTTCTGCAATTTTCATGAAGAATGTGTGATAACCGAAGATATTATAGGCGATGAGAAATGCTCCGGGGTCAATATACCCACATATAAATCTATCAGGATATCGTTCTCTAATAATTCTGGATATTTTTTTGAAAAATGGCTCTGTGATTTCAGGAGATGGAAACTGGTAATTTTTAATACTGTTGCTGCTGGCTAACGGACTCTGTTCTATGACATATGTTGAATTTTCATCTTTCGGTATTCTTTGAACAACACCCCATTCGTCTTTTCGAATATATTCACCATCTGCTGTTGTTTCCTCTTTCAAGAAAGTCCAGTGGTATGTTACCCATGCTGAATCAAAGTTTTCGGTCCCTGGTATGAAAGAAACGCGGTCAGGATTCAGTGTGCCGTAGGCGTTGTAAATTCCAGGGACATCAACCAGTTCCATGGGCAGGTATTCAGGATGATTGAATTCAATGCTTTTTCTCACCACATCTATGTGGTTCATTTCAAACCCTCGCAAAAAATTCTGCCAGTACAGTGTAATTGTACAACTCTGGCCAGTTAATGCCTTTTTTATAAAATCTTTCAGGGGAATAAATATCTATTGGTATTGATGTTTTTCCCCGTGTCAGGAGTTCTGACATAAGTTTACCGACAATGGCTCCGTATGCCATGCCATTTGAAAAGCCGGCTGCAATATATAGATTATCTGTTTCAGGGTATTTCCCTATGCATGGTAAACAATCTCCGGTAACAGCCATTGTTCCGCTCCAGCATCTGATAATGCTGATATCTTCCATTCCCTTGAAAATCCTTGTGAAAATTGCAGAACTGCCTGATAATTCAACCGGACTGACAGTTTCATCATAATGAAAAAATCTCTTTCTCGCTTGAGTTCTGAAACCACCTGCAAGAAGGTTTCCGCTTTTTGTCTGAGTGGTTGTAAATATGGCATCTCCTTCAATAAATGCTTCCATTGGATAGACAGGTAATTTTGCCACTTGTTCTGTGACAACAGCCACCTGGCGGAGTGGTAGAATATCAATTTCAGGGCACAGAATGGTTGACCAGGCATTTGTGGCGTTGATGACAGCTGCGCATTTTACTTTCACGCCGTTTTCAAGTTCAATCCCTTTAATTTTCTTGTTGTCTTTGATAATTTTCTTAACTCCGATATTTGTAAAAAACCTTGCTCCCTTTTTCATTGCGTTGAAAGCAAACCCATGAGTCAGAAAAAATGGATTTATTGTTCCATCTGATGCTCTATACCTTGCTCCATACACTTTTTCTGTTAACAAGGGACATTTTTTAAGGGTTTCTTTCTTATCCAGCAGTTCTATTTCCCTGTCGCCTGCTTTTTGCTGAATTTTAACTGTTTCTTTTATGTCTTTCCATTCTTCTTTGTTCAACGCAATATCTAAACTTCCTGTTTTCTGATATTCAAGTGTAACATTGAGTTCTTTTTCAAGGTTTTTCAGTATTTTATTATTTTCTTTTGCTACCAGAAGACGTGCTTTTATTGTTTCCGGGTTTTTATCCCTGCCCTCCAGTTGTATTACCTGACCTCCATTCCTTCCACTGGCACCCGATGCAATATTTCGTTTTTCAAATACGACAACTTTTCTGCTTTCTGTTGATAGATAATAGGCGATTGAGCAACCCATAATGCCAGCGCCTATTACCACGACATCGGCCTCTTCTGGTATACAGCCATTTTTCATTCAGATTGTCCTGTTTCAACAATTCTTTTTTCTTTTGCTGACATCTCTGCGCACAAACAGGTTTTTAATATTTTTCTTGCCTTTATCGCTGTGTCAACATTCATGCGCCTATCTGCAACATTTTTCAGAAAATTTGCTGTATCAATACCCAGATTGCTTTCCTCGGTTTGCAACTCTTTTTTCCCGGTTTGTTTTGTTTCTAAATAGAGTTTATTGCCATCAAAATAAAGTATGCCATTTTCTCCAGCAAATTTAACTTTAAAATCTCTGGCATTTTTGATACCCATGGCGAATTCGATGGTTGCTATGTGCCCGGATGGAAATTTCAAAACCATTATTGATGAAGTGGCAACCATTTTTTTGTTATCATCACTGTATTTGATATTTTCAAATGCAGAGACAGATTCAGCATCGTGTTCCAGTTCAAGTAATTGACTTACGAAATGAAAATGCTGGGCAGCATAAAGTGGACCACAGAGTTCAGGGTCAGCGTACCATCCACCAAGAAAAGACGAAACGTATGTGTAATAAGAGAAAATTGGCTGTCCAATGGAACTGATATTTTTCTTCATTGTATAAAAAGGATTTTCCAGTATTTGAGTAAGACTGACCCAGTAAACAAGACTTTTGCTTCTGGCGATATTTATCAGGTCGTCAAGTTCCTGAATACTGAGGACTGGAGGATATTCAACAAGGACGTGTTTATTATTTTCAAGGCATTTCTTTGCAATCGAGTAATGTGTTGCATTCGGGGTTGAGATTGTTATTGCTGTGAGATCCGGATTGTTAAAAATATCCTCGATAGAAGACGTATATTTGGTCCCAAACTTTTCTGAAAATTTTCTGGCTTCTTCTTCAAAGGGTGAGTAAACAATAGCAGGTTCTCCGATTCCTGTTTCAATGATGGACTGGGTCTGGAAGTGTGCTCGCCCCCCTGCTCCAACAATCCCCACTTTAATTTTCTTTTCCATTGTTCCCCCTGTTTTTTCTGTGTATGTTTAATCTAAATTTTTCTGCGTTTATGATAATAAATCTTTCTTTATAGAGGTATTTTACAACAATAAACACGTTTTTGAAATATACTTAATGCTGGTGGTTCTGACATGCGCTGTTTTGTTGACAGATTAGCCACAGAGTATGATAATATTTTCACCATGCGAGTAAATCTAATTTCACCCAGGTCGCCTGTTTCATCTGTTACAAAGAGGGACAGGGCGGTTCAGTTTTCAAGATTGAGTTTAACAACAGTCGCTGCTCTATTCCCCCCTGATACAGACATTAAGATCATTAACGATAGCCTTGATGAGATAGATTTTGATGAGAAGGTTGATATGGTTGGTATTACGACCATTACATCCACTGCGCCCAGGGCGTATGAAATTGCTGATGAATTCAGAAAAAGAAAAGTTCCTGTTATTATGGGTGGAATACATCCTTCTGTTCTCCCAGATGAAGCATCTCTTCATGCTGACGCAGTTGTGATTGGAGAAGCAGAAAGTGTAATGGGTAGGTTATTGGAAGATTTTCGCTCTGGCAATTTACAGAAATTTTATGCTTCTTCAGAGAGACCCGATCTTTCGAAACTTCCTTTGCCAAGAAAAGACCTTTTGTTTGGTAATAAATTTTACAGAGAAATGGATATGGTTCAGACAACAAGGGGATGTCCTTTTA
>ERZ795046.3846-NODE-3846-length-11495-cov-97.095280_pt1 | contig 11495 bp, 10 predicted proteins | sample MGYA00375130_ERZ795046 | MGnify/ENA primary metagenome ERZ795046 (study PRJEB30175, sample SAMN05720202) | activated sludge metagenome | isolation source: anaerobic digester from wastewater treatment plant | place: Japan | collected 2015-05-15 ...
TGGGATGTACCGGACTCCCCCACGACCCTTCCGCATCCCCGAGTCCATGGACTCCCCCACCATCATTGTTCCCTATTATCATTGTTCCAAACCACCGTTATTCAACTGTCCCTATCACTCCTTATTCCATCATCCGAACACCTTTTCCTTTTCTGGTTATTATACATTACTTTAACATGTATACTTTTTTATATACTATACAACATAATAATTTTGGTATATAATGGTGGTATGAGTATCTTGTATGTGAATCGGGGCGGTGATTTAGTTAGCTGGTCTGAATCCATGAAACGGACCTTAAGCGCATACAGTCGCATACGGCGGGGTGAGGGCTACAGGTTAAGGCTTGTGACTGGTGTAGCGAAGGAACCGAGTGGCAATGGGAATGAGGTGATATATGATAGTAATTGCCAGTGGTGCACCGGGAGGTATGATTGGAGGATTTCCCGGCGGATTATGTGGCCTGCTGGTGCGGCAGAGCACATGGTGTGGCATGTGGCATTACCATTTATGCTGGTACTTCGGGAGCGGTATCCTGAAGTATATGAGGAGGTAATGATGGCTGGTGGTGGTAAGATGCGGGTAGTAAACGATGATGAGATAGAGGTAAAGGGTTTCCCTGTGGGTAATGCGAAGAGTAGGCTTACTGATGTAGTAAACCTTATGGATGAGCTGTTACTTGTGAGGGATTTGAGTTTGAGGATATATGAAGAGATAGTATCCAGTGGGGAGATGAAGTACTATGGGACAGCGATGATGGCGGTGAAGGAGATACGGAGTGTTGCGGAGACGATGGGTAAGTTTAGTTTAATTGCGAAGCAGCTTGAGAAGGAGGGGGAAGTTGAGCGACTTCCTGCGCCGTTACTTGAGCTGGTTAAGGAGGTTGCTGGGAGTGGTGTGACGTACAAGGAGCAGATAGAAGAGGAGTTGAAAGGCAACGATGAGGAAATAGAGCGGGTAATAGTACAACAAGGACATAGGGGGTTATAATGAAACCAATACTGACATACTATGGAGGGAAGCAATATATGTCACAGCATATTTTACAATTGATTCCGAAACACAAGACGTATGTAGAACCGTTTGCTGGTGGTGCGGCAATATTTTTTGCGAAACCGCTGGCAAAGGTGAATATTTTAAATGATGTGTGGGGAGAGTTAGTATTTTTTTATCGGTATGTACAATCACACAAAGAGGAGTTTTTAAGGAAACTGGATGAATATCCATATGCAAGAGCTGTGCACAAGGAGTTTATGGATAAACGTGGTAAGTATGATAGTGATGCCGAACGTGCTGTGGCATTGTTTTATTTAACACAAGCATCATTTACATGTGCATATAAAAATGGTTTTGCTTTTAGTAAGATAAAAAACCAGGCAGAACATTATTTTAATAAAGTTAAAAGATTAGATGAGTGTATAGATAAGTTAAAGCATGCGGTTATTGATGACATTGATGCTATTAGTTGTATAGAACGATATGATAGTAGTGACACATTGTTTTATATAGACCCGCCGTATGTAAGTACAGAACAGAATTATGAACACACATATAGTATGGGTGATTTTATAGGATTATTAAATACGCTTAGAAATACAGAGGGAAGGTGGATTTTGAGTCACTATTGGAATGATGCGTTAAGAGATTTTGTTGAGAGCGGTGGGTATAAATATAAAGAGATTGCGACGAAAACATATTGCAAGAAGAAAGTGAGAGATGATAGAACGGAAGTATTAGTATACAATTTTAACATAGTGGACAAAATGTTATGGTTATGACCCGTGAAGAAGCAAAAGCAAAATATGCTGAACTGCTAACAAAGTATGGATATAAGAGTAAGATAGCTGCTGAACTGGGGCGGAACGATTTGTTTTTCCTTCTGGTGTACATTTTGGGTATTAAGGCTGCAGATAACGACTGGTGTTTCGAACGGTGCAGAGAGGTACAGGTTGCGCCGAATGGGTATTTAGACCTGTGGCCTCGTGAGCATTTTAAAACAACGATAATAACCATAGGGCTTACGATACAGGATATACTGAGGAATCCTGATGTGACGGTGGGGATATTTAGTTTTAACCGGACGGCGGCCAAGGCGTGCTTGCGGGGGATAAAGTGGCATTTTGAATCAAACGAGCGGTTAAAGGTGTTGTATCCAGAAGTTTGTTATGACGACCCGGCAGCTCAGTCGCCAAAGTGGAATGAAGATGAAGGGATAATTGTTAGACGGAAGTCTCTGGTAAAAGAAGCGACGGTTGAGGCATGGGGTCTTATAGACTCAATGCCAACCGGGAAACACTATCAGGTGCGGGTATATGATGACGTTGTTACACGAGAGAGCGTGAGTACTCCTGAGATGACAAAGAAGGTAAACGAGGCATTTGATTTGTCAATGAACCTTGGGAGCAGTGTAGACGGGATAGACATACGGAGGGCGGTAGGGACACGGTATGGGTACTATGATACGTATCGGTATTTGCTTGATAAGGGGGTATTTAAAGAGAGGTTATACACGGTTACGAAGGATAATACGGTTGATGGCGAGCCATGGTTGTGGACGAAGGAGCTATTGGATGAGAAAATACGGTCAATGGGCCCGTATGTTTCGGCGTGCCAGCTCTTTAATAGGCCGGTATTAGACGACGAACAGGTGTTTCGGGCGGAAGATTTACGATATTGGGTTCCGGACAGGAAAAACTGGGTTGGCAAGCTTAATGTGTATATTGTGGTTGACCCGGCGCATTCGAAGAAGAAGGATAGTGACTACACGGTGATGTGGGTAGTGGGTGTTGGTGAGGATGGGAATTATTATGTGATAGATTGCGTGAGGGACAGGCTTTCACCTGTTGAAAAGGTTGATACTTTATTTGAGCTGGTGAAAACATATAGGCCGCTACGGGTTGGATATGAAAAGTATGGGATGCAGAGCGATATAGATATGATACGTGTTGAGATGCAGAGAAAGATGTACTATTTTGACATTGTTGCTCTTGGTGGGAACATAGCCAAGGTTGACAGAATAAAACTTTTACAGCCGTTATTTGCACAACACAGGATATATCTACCTGAAAAGATACACAGAATAGATAGTTCTGGGAAACTACGGGATTATATTCAGGAGTTTATAACAGAGGAGTATTGTGCTTTTCCGTATACGAAACACGACGACATGCTTGACTGTTTGGCAAGAATAACAGATAATGAACTTGGGGTAGTGTTTCCCTACTTTGCTGGTGGAGTAAGTATGAGTGGCGAAGAAAAGGCTGTATTAGTGGAGGAGTATGACTATGAAGTCTATACTTGATAAAGTTAAGAATGAATACTTGACCCTTGAAGAGCAGTATAGGAATTTCAATGATTTGTATATAGAACTTGCACGGTATTTGAAACCGGTGTATGAAGAACGGTTTGTTGGTGATATTGGCAGGATAAGCCTTGATGATTTTGGTAAATATATTTTCGATGGTGAAGGAATCGCTGCAAAAAATAGGATGGTTGATGGGCTTTTTGGCTGGTTGGTTTCTCCTGCGATTGACTGGCTTAAACTTGGGTCTGAGAAGTACAAGGATAATAAGGTAGCACAAGAGTATCTTGAAAAGTTAACACTTACGTTGATGCAGATATTACAAGATACTAATTTTTATGATGTTATACATGAAGTTTTTGATAATGGGGTTATTTTTGGCACTGATGCAGTGAATGTAAGTTATGATGAGGAATTAAACAAGATAGTATACACAAATGTGCCCATTTCTGACGTGCTTATAAGTGAGAATAGAAGTGGAACGGTTGACGTTATGTATAGGAAATTGTACATGACGTATCGCCAAATGTTTGAAGAATTCGGGTTTGAGAGTATAGATGAGAAGATACGCAAGGAAGCTAAAAATAATCTTGAAGAGATAGTAAAGATATTACACGTAGTGTATCCGAGGTATTATGGTGAAGATGGGTATGAAATAAAGGTTGTAAAGAAGAAGCCGGTAGCGTCGGTGTATTTCTATTGTGGGCCGCTTAAGGGTGGTGGAAATTCTTTTATTCCGCAGGAAGTTTTAAGAGAAAGTGGATATGATTTTAAGCATTTTGTAGTATGGCGATATAAGAAGATAAATGGGTATGTGTATGGTATAAGCCCTGCAATGGATGCACTATTTGACATAAAAGCATTGAATTTGCAAAGCAAGGGGCTTCTTGAGGCGGTACAGCTCATGACAAAACCGCCGCTTATAGCAGATATGGGGCTAAAGGGGCGATTAAAGATAGCACCAGGAGCGATATCATACCGAACGAGTCCTAATGAGACGATACAACCGGTGTTTACCGCTGGTAATTATCCTGTTGCGGTGGATTTGATTGAACGCAGAGCAAGGATAATTCGTGAACATTTTAGGACAGACTTCTTTATGAGCATTAGTCAAATACAGGCGTCTAGTCGTCAGCGGACTGCAACAGAGATTCTTGAGTTAAAAGCAGAATCTGCTGCGGTATTAGGGGCTGTTGTTGGTAGGATACAAAGTGAGCTTATTAACCCGTTATTGAGTATTACTATACGGCTTGCGGTGGAACATGATTTGTTGCCAATGCCTCCACGGGGTATGGAAGATATTGATGTGAACATAAGTTTTATTGGGCCATTGGCACAAGCACAGAAGAAGTATTTAGTAAAACAAGGAATTGAGCAGGGCATTCAAGCTGCGTTTTCTGTTGCGCAAGCAAAACCGGATATTCTCATGAACTTTGATTTAGACTATGCCGTTCGGGAGCTTGCGAAGGTAAACGGGTATCCAGAGGCTGGGCTCCTTGACAAAGATGTTGTGAATAAATTGCGGCAACAAATGGCACAGCAGCAGGCAATGATGCAGCAGGCCATGATACAACAGCAGATACTACAAAAAGCTGACGTGAACAAACGACCGGAGCCCGGGTCTATATTAGGTAACATGACCGGAGAGGAGGGATAGAATGGCTGAACATAACAAACAGACGATTACGGATGTACGTAAATGGCGAGAGGTGTTTTTAAGGACGCCAGATGCAAGAGAGGTGCTTACTGAAATGCTTATAGACTTACATTTTTTTGATAGCGTTACAACACCAGAAGAGATGGCGTTAAAAAACTTTGCAATGTGGCTTTTGTTTAGATTGGGTATATTTGTAGACAGTAATGTGTATAAAATAGTTGACACATTGTCTACTATAGAGTACAATACAATGGAGGAATAGTATGTCTGAATGGTATGAAGAGTTACCAGATGAACTGAAGAACGATAAGAGTATACAGAAGTTTCCTTCTGTAGACAAGCTTGCGAAGAGCTATGTAGAGCTTGAGCGGCTTTTAGGGAAAGCAATGTTTCTTCCGGAAGAAGATAAGCCGGAGGAATGGGAGAAGGTATACAATCGGCTTGGTAAGCCGAAAGACATTCAGGAATATGAGGAACCAAGCGATGTATCGCTTGATGACTCGATGCGTACGTTGTTTCGGGAGGTAGCACACAAAAGCAATTTGACGAAGAGTCAATACAAAGCTTTTGTTAAAATGCTTACCGAGAAACAGCGTTCCGCAGTTTCTGAGGGATTGAACAAGACCAAGGCTGAGCTTGGACAGGACTTTGATGTTGTAGAGAAGACCCTGGACAAGATAGCCCCGGAAGTGAAGAGCGCTTTATACTCTTCTGGTCTTGTTGCAAACCAGGCCTTTATGAAACGTTTTGCTGAAATGGTAAAACAGTTTCATGAGGATGAACCTGTTGAAAGCCCGACGAAACCCCAACGGAATGAGCATCCTTATGCCTGGATGGAGAAATATTTTAACGGAGGTTAATTATGCCTAGTGATTTGAATAAAACATACACGCTTGCGGAGATACTGAAACAACGGGCCAAAGACGGCAGTACTATGCCGCTTATTGATGTGCTTTCTGGTCGGTATCCACTTCTTGAAGAAGGATACTGGACGCAAGCAAACGGTGACACCATACACGAGTTTTCCCAGATAGCAACGGAATCTTATGGTGCTGCGGTTCGGCTTAACGAGGGTACTCCTGCTACTGCGGTTGTTACCAAGACTGTACAGGAGGAGCTAATGCTCCTTGAGGACCGGATGTGGATTGACACTCGACAATTTGAAATTTCACCTAATGCAGTCCAATTCCGAATTCAGAAAGAGCAACAGCATTTTAAGGGTCTTATCAAGAGCTTTCATTACACGTTCTTTTCTAAGAAAGACCCGACAGGGAAACAGTGGGGTATCAAATCCCTTGATATGAGTCAGATTGATGGTCTTGGAGCTCGATACAATAAACTCGCAGATGATTCTGTAGTGAGTCTTGGAGGAAGCGGGTCTAATCTGAATTCAATCTGGATTGTTAAATGGGGTCCCGATGCTGTGTCCCTATTGTACCCTCGGAACGTAGGGAAGACTCTTCGTATTCAAGACCTTATGATACAGCCTATGCATGACTCAAACGGCAACAGGTTTGAGGCAGTAATGACTAAATTTTCCTGGTACTTCGGGCTTATGATTGCTGACCCGAGATGCGTAAAACGGCTGTGCAATATAAGCAATTCAGGGGCAAACGCTTTTGATGGGAGTGGGACAAATGGTGAAGAGAAGCTTATTGACCTTGTTGAGGCTCTTCCTGGTGGTGACACGTCTAACGTAGCCATTTATGTTGGTCCTAAGGTAATGGCACAGATTCGGAAGCGAATCAACAGTAAGAGCAACCTGTATTTTGCTCCTGCGAATGTATGGGGCCGAGAAATGATTACGTTCCAGGATATTCCGGTGGTGCGTGTTGACGCTCTCCGGGATGATGAAACTGCTATAGCGTAATGGAGGTTATGTATGATAATTGATGCTGCGCTTGTTCTAAAGAAGACAGACGGGAACGAGACTCTTGCAACCAGTGCGACTACTGGAGTTACTTCTGATTATATTGACTTTGGCACCGAGAATTGGCAAGGGACTGGTCGACCGCTAACGTTGCTTTTTAATGTGGTTAGTAATACTGCTAGTGGTGGAACAGATTTTACGTTTACTATTGAGGACTGTGATACTGCTAATGGTACATATGCAACCATTGCAACACGAACCATTACTCTGGCTGCATTAACCGTTGGGACACAGTGGGAAATGCTTGTTCCGTTTAATACCCGTAGGTATGTTCGGTTCAAGATTACGCCTGTTGGTACAGGCATGACTGGTGCGCTTGGTGTAAAAGCTGCGCTGGTTAATAAGTAAGGGAGTATGATATGGCCGTAGTAGCGATTCCTTCGTTTGATGCTGTGTATGGGGTTGATGAGGCTGCTATTTGCAACAGAGCGTTGTCCCGTATTAGCGTTGATGTTATAAAAGACACTGACGAGGACACAAAGCAGTCCCGCATTTGTAAAGCAATATATGCGCAAACCAGGGATGAGCTGTTACGGCTATATCCGTTTAACTTTGCAACAAAAACACGGTATATTCCTCTTGATACAGCATATCCTCTCCCGACTGAATTATACGCATATGCGTACAAAGCATGGGATTATAGGGAGCTTAATGTTGAATATACTGCGGCATCAAATATTTTAACTGTAACAACAGGGACTGTGTATGCTACAGACATAGGTTTAGCTGTCTTTGGTGCAGATATTCCTGTAAACGCAAGAATAGTTGACGTTGATACGGTGAATAACACGATTACCATTGACAGGCCGGTAATAGTTACAGGAACTGGGATAGTAAAGAAATACATACCTTTATTGAAGATAGTTCATGTTGGTGGGAATAATAACAATTTATATGAACTATTTGGTTCAAATGAGGGAGGCAGAATACTTACAAATATTAGTAGTGGCACGCAAAACAATGAACAAGTATTGGAAATGCGATGTGTTGAACAGGTAATAGACCCGAAACTTTTTGACAGCATTTTTATTGATGCGCTGGTTTTAAGAATAGCAATGAAAGTTGCTATATCGTTTACACAGAGCGCTGGTCTTATTAGTCTTCTGTACCAGGAGTTTGCACAGATTCTGCAGGCTGCTAAAATAGCAAGTGCCGAAGAGAAGGAAATAGACCAGGCTGAAGACTGGTACGCCAGTTCTGGACCTACAAGTAAGACACGGAGGTAGCATGTGGGAGTTATTAGGCCTGTTCTTACTAATTTTAAACTAGGAGAAGTAGACCCGAGACTTGCAGGAAGAACAGACCTTGGACTAGCTATTGGCGCTGCAGAAAAAATAGAAAACGCTCACACGTATTCGTATGGCGGCGTATACAAGCGTGGTGGGCTAGAGTATAAAGGTATTATAGAAGAAGAAAGTAATGGGAAGTGCAGGATTATTCCGTGGTCAATTGATGACGATACAGACTTTTTGGTAATTTTACTTGACAAAAGAATTCGATTTTATTTTTGTGGTAATGGGGCACATGGTTTTTTAACAGAGGAAATAACAAATGTTGGATGGAATGGGTTAATAAATACTGTTTATAGTATTGATGACATATATGATGTGCAATATGTAACAGACAAAAATGTTTTGTACATGGTTCATAGAAATTATCCTCCGATGTTTATACGAATGAATAAAACTGACACTGGTTATAGTTTTACTTATGGTGGATTTTCTATAGCGAGTGTTCTTGCTATATCACCAGAATTAAGCAAGGCACAAACAACAAGTAATCTTATATCATCTGAAACAGTAATTTCTTTATTAAAAGAATTTGTATCTGATTTTTCTCAAACAACAGAAGAAAAAGAGTTTACTGTATCTGACGGGCTTTCTGGACAACTTGTTGTAAATGGAAATACGTATTCTATAACCAAAATAAAGATAATACGTTCTGGGTATAATAGATATGCGCAAATAATAGAAGATAATATAATAATAAATGACACAACACCTGATTTTGTTACAAGCAATGCTGTTGGAATAAAAAAATACTGTGGTACAGACTGTGGTCGTGAGAAAAGAAACAGAGGTGATTGGAATCCATTTAATAATTATGAAGTAGAATGTTTGTATGGAATAATGGATGAGAAAATAAACATACCCGCAACCACAGTTAATTTTCTAAATTTTTGTCAGAGAAACATGGTCGATGGGAAAAAATATATAATAGCCCACGACACTTGTTGCCTTAAACGGAACAAATTGAAACGCTCTGATGTTGTTTTTAGAAACACGAAACGTTTGTATACCGTTGAGTTTTATAGAACTGAAAACAACAATTTTGTAAAAATGTTTTCAATGCAAAGCGATGCAACATCGACGGTTCCAGGTTGGTTTGATATTACTAATTACAAAATATCGGTAAACGGAACAAAATCTGCAGAGTCTGATGTAAATGATGTTATAGATTCGATTGCGCCGTGGTTGTTTTCTGGTAAAATTTACGAATGTGTACAGTCATATCAGTTTTGCGGGAAAACACCAAAGACAATACAGAAGTCAATAGAAGATGGGGTACCGACGCTTCTAGTAACGTTTACAGATAACACACAATTACATTTAAAACGTGGAATGATTGGCGTAAACGGTCGTTTAGCAGTAAGACTTAATCCTATCATAGAAACGACAGATTTTCCTGGGTGTATAGCTATATGGCAGGGGCGGCTTTGTCTTGCTGGTAGCAGGTCTTTACCGAACGTAGTGTTTATGTCAAAGGTAAATAGTTTTTTTGATTTTACTTTTTTTGAAGACGTTGAATATACTTCTACAGTAATGAAACCAGAAGAAGAGTGGGATAACCCAGACACACCAGAATATGAGACGATAACGAAGAAGGTACAACAGACTGCAGCTGACAGTGCAATACAGTTTGCAATAACGACTGAAGAAAACGAAGAGATAAAAGGGTTGTGTGCTGGTGGACACTTGTTTATTTCAACAACAACAAGTGAATTTATTGTTCCCGCTGGGACAACCGCTCTAAATCTATCTACACAGATAGTATCACGGAATGGCGGAAGCAAGGTTCAGCCGAGATTAGTACAAAATATTATTACCTATGTAGGGCAATCAAAACGGAAGTTGTTTACATTTTCTCCAGAGCAACAGATTGATTTGTTTACTTATGCGAAGCATATTATTGAGGAAGATGTGATACAGTTTGATTATAAATCAGACCCAGACTTTGGTTTGTTTATTACGCTTGCAAACGGGACGGTTCTATATGGTATTGTATCAGAGGGGACATTTGCATGGCAAAAATATAAAACTGATGGTAAAATATTGAGCTGTGCAGTCATTAGAGCAAAAGATGAAGATGCTGTATACATGGCTGTTGAGCGGTATAGTACAATTTATCTTGAAAGACTGAAAACAATAAACTCATACGAGTTTGAGAATAGACCATACCTTGATTGTTATCAGTATCTCTATAGTGCAAGTAATATAGAGACAATTGAGAGAGAAAGCATTCTATTGCCTAACGGAGTAACAGTACGACTTCATTATCAAAGTGCTGATGGAACAGAAGGAGAACTTGATAGAACACTTGAAGCAAACACAAACATTACCATACCGGCAGCACTTAATGTGAGAAAGGTGTATATTGGGTTGCCGTATGTAATGAAAGTTTACACATGGCGTATAGACACAAGTGACACTGAGGGGTTGGCCAAAAATGTTGAGGCAATATATTTTAGGTTATTTAATTCGTCTGGATTTAATATTAGAAAGGATGCTATTGATGTTTTTAGGGTTGACATACCAGATTATGACGGTATTGACACTATTACTTATTCTGGTATAATAAAGTATAACCTTTTATCTCCATGGGATTTGGACAAGAATGTTATGATTGAATCTGCAGATGGTTATCCGGTAAACATTCTTAATATAATGCCTCAGCTTGCTATAGGAGACGTTGTATGAGCCTGGTGTTGTATGGTCTTGCAGCAGGAATTGGGGCGGCATTGAATCTTGCTGGGAAATATCAGGAAAATGTAAAAGCATCAAAAGAGATAGAACGTGCAAGGAAACAATGGGCAAATCAATCACTTATTTCTGATAAACAGTATTTTTTAAGAAAAGCGCAAATGTCAGTACAAATGAAACAACAAACATTGAGTGCTGACGAACAATTAAAAGAACTTGCGTTAGAGGAGTTTCACGAAAAAGGCAAAGCAGCTGCGGCTGCTGGTATGCAAGGTATGGGTGAGGGCACCATTTACAGTAATTTAATGCTTATGTCAAAGTTATTACGTCAACGAGCATCTGTGACAAGGGATATAACATTGGCTGGTCTTGAAGCAACGAAGCTTCAGGGTGAGATTGGGCACTTGCAATGGGAACAGGACCAGCTACAACTTGATGCGATGCGTGATAGAATAAATGAAGCACAAGACGAACTTAACTGGAATCAGAGCATTTGGTCTTACGGTATATCAGCAGTTCAAGGAGCATTATCTGGGCTTGAAACGGCTTCTAATATTGAAGGCATTTACACCAGGTTATTCCCAAAATCAGTTCCTCAGCCTGATTCTTCTGGTGGCAATAACGTTT
>ERZ795046.3848-NODE-3848-length-11493-cov-7.235531_pt1 | contig 11493 bp, 14 predicted proteins | sample MGYA00375130_ERZ795046 | MGnify/ENA primary metagenome ERZ795046 (study PRJEB30175, sample SAMN05720202) | activated sludge metagenome | isolation source: anaerobic digester from wastewater treatment plant | place: Japan | collected 2015-05-15 ...
CATTTGTATTATCCATAAATATTAATTAAAAAATAAAAAGAAATTAGACATTGCAGTATAAATAGCAGTATAAATATAATAATTACTGAAAAATGGCTGTGCCAGATAAGCATAATCCATTGTTTTCAAATCAATAGAACTACTTGCTGGAACACACACAAATGGTTGTCCCTGAAAAGCATAATCCATTTTTAGTAATTCAGTTGCATTAATCATTTTATTTTATTTTGGTTTCTAATTGACCTTTGCTTTAATCTTTTGTAATTCATAGTTTTAAAATTAAGATTGTGAAATTGTTAAATCATCGATAAATCCATTATAGTTTGTGCCACCTCAAGCATATACCATAACCTCAATAACTCCTTTTTCTGTTGGAGTAAAACTTGATAATGAAACTTCCTGTCAGATATTAGCATCAGCAGTTAAATCAGCATAAATATCATTATCTACTCCTGCTATTTGTTTTCCTTTTACAATTAATCTCATTGTTAATTCTGTATTACTTCGCCTCATCCACGCTTTAATACTTACTGCTTTATTTGCTTCTACCGCTACTTTTGCCACACTTAAATCCAAAGGATAGTTAGATGATCTATTGGTAGAAGTCGGACTTAACTGTCAAGCAATACCAGAAGCTGTGTGTCTTACTGCTGTTTGAGAATGAATTGTCCCGCCATCAGTAAATATTCAATGGTTATCTGCTATTTGGTCATGGTTTTGAGAGAAAATACGAGAATTGGCAAAATTTGTAAATCCAGCAACTTCTGTTGCTTCTTGAATTTTAGCATTGAATAAATAATTTACTCCTGTATTATTATAAACTCCTCCTGTACTATTTCCACTTGTTGAAAGAGATTTTATAGTATTATTGTTACTACTGTAGCTATAATCAACTCCATAACCACTATTATTATTAGCATTACTTAGAGTAGTTATAGTATTATTGTTACTACTGTTATAATAAACTCCATAAACACTATTATTATTAACATTACCTAAAGTAGTTATAGTATTATTGTTACTACTGTTATAATAAACTCCACAACTGCTATTATTATTAGCATTACTTAGAGTAGTTATAGTATTATTGTTACTAGAGCCATAATAATAAATTCCATTATGATATCTACAAACATTCAAATAATTAAGAATAGTATAAGATTTGCCATTTAAATAAATTCCATATCCTCATCCATTTAATCCATCAAAAAATGTTTCTCCGTCTTGATTATTATTTGAAGTATTAAATCCACCTTGAAATTCTATCTTGCTTCCTGAAGTTCCACTATCTTGAACTTCCTGAATTGCTGTTGAAGAACTACCTGCCATTGCAGTTTTAATTGTTTCCCTTTTATAAGTTGTTACTGTTTCTGTTGTTCCATAATATCCTCTTCCTTCATTAGCTTTGGAGTTAGTATCATTATCTAACAAAATAGTTGTTCCATTTATATTCTTTATGCAATACCATCCTTCTGTTCCTCCTTGTTCGTTTGAATTTTTAGAAATTAAACTTTGTAAATTAAGCCCATTAGTTGTGCAGGCAATAAAATCATCTATCAAGATATATGAACTCGCTGTTGGAGCAGTACTACCTGTATAAACAGCAATTGATTTAATAGCATTTCCAAGATTGCCGCTTCCTTCTCTTGCTAAAGTCACAGGAATTCATCTTCCTGTTGATGGAATTGCTGGTATCTTAAAAGTATCTATTACTGTTGCCCCAGCAGTATCAGAGCATAAAGCCACATATCAGTTATTAGCCACAATTGCTGCAGAGTTTTTAATTCAAAAAGATAATTTTTGATAAGCACTAAAGTTTATTCCATCATCAGATATCTTATAATATGCTTGTAATTTATTTGTTTGTGGAGAACTATCAAGAGCTAATTTCATACAATAAGAACCTTCTTTAGCATCTGTACTTACTGATATCCTGGTTACAGTTGTATCATTTACACCAGTTCAAACATTTTCGCACATATCCACATTTAAAGTTTGTGCATTTTCCAAAACTACTGTTTTAGATAAATTAGTCCAACTAGCACGACCAATAGAAACAGGTGCTGGACTTTTAGCAATTCTAATAATATCACCAGGTGCAATTCTGGCTGCTGTTGCTCCATTAGTTATTGTTTTCCAAGCATCAGCCCAATTCATACCCCCAAATGGAGTTTCAGTTCCTCCTGTACCACTAGAAGAATAGGTTGAATTCTGTAAATCAAAATGAGTAGCATCTATATTTGTAATGACCCAATCACCATTATATTCTGATACTGAATGTCCTGCAATTGTCACTTTTGCTCCAGTAACTAATCCGTGATTTGCAGCAGTTAAAATTCTAACAAGTCCTGAACCATTATTATCAGAAGAAATAATATTAACTGAAGAGCGAGCAGCATCATTTCCATTTTCATAATCTAAATAAAATATAGCCATAAAATTATTTTTATATATTGTTTAAGTAAGCTAGCAAATCCCATTTAGAATCTGCGCTATTATATTTAAAACCTAAATACATTGTTTTATTAGCACTTGTTGTAGTGGGCAAAGCTAAATCTATTGAAGCTCTATAAATAGCATTCCAACTTAAAGATTGTGCATTGTTATTATCCTTAATTCTAATAATCAATGATTGACCATCAGTAGGAGTTCCTGTTGGAGCAGAAAAAGTAGCACTGACAGCTAAAGCAGTTAATTCATACATATCATAGGAATCAATATTAGGAGTAGGTGTAGCATTAGAAGCTTCAGAATATACTCGTGGTGTTATTCTTTTATTAGTTAAAGTATCTGCCGAACTAATTGTTGGAATAACTACTCCTTCAACAGCTAATACTCCAGCAGCACTTCGTGATAATGTTGTATCAGAATCATGTCCTAATTCTATTGTTTCACAAAACAAAGTTTTTCAAGTATGAGTAGTATCTCCTAAAGATATAGAATTATCTATTCCAGGTAATAAATTAGTATTAATAGCAACATTTACTAAATTATCTAAAGCAGTAGAAGCACCACCACTAACAGTTATATCTGCTCAAGTTAAAACACCATTGCCATTTGTTTGTAAGAATTGGTTAGCATTTCCATCGTTTGTAGGTAGTGTAAGAGTATAAGTTCCAGCAGCATCAGCAGTCTTAATAGTTACTGTTCCACTAGTAATTCCATTAAGTTCAATTGAACCAGTAGCAGTTCCGGCGACACCGACTGTTAGCTTTTGAGTATTCATCAAAGTAGATCCAAGATTACCAGTAACAGAATTAAATGTTAGTCCAGGATTTGTCTTTGGTTGTATACTCCCTGTAGCAGCAGTAGCAAATAAAGGAAAGCAAGAAGTATCTGTCGCCTCATTAGCTACTGTAATATCAGAAACACCAGAAACAGTAGCAGATACTAAAACTCTACCAGTATTCGCATCGCATCTAACATTTCTAATTTCAGGCGTAGCAGAATTAGTTATCGCCAGTAATGTTTTTTGTTGATTTGCATCAATTTTTGCTGATTCATCCATTTTAGGATTTTAATTATTTATTAAACAGAAACTACACTTGCAGAACTGGATACAGGAGTTCAGCAGCAATAATAAGTTATTGTTCCTGCTGTTATTGTACCAGTCCCTATTGTTTGTATAATTGTTTGATTTGTAAGTATTGATAAACTTGGCAATGTTTCTATTTTAGCAGGAGCATTATCAATCCAAATCTCATCAGCGTCAATATCTGTTCCAGTTGTTTGAGCTATTAAACCTGCTGTATTTCCTGCAATACCAACTTCAATTGTTCCGCTTCCAGTTAAATTAACCGAGCAAACTCCAAAAATTCGTAATGCGACTGTTCCTGTAATAGCAAATAAATTAGTAGCACCAATAGCTCCTGTGGTTGCGGCATCATAAGTTATTGTTTTAGAAGCAATTAATCCAAGACCTGTAATAGGTACTTGATTTGCGTCTCTTTGATATACATCTGTTATAGCCATATTTTTATTTATTAAATTTGTTAAATTATTCAACCACTAAATCAACATAGATAGCACCATCATTATTAACCATTATAGGAATAATAGTTTTATCATCTGTTGACAAAGCAAGTCCAACATATTCTTGATTTTCATCTATTTTAATACTTCTCGGTTCTGTAATGGCATCTTCATCTATGATATGGACGAGTAATCTTCCAGTAGTTTCATCAATTATCATATCAGTAGGAGTATCATTTCCGTCATTAGTAATTGTCATTGTTGCGTGTATTTTATTATCGTCTATCATATTGCTACCTTAATTTGTTAAATTCGTTTCAAGCAGCATTAAGTGCTTCTCTATCACTTTTTATCTTTTGTTTCTCTTTTTCAATTTGAATTTTCTGTTCTTGATTAATTCTTGATTGCGATGCAATAACATCTAACTTTATTCTAATCTCGTCTAATTTAGTATTTATTTTTTCTTTTTCTTTTTCTTTTCAATTTTGGAAATCAAGTTTATCTTTTAGCAATTTATCTTGAGCTATTCGTATCATTTCTCAATTTTTTTTTATTTTTTCTTTTTCTTTTTCTAAAAAAGTTTCTAATTTTTTATTTTTTTGATCTATTTTAACCAATTCGTTCTCTTTTTCTTGTATTTTTTTAATTCTTATTTCTAATTCTTTATAAAATCTATTGTAATCATTTAGTTTCTTTTCTGCTTCTTTTTCTTTTGTTTCTGCTTCTTGATACAATTGATTTATTGGAATCATATAACTATCTCTTTCTTTCTTTAATTGCTTTATTGCATTTAATAAATCTTCTATTTGTATATTATATTTGTTAATAGTTTCTTTAAATTCTTCAATAATTTGTTTTTCTTCTTCCTTTTTTTGTTCTTTTCAATCATTAAATCGTTTAATGCTTTCAGATAAAGCACGATCAACCTTATCTTTTTCGAGATTTTCTTTATTTATTGCTCTTTCACGAAGTGCCTGAACTTCTTTTTTAGAGATTAGTTTCATCAATATTTTTTAGACCTTCAAACTCTTCTACCTTTTTAGATTTTCGACCTCTTTTTTTAGATTGTATTTCTTCAACGGTTATTTCTTCTTTATCTTCTTTATCTTCTACATCTTCTGCATCTTTTTCTTTCGTTGATTCTATATCATTAACATTAAGTAATATTGCATCGACAATTTCATCTTGTTGTGTATCACCAACTTCTGAAATAGCTTTATTCATTTCTTCAATAAATTTAGTATCTTTAGCAACTAATGTTCCTCCAAAGATTGTATCTGCTAAATGTTTAGCAAATGTATAAGCAATGCCATCTTCAAAAATACCACTTTCTCCTGGTAAGAATGTATATTCTTTACCATTCCAACTAACCGTAAAATCTTTATTAGTATAATTTGTAAATTTTTTCATTTTATTAAGTTTAATTTATTAACTTACTCCTGCCTTCCAGCAAAAGCTGGAGAGCAGAATAAATCAATAAAGATTTATGAACCTAATGCATCAGTAGCATATGGATAATTGATTTGAACAGTAGCGACAGCGGCATTGGTTGTAGCTTCTCTTGAGATAGCACCAATTAACTGGTCACCAGCTGCTCTACCATCTCCACAAACACCATCAGCACCTTCTCTACCCAATGAAGCATTATCGCCACAGTTAGCAGCAATTTGAGCTCTGGCAACACCTCAAATTTGGTATCAACCATACTTTGAAGTAGAATCAATAGCAGCCATAGCAATTGCAACTGGACCAATAGCATTAGCAGGCAAAAGAGTAGTTGTTCCTGTTTCATCATAATTAACCCAAGAACCAACAACTGTTGAAGCAACACCTTTCAAGTAAATGTATTCGTTGCCAGTGCTATCAAAAGCACGAGTAAGAATAGTTGTCTTTGCAGATGTGTCAACAGTACTTGTATCTGAATCGAATGTTTGAGCGTATCCTGTTAAATTAGCCATAATTAAAAGTTTAATTTTTATTAAGTACGACCTTAGGCAGCTTGAGTAGCAATACCTGTCGAAGCATTGTTTGCGGGACCAATAACGAATACACCAGTTGTTGTAGATACCTTAGTAACATTTGATGTTCCTGGATAGTAAACAATGATGTGTCCGTCTACTAAGTTAGCACCTGCTGCAATAGCTTGAGCTGGATCTGCAACAGCTAAAACAGCATTATTAAATATTGGTCTCATCATAATCATACCTCTTTCAAGGTCTGCAGATGCTGCAGCATAAACCATTCTGTTGTTTACATGTGAAGCTTTTCTTCAGAAGTGAACATCCTCTAAATATGCGTCTCTTGTTACTTTTCCAGATAATACTCTGGTAAGTAACATATTAGCATGAATGATGTCACCGTCTAAAGCATCTGCTAATGAACCGATTGTGCAGTTAAACATCTGAATAGAGTCAGCATTACAAAGGAATTCAGAAGCACCTGTTACATCCAAATCAGTTGATTTGTAGATTTCGCAGTTTCTGTAAACAGAATATTCTCCACCGTCTGCTACACAATAAATACCTTCATCAACTGTGTTGGAGTTAATAAATTTGATATTCATAAATGAATTTCTAATACCAGTGTTTTTCATAGTAGCAATATCAGTAGCAGCAGTTGTAGCACCCAATGATATTTTAACTGCTTGACCATATCTTCTGCCGTCAAAGTCAGCACCAATAAAGTGGACTCTGTTTTTCGACACATCTAACATTTCTGTTAATGTGTGAGTAGCATAACCTGATAAATAAACAACATCATTGTTGTTAGTTATCATTGCGTCGTTTGCCTTAGCAACAGTAGCGAATGCTTTATCAGGAGTTGTTCCTGGATTGTTATCGTTACCATTAGTGGCATCGACATAGTAAGTATTGCCAAAGATATAACCATCATAGCCAATGATTTCACTTGGTAAAATCTTTTGACCATAACGTAATCCTGGAATACTATTGTGTAAATAATCTGCCATATTGTTTCTTTTAATTTCCCGTCCTGAAATTTACCTTTCGGTCTTTCATCCTTGCGGAATACTCGTCAACGGGGAACAATTTTATTAAATTAGACAGTTACAATTCCTGTCAGTTGTCCTTGTCTCTTTGGATTTTGTGATACGTGTTGACCACTGAAGTAAATGTGTGATACAACAGCAGCTTGATTTGAAGGAATAATCCAATCAGTTCAAGTAAAACCTAAACCTTTTACAGAGCTATAATCGTTACCATCAATTGTTGAAGTAAAGTTAACTGGTTTAGCTTTAGCAAAAGGCAATGCGTAGAAATCCAAGAAATTTTCGTTTAAGAAGTACAGCGAACCAGAAGTTGCTTTTTCATCTTTCAAGACGGGAATGCCTTTGAAATCCAAACCAATAAATCCAGTGCCTCCTCTCATACCTTTTACAAAGCCAGTATCTTTATTAATTCTCTCTTGCGGCTGTAAAAGTTTGCTGTATAATGCTCAAACAGTTTCATTACAAACACCAATTGTAGGTGCTTGTGATCCTGATGTAACAGCATTATGCAATGTTTCCATCTTGTCTAATGATAGAGAACCACTTGATGATGTTTTGGTAGCACAAATCGTTGTATAAGTAGCACGAGATTGACCACCATAAGTTCCAACTGAAGTTCCGTCATCGACAATATCTGTAAGACCCAAGAAATTCTTTGTCGCTACAGCATTAGATCCAAAGAATTGTGTTCCTAAATCATCAGCTAATGATTGTGAAGCTCATTGTAATTCAATACCAGCTAATTCAATAACTTTTTGAGCTGTTGCGTTAACTGATAGCTCTGTTAATGGAATTGAAGCTGTTTTATAAACGAATGATGGATCAAATGCTAAATTAATTCTTGTATCTACAGCATTAGTATCTAATAAATCATAACCTGTAAAACCACCACCAGTGTTATTCTTTTGATAGAATATTGGGAATTTTAATTGATCACCAAAAGTCCACTGTTTAGCAGCACCAACAATTCTTGTGAAATACACATTACTGTTTAGAACTGTATCAACAGCTTTAGGCATTAAGTAATCCTGTGTGGTAGTTGTAACTCTTGTTCCGAAAGCCATATTTTGAGTTTAATTGTTTGTTAATAAATTCCTCATCCTTTATTTCTTATACTATCTCAAGTGACAGGCTTTCCTTCTGATGTGGAATTACCTGAAGAAGTAGTAGTATCAGCTAATTCTTTTCTCTTATTTGATTTTTCACTATCTACTTTATTTATTTTCTTATAAATATCATAGGCAGCTTTAATATCGTAGAGATTAGTTTCTGGATCAATACAATGATATTGGTCTAAAATCTTAATAATAGCATTTCTATCAATTTTACCATCTTGTGCTTCTATTTCAGCAAATTGATTTTCGAAGTATTCTTGTGCTTCTTTTTCTTTTTGCTTTAAAAGCATAACTTCTTTTTCTTTCTTTTCAGCTTCAGCTCTTATGGTAGCAAATACTTCTTCTTTAATTTTAGCTTTTTCCTCTGATAAATACTCGTTTCAAGTATGCCATATCTCTGGATTATCACCATATAGTTTTTTAAAGGATTCTGGAATTGGTTCAGTTGGTTGAGTTTTTACTTCTTCCAACTTTTTGAAAACATCTTGTCTCGTTTGTTCGATTTCCTCTTTGAGTTTTTTATTTTCCTCAATGAGTTCTTTAAAACGAGGATGTTTATGGAACGGTATATTTTCTTCCGCAGAAGTATTAGCCTTTTTAGGTTCGCCCTTCTGCGATGGCTCTTTTTCGTTCTCGTTTATTTCAGTTGACGACTCTGAGGAGTTATCGGTCTCCTTTTCGCTTTCTTCGGTTGGTTTTTCTTCAAACGCACTCTCTGGTTCTGTAAATATATCATCGAGTGAGTCTAAATTTTGACCTTCCAATTCAGCGTTCGTCAAAAAATTATCTTCCATTATAATATTTTATTTTTTACTTATTTTTTTAAGTGCTTTGCGTTGAGTTCTATAATCAACACCTTTTATTACGCCTTTGTTTCTGGATGCATAGAATACTTGTTCTGCCTTTTTCTTTCCGTATTGTTTTCTCATTGCACCCATTATTTTAGCACCCTTTTTTGTCATAGGCATATTTACGTTTTATAAGTTTTCAAATTGTGATATTGGAGGCATCATTCCTTGCTGTGCCATTGCACCTTGCATAATTTGTTGGTCGACCTGACTTATGCCTTCAATATTTTCATTTGATAAATTAGTAGTTGCTGCTCCAGCTGGTTGTTCTTGAATTAAAGCCATTGGATTTGATTTTCATAAGATAAGTCGTTGAACCATTTCCTTTGGATTTGGGTAATCAAGAGCAATGTAGAGAGATAATGGATCAATTGCTCCCATACTCCATAAGTCAATTGCTTCATTTCTGCGTAGTAATGGATCTTTTGGTATCATTGATCCTTCCTTAACACTAACGAGTAATTTTGTATTTCAGAGCTCTGTATTAATAATGGTTGAGAATTCTATTTGATTATCAATACCCATTACATTTGAATAGTGTTCTTGATCGTAATATACATACATCATTTGCACAACTCAATTGAAAATAGAATCAGTCATTTGCTCTATGTATTCAGCAATTAATGAACCTCTATCAGCATCTTGTCCTCTTACAATAAGTTTACCCCTTACTGTTTTTTCTTCTCTAATTCCTTGTGGATTTGATCCTGAAACTCCAAATATACCTCTTAATTCGCTTCTGCTATCAACAAGCTCTTGGTAGGCTTGTGGTGGTAATGGAGATGACATTTCTTTCTTATAAGCTGTATTAATATCTCCACTTGGTACAAATAATGTTCCTCCTTGATTAATTGTATCTGCTACTTCAGCCGCTTGTTCTTTGGTAAAAGCATCACCTGATACAACATACCCGCCATTAATACTATCAATATTCTTATCAATTTGTCGTTTTCTTTTGTTTATACTATCTTGTAAAGCTAAAACTTGTTTAATAATACCTGTATCGTCAAATGGATGATTTTGTAAGTTAAATACAGAAAGGAATACATAAGGTTTCTTTCTAATTTCAAAATGGTTTTTTCCTATTACTTTTTTAGTTATTGGATTTCCGAATTCATCAAATGTTTCTTGAATTGTATCATAATTCCAATGAGGATTTTTTATCTTTCCTAATACTTCATCTTTTAATGTTCAAAAAACATAATCATCAGTCCATCATTCAATATACTTAATTTTAGTAGCCATTTTCCCTTTACATTCATCATTTATAAATCTTTTTTTATTGGGATATCTTTTTATTAAGTTAGCGGCAGTATCTTCTCTATATTCGCCAATGTAATCTCCAAGATATTCAGTATCATCAATATAACTATCAGCATCTAATATTAAGTTCTCTGGTTTGATAGGAATACATACAATATCATTCTTTTCCATACTTCAACCAATCTTAATACAACCAACAAAATATAATGCTCAAAAACGGACTGCTTTTTTAATCTTTAAGTTTAATCTTTCTTTATCAGCTCAATAAGATAATTGTTTTCTTACTTTGTTAGCAACACCTGTCATTTCTCCCCCAACTGATGAAACTAATGGTTCTGGTTTTTGTTTTGTAATAATTGGAAGAAATGTTTCTAAACTTTCAAATATGATATTGTCAATCAAAGGATGTTCACTATCATCAGTATCAAATGAATACTGTTTACCAAGCCAATAGTTCTCATTATCTTTCATTCTTGCTTTCAGATCACCAGCTACTTTTTCTCAATTCTTCATTCATTGATTTTTTAAATCAATCAATTCTTCATCTTTCATTTCGAGTTTAAGTTCTGGTAATAAATCAGAAACAACACCTTCATCTCCTGTTGGCGTATCTTCTTTCCACTTATTTATGTCTTTACCCAATCCAGCAACTTGTTGAATAATACTTTTTATTCCCATAGTTTTTATTTATAAAAAGGCGATCAAAATATATTTTGTAATCGCCTTTGGTTAAGGTTAGATTTTTTATATATTAATAATTATATAGATTTTTAATTTTTTGTCAAGCACTTTATTTCTTTTTTAGACTTTCTTCTTTATTTTTAGTTTCATCTATTGGAACTATTTTGAATACTGGTATAATTCCTTGTTCTGTGATTTGTAATGTAGGAACTAAATCAAGCTTAAACTTAATACATACTGTTTTAATGTCAGCAGCGAAATCATCTATTTTTTGTTTTTCTTCAGGAGTTAATGAATTTTGATCCATAATATTTTGTTTTTATTTATAATAAATTTTATTTTCTAAAATTGCGACCTTTTTATCTATTGCATTTATTTTTTCTTCTATCTCTTTCTGCCCTCTCTCTAAATTATCTAACCTTCTATTTACATCCTCTAAGTGATTAAATTCTAATGAATCTAATCTATCAGATAAACTTTGGTTATTTATTCCATTCTTTTTAGCAATGAAATAAGTAATAAGAGGTTTAAGCAGACATAAAACTATGAGAGCCATAACCCCAGCTCAACTTATATCTTTTAGTATTGTAAGTGTTTGGATATCCAT
>ERZ795046.3851-NODE-3851-length-11485-cov-8.847157_pt1 | contig 11485 bp, 12 predicted proteins | sample MGYA00375130_ERZ795046 | MGnify/ENA primary metagenome ERZ795046 (study PRJEB30175, sample SAMN05720202) | activated sludge metagenome | isolation source: anaerobic digester from wastewater treatment plant | place: Japan | collected 2015-05-15 ...
CTTGCTAAAGGATTATTAATTAAATTTTAAAAGGATAATGTTCATATGCAAATTTAGTTTAATTTTATAACTTTCTTGGAAGCTTTTAAATCTATAATTTATCCGATTGATAGCTAATCACTTTAAGATCTCATGGAATTTCTGCCACAACTCAAGCATGAAAATAATAGCTTTAATCGTTTTCTTATGTCTCTTATATAACTAAATTTTATATTTTGTAGTTATTATTTTCGGAGTGACATTTCATGGCTTTTCTTATGCCACTCATATAACTAAACAATCTATTTCTTTAACAATCATAATTTTTCTTTACCAAATATAATTTTGGATAAATTATATTTGGAGGAATTAAAATTTAAAATTAAGGGTTATAGAACGGTCTTTCTCGTTCCAGATAACTTCTGCACCGAGTGGCTCTGTAATAAATCTTAAAGGCACAAGAGTTCTTCCATTCTCAATAAAAGGTTCTGCATCAATTTGATGTTCCTTTCCATTTATCTTAACAATCTTTTTTCCAATCCAGAGCTCAATAGTTGTTCCACCTTTTTTGTAAGTTATTTTCTTTTCAGTTGGCTCCCAAAAAACTTCTGCTCCGATTGTTTCCGATAAAAATCTTAAAGGCACAAAAGTTCTGTTATTATAAATTTTTGGTGGTACATCTAATTCATATGGCCATTCTTTCGAATTAATAAATACAATTTTGGAGTCAACTTTTAATTCCATCTTTAGGAAATTGGTCAGATAATTAACAGTTAATTTTAATTCTTGCAAGTTACCATCAGTATCATATGCCCTTATGTCTATAATACTATTGCCAACAGGTACTCCAACGGTTGTTTTGAAATACCCATCTGAGTCTAAATTTGCAATTTTCCCTTTAATGAGTAATTTTGCTTTCGGGTCTGCTCTCCCTGATAAATCAAATATTGCATCATATACAGTTGTATTATCTTTTAAATTAACGGTTATTGGTAATGGTTCTGGTATTATGCTTACTTCCTGAGAATAATCACTTTCATTATTATCTTGGTCAATGCTTTTAATAGAGTAATAATACCTTACTTTGTTTCTAACGTTTTCGTCTATATATGAAGTTACATTTGCGGGAAATTCACTAATTAATTGGTACTCATCTTTCGAAACATATGACCTAAAAAGTTTGTATAGTTTTACGTTTTCTACACTTGACCACTTTAAAACTACTCTTTTATCGCTCGCTGCAATGCTTAAAATCTCAGGAGCTTTAGGTTTTACTGTTTCGCTTCTTTGTATTTCTACATTAACTGAAATTTCTAATGGTTTTGAGCTCATTAAATCTCCTGAATGAACAATATAAATATAGCCTGAATAAAATCCTTGAGTAACTTTAGAAGCATCTATATCTAAATTTAAGTCGATAAAACTATTTCCTCTTATTACACCATTTGTTGGATTAAAATTTAACCATATAGGATCCCATAATTCGGTCGGTTTTACTGTTACCTGTCCCGAATTTGCGCTCTCATTGCCATAAGTGTCGTAAGCTCTCACAATGTAGCTATATTCATTACCATTCTCTAATTTTTTATCCTGATAATTGTTCACTATGCCAAGTTTTTCAATAAAGGAAAAATCTACTTCATAAAGCCCTTTTCTGTATATATTGTAACCCGAAAGATCCGGCTCATAACTTGAAACTCTCCAAAATAGTGTAGCGCATTTATCACCTGGATATCCTCTAAGACCTTCAGGAGACATTGGTGGAACTACATTTTCCCACTCTCTACCATAAGCAATTAATGCCCCAGTATTATCAGTTGTATAAATGAAACCCTGCGCTAAGACAATTTCTGAGTATATTGGAAATCCAAAATTGGCTTCCCAAACTTTTTCTCCGCTTACGATATTTAATCCATAGACTATTCCATTATTGCATCCGATATAGGCTATATTTTGAGCAATTGTTGGAGATACATGCATAGGGGAATTTGTCTTAAATTTCCAGATAAGATTTCCTGTAAATCTATTTAATGTGTAAATTGTTCCATCTGCTGATCCAATTATAAAGTAATCTTTATATACTGATTGAGAGGAGGTTATTGTTTCCTCTATGTCATAATTCCAGACTTTTTCGCCATTCTGATCGAAGCAAATTATACTGGAATAACTTTCTTTCTCCTGAATGTAGCAGGTTGTATAAGTAAAATCATTATAAAGTGTAGGAGTACCGACGATTATACCAGATAGTTTAACATTATAAAGAATTTCACCGTTTGTTCCATTAAAACATGTCATAACATTATTTTTAGATATTGCAATTATTCTATTTTTTGAACCTCCAACTGTAATATAACTACCTTCTTTGCTCCAAATGATGCTTCCATTGGAGATTTTTAAAGCAGTTATACTTTCTCCTGTAGCAAAGAAAACTGTGTCTTCACTTAAGACAACAGGACATTGTTCTATACTACCTGTATTGTATTTCCACAGGAATAATTTAGAACTTCTATCGAACGCAACTAATTCGTCTTTACTAACAACAATTAGATATCTTCCCATGATATTAAGTGAGAATATTGGTGAGCTAAAAGTGAACCTTTCTTTGAAGACTCCCGTTCTGCTTTCGATTAAGTATACGCATCCGTCTTCGCAGGGTATATATAAATTTCTTCCTGCTACAACTGGAGAATGAAAAATTTTTTGAGATGTGTATTTCCATTTATAAGAAAAAGGAGGGATGGCGGATTCAATTTCATTGTATCCGGAGCGCATATAATTCTGTTTTGATGTAAGCCAGTAAGATCCTGTTTCTTCTCCACCGTTTGACAGTAATTTGACTGGTTTGTCAGCTGAACCTGCTTTAAAAACTGAGAAATAGATATCAGAAGATGTTGTATTCGTAATTTTTACTGTTTTAGATGACTTTTCTCCCTCTTTTAATACAAAAGAGAACTGATTCTCACTAAGAACTAATTTTTCTTCCGCAAAAGACTGATAAAAATTTAGTGTTATGATAGATAGAAGTAATATAATACATAAAAAGAATTCAACAAAACCTTTTAATCTTTCTTTTTTTCTTTTTCCAGCCATTTTATTTTGGTCTCTAAATATGTAATAAAGCCAAAAATTATTAAGAATACTCCAGCTGAAACCATAAATAATCTCTGGTTGTTTGACAGCTCTGCTCTAAAACCAATAAAAATTGTTATAAGAAGTACTAATATTAAGATAAATGAAATTAAGGATAAATTTTTAATTTCCTTCATATTTCAATTTCTCCTTTTCTTGTCATTAATTATTATTTTATCAATAAGTTTATCGTAGATTGCTATATTGCGCTTATTGCGCCCACTTAATTTATCTTCAAGGTAAATTATTAAACCTAAAAAGCCAACTAATAAAATTAAGCATATGCACAAAATTATAAAAATAATCAAAGTCTGAATTCTAAAATAAACAAACAAATATTTGGCACTATCAATTGCAAAATTTAAGACGATTATTGCTAATAAAAGAAGTAATACAAATAACCAGTTACTATTTCTGCTTAGCCAGTTCGTATTTTTTTCTTTCATTTTCATATACCCTTTTCTGGAAAAATCTTCCAACTAATATTACTAACACATATGCAAGAATAAGGTATGGAACATCTTTTTTGAGGAGTGCAGTGTCCGATATAAGAAGGCTTCTATACGATAATATTCCAAATAATGCAACTCCTAAAACTCCGAGGGCGATCCATAGGGGTCTTTTTCTTGCCTCTTTGTATGGGTTTGTTTCAATCCATGGCATCAGTGCAACAAATATTATAAAGCCTACATTGAAAAGTATGCCTAATAAAAGAGGTAAGATTTTTAGGAAATAGTATGTAAAGAGAAAATACCAATCAGGCAAAATATGTTCTGGAGGGCTTTCTGGAGTTGCTGGTGCTTCAGATGTTGCCGGGAAAAATTGTCCAAGTGCTAAAATTATTATAACAAATATAATTATGGAAAGAACAGGAATATTAATCCTCTTTTTTCTCGTGAAGTAATAATAAGCTTCAACGAAAAGGACTATAGCTAATGGTAGAATATAATGTAATGCATAAAATCTTGTTAAGGTATTTTGGTTTAATGCTGTTCCACCTCTTGCAATAAAGGATAGCAATGATCCTATTCGTAAGTTCCCAATTAAGGGCATATCATCAATTGCAAGAGGAAAAGCTGTTCCAATTGTTGATGCCCAGTAGGCTCTTTGATCCATCGGTAAAACATAACCACTAAAACCAAACATAGTTGAAATCAGTAAAAAAACAATTGCTATGATCCATGAGAGCTCGTTAGGTTTTTTGAATTCTCCTGTAAAGTAGAACCTAAAAACTCTCAGCATTGCGAGAATTATAATTGCATCAGCAAGGTATCTGTGTAAATTTCTGAGCCAAAAACCAATTGGAAAGCCAAAAAGCTTTAGTTCAGTTGTTATGTATTCAACACTTTTATATGCACCTTCAAAGGTTGGAATATAGTAAATTGCAAGTATTCCGCCTATCAATATTTGTATGATTAATGAAATGTAAAGGATTGAGCCCATATAATATGCAGGATTTCTTTTATGAGCTTTTATGAGCTTTTCATCGAATAAATCTACTCTTCGCCATCTATCTTTAAACCAAAATGCAATTTTGTACCAAATACTTTTCTTTTCAGCCATTGTATTCCTCCATATCAAAATTCCTTTGGAAGTTGCTTTAATTCACTTAGAGTAAAAATTGGACCATCAATGCAGACATATTTGCTACCTATATTACAGTGTCCGCATTTTCCCATTCCGCATTTCATTCTATTTTCTAATGCAATAAATACTTCTTGCTGGGGAAAATTTAATTTTTCAATTGTTTTGATTGTTGTGTTTATCATAGGTGGTGGACCACAAATGATAAGTTTGGTCTCCTTAAATTCTTTATCGTTATTAAATAATATTTCGCTCCTATCCGCAAAGTTTGGATCGAGGAAAGATGTTACAAAGCCTACATTGCCTTTCCAGTCTTTCTCAGGTTTATCGATTGAAATCTTAACAATTGTATTTGCTTTTAGTCTCCACTGCTTGAGTTCATCTTTATAAATAAGGTCTTTTGAAGATCTTGCTCCATAAAGAAGTTCAAGCTTTCCAAAGGATTCAACATTATCAAAGAAATAGCTTGCTACTGCTCTTAGTGGTGCAAGCCCGATTCCTCCACCGAGGAGTATTAAATTTTTACCCTTAAAACTACTCATTGGGAACCCATTTCCAAATGGACCTCTAATTCCAATAATTGAACCAGCTTTTAGTGAATGCAATTTTTCAGTTACTGTTCCCACATTAGCAACACAGAATAAAAGAGTGTTATTATTTATAAACACATCAGATATAGATATTGGAGCCTCGCCTTGACCAAAAACGGAAATCTCAAAGAATTGTCCCGGCATTATTTCAGAACCATTAATTTCCTTGGGCAATTTAACAAGGAAACTTTTGATATTTGTTCCTTGCTCTTTTATCTCTACTATTTCTGAGGGTAATGGAATGTATAAGTTATTTGTCTTCATTCAGAGCCTCCTCAAAATCTTTAACTATACTTCTTGTGTTAATTCCAACAGGGCAAACCGCAATACATCTTCCACAGCCAACACATGACCATAAATTAAATTGTTTAACTGTGTAATTAAATTTATGCATTATTCTCTGCCTTAATCTATCCACCTTTCTTCCCCTTGGATTATGTCCTGAGGCGTGAAGGGAGAAATTATAGAATGAGCAGGAATCCCACGTTCTATACCTAATCCCAGTGTCCTTTTCTAAAAAACTATCATTAACATCAAAGCAAGTACAAGTTGGACAATCAAATGTGCATGCTCCGCATACAATGCAGGCATCACTATATTTCTTCCATGTATCTTCACTTGTATATGCTTTTTCGAGGTTTTCCCTCACTTTCTTTAGATTAAATTCTTCCAAAAGCAGTGAGCGAGTATTCTTATCAATTTTTTCTTTTAAAGAATTATCTTCTTGTACTGATTCTGTTAAGATACTTTTAAGTTTTTCTTTTATAAGGTTCCCCTTTTCTGAGATGAATTCGGTTAGGAAAAATGAACCACCATTCGTAAGGAATATATCAGCCCCATTACTTGAAGCAGGAGATATATCCATAGAGGTGCAAAAACATTTGTTTGATGGATATTCACACGCAATTCCAATTATAAGAGTGTTCTCTCTTTTCTGAGAGTAGTAGTTATCCAATAAATTATTTTTAAAGAAAGTATCTGAATAGTTTATAGCTGTCAAATCACACGGTCTTAATGCAAAAAGAACCTGTTTTTCGGTAGTATCCTTAACATTTATTTCTATAGTATTTTCCTTACAGGAAAAATTGAAGAGATTATCTTTCTGGGGGAAAAGGAATTCTTTAGGCGGTTTTAAGGGAAGAGTTTTTTCTAATTTCAAGTCATTTATATTTGTTATCTCTTTAAAAATGCTTCTATCTTCTTCATCTACTCCTGGTCCTATTATTTTTTGATAATCTTCCTTCAATAATTCTAAAAAACTTTTAAGTTCACTTTTTGCAAGTCTATATTGTTCCATTCTAACCTCCTAAACGAGATCCTCTCCAAGCCTGTAACTTAGGAGAGGCTGTCTTGCACTATCTGTGCTTCCTGGCGTGAATCCAAATTCAGTTGAAATTATTTCATTAATGTACTTGTAGAATATATTTAGCTTTATACCCTGAGGACAAACTCTTTCACATTCACCGCAGCCTGTGCAATTAGGGAACACATGATAAAATCTAATAAGGTGAAATAATACATTTTCAGTTAAACTCACATCTTTTTCTAAAAGTTCAACAGGTAATTTAGGTTTGTCGAACACACATCTATCTGAACAGAAACATGCAGGACAAATATTCCTGCAGGCATTGCATCTTATACATTTAGAAATTTCGTTCTCAACAATTTGTTTTAGTTCTTTTTTGTCTTTTAGTGTTTGAATAATTAATTTATGAGGTTTACTCCTCTTAATTATTCTTTCTTTAAAACTTTTTTCATTACCGACGAAGTAATAGTTGTAAAAGTAAGGTAAACCACAGTTTCCTTCAAGACATTTATCTAAAAGGACTGAATTTAAATTAATTTTGCCAGTTTCTCCATTAAGTTTTGTGAAATTTACATACTCTTCGTTTGCATCAACCTGCCTTAATTCACCAGTCAATCTTGATAATTTCTTTAAATCAATTACTCCATCGCACTCATACACTACAAGGACTATTCTCTCTTTATCAATCTGTTCATCTGAAATCATCTGGATAATACTTTTTGCATCACAAGGTTTAGCTGTAATTATTATTCTTCCGTTATTTTTAGCTAAACCTATTTCTCCCTGTTCAAATTTTGAAAGATAGACCGATAAGTTATTCACATTGAAATTATCAATAGTTAGAAAGTCTATATCGTTTTTATTTCTTATGAAAAGAGGAGTTTTTATTTCTGGGGTTCCAGAGTTTCTATAACTTATTATTGTATCTCCATTCTTGAATATATCTTTTAAAAGAATTTTAACATTCTCCTCGATTTTATTAATCATACTTTTTCAACTCCTTCTTTATCTTTTATCGCTGTTACTTCATTCATAAATTTATCTATCTCTTTAAGGACTGGTTCAATTTCATTGATTTTATGCCACATGACCTGTAATTTTTCTTCATTTAACCCAAAACCAGAAAGAATTTTTTTTGCTAAGAACAATCTTCTTTCAGAAATAAGGCTTCCTTCTCTATAAATACAGTCAGCAGGAGTACAACCAAGAATTAATACTCCGTTTGCCCCCTTATTTATTAGCTTTAATGCATATTCAGGATTAAATCTACCGCTACAACCTATATCAACTACACGGATATTTGGATATTTATTATTTATTTTTTCAATTAATCTTTTTCTTTCTTTAGCTCTACATAAAAAAAGATACACTAAATTTTTTCCAGCCATAATTTGTTTACCCCCTCCAATAGCGTGCTATCAAGTAAGCCTTCTAATTGAATTGCTGCTGACCTACATGCTCCCACACAGATGCCACATCCCTGACATTTTGGGTCTAAAACTTTAGCGATTTTTCGCTGTACTCCATTTACTGCAGTATCTATTTCAATTATTGCCTTCTTAGGACAGACATCTGCACAGTAGAAGCAACCCACACATCTCCTCTCATCAACTTTTGCAACCTCTTTCTTCTTTTTTGGAAAATATGGTAACAGAGCAAGAAAGACTAAAAATACAATAAAAATAATCATAACCAGAATCTGTGTCGGGACTTCTGGAAATAGTTTTTCGAATAGAAATGTTGCTTTATCCATTTCAAAAGTTTTTACCGATATTGGGAAAAGTCCAGAAATAAAGCTTAATAACCCCAATGTTATTAGTGTTAGAGAAAGTGGTGGTAGAATTCTTGGTCTTGCGATTCGAGAGAAGTGAATTATTAAAAAAACAAATATTGATGCTGGAAAAAGTAAGTGTAAGCCAAAATTTAAAAGAATCAGAGATTGAAAGTCCTTTCTTCCAATTTCAAAAAAATCTGCAATTTTATAAAGAATCGATTGAGCACCAAGGTCAAAAGAAGCTAAAAATCCAGAGCAAATTATAGCAACTGTTACAAATAAAAGCACTATCCCACTAATCCAGCCAACATTATAAGGTTTTGAGACTTTGCCGGTTATAAACATTCTTATTAAATGAAGAACACAGAGTATAAGCATACCATACGCAGAATACCTGTGAATTGTCCTTACATATAAGCCGTATGGGACTTGAGTAGAAATAAATTTTAAAGAAGTGTAACTTTCTGCAACAGTTGGAATGAAATACATTAGTAAAAATACTCCAGTAAATAATTGAATTACGAAGAATAGAAATGTCAAACCACCAAAGTAGTAAGAAGGATTTAATAAATATTCTACTTTCTTATCTTGAATTTCTTTCATTTTATGTACCACCACCTATATCAGTTAAATATATTGTATCGTCTTTAATTTCGATACCAAAAGGGGTTAAACCTTTTGGAGGAGGTCCGCCTGTTACTGCACCAGTTCCAGGGTCAAATGAGCCTTCATGACAATTACACCAGAGACGCTGGTTCTCTGGTTTCTCGTTGATCCACCTAACTGTACAGTTAAGATGAGGACATACTGCACTGTAAGCTTTAAATTCGCCCTTCCAGTTAACAAGTATTCCGTAGATGCTTTGTTTTGCCTGCCTTGGACCTGTCGAAGGTAAACTTAATAGAACTGAAAAAGATTTGCCATCTCCTTCTTTGATATCATCTGTTTTTGCTATTTCTATGGGTTCAAATTCAGTTGTAAAAACATATCCAGTGAATTTGTATGGAGTAGCATCTGGAGAGAACAACCTCAATATAGGAGATAGTGATGTGCTAATAAATAGTAAAAAGATTAAGATAAGAATAGCTGTCAAAACCCCACTTCTTGGAATCCTGCTCATAAACTAAACCTCCAATTACACAACAGTTAATAACAGTTTAATTTACTATAATATTCTATGTTATCTTTTTCAAGTTTTTTAATAATTTAATTCAAGATCATAATGAAAAGAGTATGGAAAAACCTTAAGTCTTTGTAAATTTTTTCCTTTAATAACCTTTTGTCTTATCGTAATCCACTAAAAGTACATTTCCTTTTGGGTCTGTTGAGTAATCTATTGTTAGGTTCTGTATTTGGTTCTGCTTCCTTGTAGCTTTATCAATACCTATTATGACCTGTATTAATTAAACATAAACGGTTCTATAGCATTATTTTCTTTTGAGGTATCAAGTTTATCTTGAAATTCATCATCTAATAGTTCTTCAAATGTTTGTATTCCAAAAAATGAAAAGATTCGCCAAAAACTATTTTTAGGAATGGAATTATTAAAATTGTAATCTGGGTCAAGCTATACCTGAAAATCATTGTCTATCACTACATTAAATTTATATTCTTTTTCTCCCAAACCAAAATTTACTTCTGTGAGGAAGAGAGGAATTGTTGCATATTCGTTTAATTTTTTATTTTTATTAGAAGCATTATCAGAAAAAAGGAAACAATATACTCTATTTATTCCAACCAAAGTGTTTGGTTTAAACCGAAAAGCTGGTCGGAAATTACCGAAATTGTGGTCGGATATTTCCGCTGTCTTGGTCGAAATTATCCGAAATATGCATTTTTCATTCAGCAGTATTAAGAACTTCATTTATTCTCATCATAAGAAAAGTTGAAATAATTACTAATAATTTTATTAGACCATATAAAACTCCACCTATTTTGAGAATAAGCATAGTAATTGTTTCTAATGAAAAACCTTCTAAATATTCCAAAGGTATATAAATCTCTAAAAGAGAAATAATTTCTGGAATTATGCCAAGGATCAAAAAAGTTAAAGAACAAATTCTTATAAGTTTGTAAACAATAGAAAAATTATTATATTCTACTGAACATTTTTTGGAGAAATTTGTATCTAATAATCTCCACCAGCCGATAACTAAAATATTCCTAATGAAAAAGAAAGTAAATATTGAATTTCTTTTTACAATTTCATAATTTATGTTCGGAAATATTATAAGAATAACGAAAAAAGATATTGTAAAAAGGATATAGTATATATAAACCTTTTCAGTATCTGCAAATATTAACATAGATAATTTTAATAAAAGATAACAAAACATAAAAGTTAATGGAGAAAATACAAATAGGTTTAATTTAAGTAAGAATAAAATTATTTCTATAGCAATAATAGCAATAAGAAAATATAATATATTGTATTTGCTTTTAAGAAAGAATTGGTAGAAAATATTAATCCATCTCCACTATATATTGTTTACATATATCATAACAATCACCTATTACCTATTGCGTTTAGTAGTTTTTCACAATAATAGCCATCACTTAACCAAGAATCTTCTTTAAGCATTTCATTTCAACTCTTTGAAAATTAAAAGCATCACTCATAAAGATATTCTGTTTTAGAGAGGAGCTAAATCTGTTCTCTCTCTGCTTGTGGAAGGAAGAAACAAAACTAAAGTTGCACTTAGACATTTAAATTAATACTTTCTTTCCACAAAAATTTTCAAAACACTGAATTATAAAATAGAATGAACTTTATAAAAGTCAAGGAAAAAGAGTGAAAAAAAGTAAGAAAAAATAAAGAAATATGCATTAAAAAAAGAAAAAACGATAAAAGAAAATAAATCCTCCATATGTATAAGTGGGCTAACAAGAAGTATTTTGTCACTCCTAAAGACAAAAGAATATTAAAAAGCACTGTCATCCTCGATAAAAGATTTCGAGGATGTCAGTGGGTGTGCTTTCGTGGATAACAGAGACTGTGGATTCTCAGTCAAGCTGAGAATGACAAAAAAAGACAAAAAAAAGAAGAATGGATTCCCGATAGAAGATTTCGGGAATGACAACCTCGATCTTCCTGAGAGAGCGTATTTATATTTTTGCTTCGTG
>ERZ795046.3856-NODE-3856-length-11478-cov-6.249322_pt1 | contig 11478 bp, 16 predicted proteins | sample MGYA00375130_ERZ795046 | MGnify/ENA primary metagenome ERZ795046 (study PRJEB30175, sample SAMN05720202) | activated sludge metagenome | isolation source: anaerobic digester from wastewater treatment plant | place: Japan | collected 2015-05-15 ...
TAGGTTAGAAGCATACAGAGCATTGGGATTTACTGATGAAGCAAAGAGAGATGAAGATGAAGATATTAGGTTAGAAGCATACAGAGCATTGGGATTTACTGATGAAGCAAAGAGAGATGAATATTATCTTATTAGGTTAGAAGCATACAGAGCGCTTGGATATACTGATGAAGCAAAGAGAGATGAATATTATCTTATTAGGTTAGAAGCATACAGAGCATGGGATTTACAGAGGAAGCAAAGAAAGATGAAAATGAAGATATTAGAGAAGAAGCAGAGATGTATTTTAAGATAAAAGATAAACTAAATTATTAAAAATTAAAATAAAAACTATGGAAATATTATTTATAACATTATTTCAAATTGCTATTTATATATTAATTATGTTTTGGTGCTATAAGTTAGCAGAAAAAAAAGGAAGAAGCAAAAAACTTGCTTTATTATTTGGACAAGCATTTATTATAAATCCTTATTATTTATTAAAAAATAAAAAAATAAAAAAATGAAGCTTCTTTTTTTAAAACATAAAACAATTAAGCCGTATGAGAATGAATTGAATGAAGAATATAGATATTTTAGAAAATGGCTTGAAAAATTGGGAATTCTTTATGTTATAGATTATAAAGATTTTGATGATGAATTGGAATATCAGGAATATAATAACAATAATAGCAACATAAACTCTTTATATGCTTTATCACAAAATTTTATGAAAAAGATGAGTGGGAAATACGAAACTCCTGGTGAATATCACATTATATATTTTTTACACGCTCCCACTCACTCTGAATCTAATAAAGCATTTACAACTCATTACTGGAATGATTTTAATGGAAGCGTTTGCGTTGATATGCCTATAAGCGAAGAATTTGCTAAAAGGCCTGATAATTGGGTTTGGAGGGCTTTTGCTCACGAAACAATACACGCATTTTTTGGAATTTTAAGAAATGCCTGGAAAATAAATATTACTGATTATCTGGACCAGGCTTGTATGGAGTATAAAAAATCAAATCCGAAAGCAACAGAAGAGGAAATGACATTGATATGCGAGAATGTTTATCATAACTCAATTGAACCTTATAAAGACAAGTTATTTGCTGATTTGCCGATAAAAGGAATAGCAACAACAATGATAGCGATAATTGGAATTTTAAACAGCATTGTAGAGATTTTAAAAAAGAAATTAGAGGCTTCTAAAATACAAAATAGAGAAGATGTAATAAATAGATTAGCAAAAACGATAGCAAAACAAGAAGGATTTTATGTTAAAGGAAGTTTAGCGAAGAGAAATAATAATCCTGGAAATTTAGTTTATGTCGGGCAGAAAAATGCGGTATTAGGGGAAAAAGGATTTGCTAAATTTATGACAGAAGAAGATGGGTGGAATGCTTTATATTCTCAATTAAATTATATTTGGGACGGAAAGAGCAAGTATTACACAACAGATATGACTATTAGCGAATTTGTTGATGTTTGGGCTTCAACATCTCCTTTAAACGAAAGGAAAGCGTATGCTAACGCAATAGCGAATGAATTTAACACAAGCATAAATACTAAATTAAAAGATTTATAAATAAAAATAAAACTATGAAAAAAGAATTAAAAATTAAAAAGGAAGATTTAACAAAAGGAATGATTTTAGAAATATTTAATATGGAGATTGAAAATTTAAAAGCGTTAAGAGATTTAGTTGTAAGGCTAATAAACGATAGAAAATTTTTAGAGGATATTTTAAAAGATTATAAAGAAAAATAATAATATGAAAAAGAAAAAAAACATTTTAAAAAATACAAACAACACAATGGAGGTAATAGAAATTAAAAAAGAAAATATTATTAGTTGTAATAAAAATGTTATTTCTTTAAAAGATATTGTTGAAAAATATGATGTAGATTCAGTAGATTTAATAATATCTATTGAAAATGGAAATGGGAAAATAATATTTACTAAAACTTTTCATTTTGAGTTTTAAATGATTAAAAAATAAATTATTTAAAACTATAAATTAACATAAAACTATGGACGAAAATTTTAATAAAGATGAATTTATTAAAAAATATAATAAAAAAATAATAGAAAATCTTTTTAATTCAAAAGCGGGAGAAGAAATTAAAAACAGATGGAAGGAAGAATATAAAGACAAAATAAACGAAATACTATTAGAGAAAATAACTCCATCGGAAAAAATTAAAAAGATAAACGAATTATTTAAATGAAAAAAGAATTTATTAAAGTTGGTGTAAATAATTATGTAAGATGTCCAAAGTGTAAGAGAGTAAGGAATATAGATGATGCGCCAGAATGTCCTGTTTGTAAATATAGGAACGAAAGAAAAAAATATAGATTGATATTCTCAAAATATGACAAATAAAACTAATTATGATATAATAAAATAATAGGAAAATAAAGGATAAATGAGATATTCAGAAGAAAGACAACAAGAACACATAAGAAGAATTAGAAGAGTGTTGGTGATGAAACCTAACGCAAGTATTTTAGATATACAAAAAGAGTTAGAAAAAAGCAAAGTTCCTATTCATTTAAACAAAGATTATATAAATAGATTATTAAGAAAAATAAGAAAAGAAAGAATAAAAAGAATGGATTATTATACGATAAATAAAGTATTAGCGGAATTTCAGGACGAAATAGAAGAATTAAAAAGAAGATTATGGATTATTATAAAAGATAAAGACTCATCTAAAAAAGATAAAATATTGGCTATAAAAGAATTAAGAACAAGTAGTAATGATTTATTTGATAAAATGTTTGATGCTGGAATATTTGAAAGAAAATTAGGACAATTAGAAATAGAAAACTCTCTTTCAGAAGAAGAAAGAGATTTGATTAAAAAAGTTTTAGATATAGAATATAATAAAAATGATGACAATAAAGACAATAAAGAAGAAAACAATGAATTGAAAGAAAATAAAGATGGAACAAATAATAAATGACATAGAAAATAAAATAAGCAACAACCAAGAATTTAGAAGGGCGTTAGCAAGAAGCAATTTATTGTGGTTTTCAAGAATTTATTTTGGCAATTATTTTTTTTACAAAACCGCTGATTTTCAAAAAGAAATTTATAAAGAATTAGAAGACGATAATAATAAATTTCTTGAAATAATATCTTTTAGAGGAAGCGGAAAGACAACAATTTCAATGTTATTTTATCCTATATGGGCAATGATTACAGGCAAAGCCCATTTTATTGTTTTAATATCAGATACATTTTCGCAAATAAAAGAACACATTTACAACATAAAAACAGAATTGGAAAACAATTCTTTATTAAAAAAAGATTTTGGACCTTTTAATATTTTAGAAAACGCAAAATCAGAAGAATGGCAAAAAACATCTATTATTATTCCTACATACGACACAAAAATAGTTGGAAAATCAACAGGACAAAAAGTTAGGGGGATAAGATATAAGCAATGGAGACCAGATTTAGTTATAATTGATGATATTGAAGATGTAGAGATGATAAGAACAAAAGAGCAAAGAGACAAAACTCATAGATGGTTGGTGGGAAATGTTATGCCAGCAGGAGAGGCTAAAAAAACAAAATTTATTCTTATAGGAAACTTACTTCATTCAGACGGAGTAATGTCAAGAATTGAAAAAGAGATTAAAGATAAAATAAGAGATGGAAAAGTTTTGAAAATACCATTGATAAATGATAGAAATGAAATCGCTTGGCCAGACAAGTTTCCTAATGAGGAAGTAATAGAAGAAGAAAAAAGAAAAATCGGATATAACGATTCGATAGGAATGAGGTCGTGGCAAAGAGAATATTTATTAAGAATTGTGCCAGAAGAAGGACAAGTGATAAAAGATGATTGGATTAAATATTATGATGAGTTGCCAAAAGATGAAAATATAATATCAAAAGGGACAGGAGTTGATTTAGCGATATCTAAAAAATCTACTGCTGATTATACCGCAATGGTTAGCGGAGTGATGGCAGTTGTTAATAACAAACCAACGATATATGTAATGCCTAATCCAGTGAACGAAAGATTAAGCGGTTTTGAAACAACGAATAAAGCATCTATTGTAAGCAATATATTAGGAAATGGAACTAATACTCCTTTGTGGGTTGAAGATGTCGCTTATCAAGCAATGCAGATTGAAGCAATGCAGAAGGCAGGATTACCAGCAATAGGAGTTAAGGTTAGTTCTGATAAAAGAGCAAGATTAATGACAATATCTTCTTACATAGAAAACGGAATGGTATTGTTTCCTAAAAAAGGCTGTGAGGATTTATTGATACAACTTTTAAACTTTGGAATTGAAGAACACGATGATTTAGTTGACGCTTTTGTATTTTTAGTTTATGGATTAATGACGCAATATTCACAATCGCCAACTATTACCTGGTTTTAATTTGACAATGAAATAAAATAATAATATAATTTAATAAATTAAAATATTTTTTATGAGCATTTTTTCTAATTTTAAAAAAATATTTTTACCAAATAAAACAAAAACATTTTTAGATGATTTAGACGATGATTTTGATTATCCATCAAGAAGAAGTTTTTTTTCAGATTATAACAAAACAAAATTTTTATACTCTTACTCAAAATCAGTTTATGTTTATGCTTGCGTTTCAAGAATAGCGGAAAGCGTTTCAGCAATTGATTTTAAACTTTTTAAAATCTTAAACAATAGAGGTGAGGTTGAAGAGATATTATCGCATCCTATTTTAGATTTGTTATATCGTGTAAATCCTTTTTACACAAAAGAGGAATTTATTCAAACAGATGTTATAAACAGAAAATTGTCAGGTGATAGTTTTATTTTAAAAGTAAGAAATAATAAAAATGTAGTTGTGGAGTTATGGAATATAAGGCCTGATTTAATTACAATTGTCGAAGACGAGGAAAACTTTATTAAATATTATGAGATAGTTCAAGATGGAAAAACAAAAAGAATTGACAAAAACGATATCATTCACATAAAGTATCCATCGCCATTAAGTTATTACTTAGGAATGTCGCCAGTGTTGCCAGCAGAAGAAAGAATTGAAATTGAAGAATTTGCTAATAATTATCAGAGAAACTTTTTCATAAATAACGCAAGGCCAGATGGAATAATAGAAGTTCCCACTTATTTAAATCCTATTCAAGTTAAGGAATTGATAATGGGGTGGGAAAAAAGACATAAAGGAGATGGAAAAAGCAGTAGGTTAGGAGTATTAACTAACGGAGCGAAATATAATCAAATATCGTTGAGTCAAAAAGAGATGGACTATATTGAATCGATGAAATTTACAAGAGATGACATTCTTGTAGCATTTAAGGTGCCAAAGCCTATTGTAGCGATATTAGATGATGTTAATAGGGCAAATAGTTTAACGGCACAACAGATATTTATAAGAGAAACAATTATTCCTGAAATGAGATTATTAGTTAATAAATTAAATGAAGAGTTGATTATTCCTGAATTCGGTGAAGAGTATTATTTAGATTTTGTTGACCCAACGCCAGAGGATAGAGAATTAAAATTACAAGAATTACAAGCAGGAATTGATAAATGGATTACGATAAACGAAGCAAGAAAAATGTTTAACTTGCCTGCTATAACAGGAGGAGATGTTTTGTTTAGGCCTTTAACTGATAATATTATAGAAGCAGAAGTTGAAAAAACAAAACTATATAATATTAAATCGTTGCACGGAAGAAGGGCTTTAAAAATTAAGAACGAATTAAAAGAAAAAATATATAATGATAATATAATTAAAAAGAATTTTAGCAGGTCATTGTTTAAAGACACTGAAAAAAGAAAACAATATTCTGAGTATGTTATAAGAGACATAGAAAATAAAAAAAATAGAATGAGGCAATTAGTGGTAAGATTAGCAAATCAGGAAAGAGATGAAGTAATTAAAAATTTTGTTAAGGAAAGGCCAAAAACAAAAAGAGAAATTAAAAAATTATTGAACAAAGAAGAAGAGGAAAATAAATTTATTGAAAATATATTCCCTTTATATGTTTCAATTTTTCAAGAGGCAGGAGATAAAGCGATGAAATTATTGAGAATTGACAAGCCATTTGACATTCATAAAAGTTATAAAAAAATAAACACAGGAAAAGAAATAAATAGAATGCTAAAAGAAAGAGCAAAATTGTTTGCCCATTCAGTTATAGGAACAACGCTTGATAAATTAGCCGATAGTTTATCAGTAGGAATAGAGGAAGGAAAATCAATTCCTGAATTAAAAGAAATAATAAAAGATGTTTACAGAGAATTTAGCGATTATAGATCAGAGACAATAGCAAGAACAGAAACAAACGCAGTTGTAAACGAAGCACACATTGAAGCGTATAGGCAAAGCAAGGTTGTAGAAGGTAAAGAATGGGTTGCTACTTTAGATGATAGAGTAAGGCCAGAGCATTTAGCAATTGATGGTGAAATTGTAGAATTAGATAAGCCGTTTTCAAATAATTTAATGTATCCTTGCGAGCCAAATTGTCGTTGTACGATTGCTCCCGTAGTGATAAATTTATCAAATAAAATTTAATGGATTTAGTTTATTTAACAAAAAGAGAAATTTTAAATGACAATATTGAGTTAAGATATTCTTTAAGAAGTGCTGAAAAAAATTTAAAGTTTGATAATGTTTTTCTTATAGGATATAAACCAGATTTTATTAAAAATGTTAATTTTATAAAATACAACGATATTAAAAATAACAAATACAATAATGTTTATGAAAAGATGAAAATAATATTAGAGACAAAAGAGATATCAGATAATTTTATTTTGTCAAACGATGATTTTTTTATCTTAAAAGAATATAACGAAATACCTTATTACTATAAAGGAACACTAGAATATTATTATATGAATTACCAGTATAAAGAAAGTTATTATTATAAAGAAGGAATAAAAAAATTATATGAAGAATTTAAAAACGGATTATTTTTCGGTGTTCATTTCCCAATAGTTTATAATAAAGAAAAATTAAAATTTATTATAGACAAATATAAAAGTAATACAATGTTAAGAAGTTATTATTGTAATTATTTTATTAAAGAAATAAATCCAGTTTTTACCGATGATTTTAAAATATTAGATGTTAAAGAAATAGAAAAATATAATAATTGTCCATTTATTAGCACAACAAATCTTGTTGCGTCAACAACAGAATTTAAAAGTTTTATAAATAATAAATTTTGTAATCCATCAAAATATGAATTATAAAATTAAATAAAATAATATGAATTTTATTAAAAAAACATTTAGCGTTGAAGTAGAAAATATAGATGAAGAAAACGGAATAATAAGAGCAATCTTTTCATCAGGATTGCCTGATAGAGATGGTGAAATGATAGACCAAGAAACTTGGAATTTAGAGGAATACAAGAAAAATCCTGTTGTTTTATGGTCGCACGACCAGTTGAGCCCTCCTATCGGACAGATGATAGATATTTTTGTAAATGATGATAAAATGCTTGAAGGTAAAATAAAGTTTGCTATTAACGAATATGATTTTGCTAATACAATTTATAAATTATATGCTGGAAAGTTTATAAGAGCGTTTTCAATTGGTTTTAATTCAGAAGATTATGAAGAAGTAAATGGAGTTAGAGTTTTGAAAAACAATACTTTACTTGAAATATCGGCCGTAAATATACCGGCAGATGCGTTAGCGTTAGCCAAATCAAAAGGAATAAATACTTGTTGTTTAGAGAAAGCATACAAAAAATATAATAAAAAAAGCCCTGCTTGTAGGTTAGATGATGAAACAAAAAATGAGTGTGTAGCAAGGAAAATACCAGAGATATTAGACGAAAATCCTGATATGAAACAAGAACAAGCAGTAGCGATTGCTGAAAGTTTATGTTCAAAGTTTTGTAGTGATTTAGAGAAAGAAAAAGATAAAAAAAACAAAGAAACAATTGAGGAAGCAAAAAAATCATTGGAAAAAATATTAAAAGAAGATAAAAAAATAAATTATAAAAGAGCATTGAACAAAGCCATAAGAGAATTACTAAAAACAAAGAAAAATATTAAATGAAAATAGAAAAGATAATCCATCAAATATGGGTTGGAGATGAAAAAAAACCTAAAAAATGGATGGACACTTGGAAGGAAAAAAATCCTGATTGGGAATATGTTTTATGGACGAATAGTAAAGTTTTTAAAAGAAATTGGATAAATCAAAAACTTATAGAATATTATAAAAGAAATAAAAAATATAACGGAGTAGCAGATATTATAAGATATGAGATATTATATGAATACGGAGGAGTGGTTATACCAGCGGATAGTGAATGTCTGGAAAATATAACAGAATTATTTGACAATGATTATGAATTGTTTGCTGTTAGATGCAGAGCAGATGCCATAGATTGGGCTTGTACTAACGAAGAAAAAAAAATAGAAACGCCAAAGTTTTTAAAAAGCATAGATAAATTTAAAATAGTTCCTATTTATGGAGCAAAAAGCGGAAATGAATTTGTAAAGCATTTAATAGATGATTTATATCATAAATATGAAAGAGAATTGCCAAATTATCCTTATCCTCCATCACAAACAGGAAATAAGTTTTGTACTGAAGAGTTGATAAAATACGCTCCAGAGATTAAGATATTCCCGATGCATTATTTTATTCCTTATCACCCGATAGACGAAACAGAAGAAAATTCTTATTACTACAGGGGAAAAGATAAAATATACGCAAGACATTATTGGGGAACAACATTTAATAATTATAACAAGGGCAGATAATCCTATTTTATAATAAAAAAGGTTAGAAACTCCGCCATAGGACGGACTGCAATTATAAAATAAATTAAAAATAATAAAAAAATGAAAAAAGAATTAAAAAATCAATTAGAACAAAATGATGGAGAATTAACAGAGGAAGAAAATACAGAGGAAAAAGAAGAGACAACAGAAGAGACAGAAGAATTAACAGAAGAAAGGGCAGATAATCCTATTTTATAATAAAAAAGGTTAGAAACTCCGCCATAGGACGGACTGCAATTATAAAATAAATTAAAAATAATAAAAAAATGAAAAAAGAATTAAAAAATCAATTAGAACAAAATGATGGAGAATTAACAGAGGAAGAAAATACAGAGGAAAAAGAAGAGACAACAGAAGAGACAGAAGAATTAAAAGCATACAAAAAATATAATAAAAAAAGCCCTGCTTGTAGGTTAGATGATGAAACAAAAAATGAGTGTGTAGCAAGGAAAATACCAGAGATATTAGACGAAAATCCTGATATGAAACAAGAACAAGCAGTAGCGATTGCTGAAAGTTTATGTTCAAAGTTTTGTAGTGATTTAGAGGAGGAAGAGATAAAAAATAACTTGAAATCTTTCATCAAAAGAGAAACCGAAAATTTGTTAGAAAAACAGATAGAAGCAAAATCAAACGATTTAGTTAAAAAATTTTTATCTGGTGTCGAAAAACAAAGGATTATAGGCAAAAAACCTAAAAATCTTTCTGACCAGCAAATTGTTAAAAAATGGTTTCGCTTTTTAGTAAATAAAGATTATCAAGGAATTAGAGAGATGCAAAAAGCAGGCTATCTTAATTATGGAACAGAAACAGGAGGAGGAGCATTAGTTCCGCCTCAATTACTTGCCGAAGTTAATAGAATAACAGAAGAGTACGGAATAGCAAGACAAAATATGAGGTATCTTCCATTTTCTGGACCGGGAAATGAAAGGTCAATTCCTGTTTTAGACGAATCAGTTGGAGTATACTGGGTAAAAGAAGGAGGAGTAAAAAAATCTACAAAGCCTTCATTCAAGTTAATTAAGCAAACACTTGAAAAACTTTCTACTATCGTCCCTCTTACAGAAGAATTATTAGAGGACGAAGCAATAGATATTATTGCTTTATTAGGAGAGTTAATTGGGGAAGCGATGGCAAAAGAAGAAGATAGAGTTTTCTTTGCTGGTTCAAAATTAGCAGGAGACCCTTATGATGGAATTTTAAATTATACTGGTGTTCAAAAAGTAGAAATGAAAGGAAGAACAAGTGCGTTAGAGATTATTCCTGAGGATTTGTTAGACCTTATGAATGCTGTACCAACAAGTGTTAGAATGAATGGAGCATTTTATTTAAGCACTTCTCTATTCTCAGTTTTACAGAAACAAAAAGCACAAGATTCAGGAATATATATAGTACAATCTCCGGTAGGAGATGTTCCTGGAACTATTTGGGGAAAGCCTTATGTATTGCTTGATGTTTTGCCAGGGTTAGATACCGAAGAAGAGGAAACTCCTCTTATGCTGTTTACTGATTTGAAAAAGACTTGCGTATACGGAGACAAAGGAAACATTGCTGTTAAATTGTTAGACCAAGGAATAATTGAGAGTGCTGATGAATCGCCATCAGACTTGAATTTAGCAACACAAGATATGGTTGCTTTAAGAGTGGTAAAGAGAGTTGGATATACTCCAATTCTTCCGAAAGGAATTTCAGTATTATATACTGGAACTTCATCATAATAACGATTTATTAGGGGAGGGAGACATCTCTCTCCCTCTAATAAATAAAAAAAATATGGAAAAAGAAAAAAAAGAAAAAATGGTGTCAATTTTTGACCCAGCAGTTAATGCTTACCGAGATGTTCCTCTTTCTATTGCTTTAAGATATATTAAAGAAGCAAAAGAATTAGAAAAAAGAATCTCGGAAGAAGAAAACAATGAGAATTAAACAAAAACAAAATTTAGAAACAAGTGAAAATTTAAAAGTTAAAAATATTAAAAAAGGAACAGAAAGTATAAAGGAATTTCCTCGATGGACTATTAGAAAATTTAAATCAGAAGAAGATTATAAAAAAAATAATCCTTATGCTGTTGAAAGTTTTGAAGGAAACCTTTTAACAGAAGCAGGAGCAGATGAGATGTCAAAGTTATGCTTTGGAACAGGAGGAACAAAGTATGCTCTTGGAAATACTTATCTTATAGTAGGAACTGGAACTGGAACAGAATCAGACCAAGACACAGAAGCAACATTTACTAATGGCGTTAAAAAATTAGCATCAAGCATCACTTATGGGACAGACAAGAAAACAACAATAGTAGCAGTTTTTGGACCAGATGACGCTAATCAAGATTGGCAAGAGTTTGGAACTCTTAATGCTCTTACATCAGGAGTTTTATTAAACAGAAAAGTTATAAATAAAGGAACAAAAGCAAGTGGAGATGTCTGGGAATTAACAGAAGAAATTTCTTTATCTTAATAAATAATGGCAATTAAATATTGCGATTTTAAGAATGGAAATGACAGCACAGGAGATGGAACTAATACTAATCCGTTTAAGACGATAACAAGAGCGTGTCAGGGTTTATATGGTGGAGATGAAGTGAGGGTGGCAAAAAGTGGGGGAATTAGATATCTAACAGGGACTATAACATTTACTTATAACTCTTATGACATAACATCGTCAGATGATATTTTTTTAAATGAAATATCGTCAGGAGAAAACGATGGAAATGTAAG